>Ga0208435_100400_pt1 | contig 12652 bp, 13 predicted proteins | sample 24_taG_FD_184097 | JGI IMG/M metagenome (GOLD analysis project Ga0208435, IMG submission 184097) | Marine viral communities from Cariaco Basin, Caribbean Sea - 24_WHOI_OMZ (SPAdes) (version 2) | ecosystem: Environmental > Aquatic > Marine > Oceanic | place: Caribbean Sea: Cariaco Basin...
TTTTAGAGGAAGGAAAATTGTTTGTCATTCCTGAACGCAGAAAGCGATCTTGCCCGAGGGTGGTTAAGGGTAAACCACAAAAATATCCCAAAAAAAATACCAGTCAGCCTTAACTGACTGGCATTACAACCATTGGTTGGGCTTTTTTATTGTTTTTATTCTTTAATAGGATCTACTTAATAGAGGTCCACTTGAATACTATTTTTGTAGACCTTTACTTTAATGTAAGGCGTGCCATATAAAATGGTTTTTTTAGTTTTAGGAGAGATATAGCCTGCAGATAGCATTTTTGGGATGCGGGCGCGTTGCCCTTTAGTATCAAACAAGCAATCGTATTCATCCTCAGAATCTCCCATGTTAAGGGCATAAAGATTGGCTCTATCTTGTGTAATAATAGCGGCAACTGAATTCAGAGGGGCTCCATTAGAGTTGTATTTATCTCCATCAGAAATAAAAGCGGTATAACTGCATAAAAAAGTATCCGCAATCGCTGGAACTGCCGTGATAGATAACAAAGCAGCCAACATTATTTTTATTATTTGTCTGTTCACAGTTTATTCCTCAGTAGTAGGCTGTAGTTAAAGTACTTTCAACGGCTAAAGTAGGCTTAGCAAGCTTAATCCTTGTGGCGTTCACAGCCTATAAGTAAATAATGTCAAACTAAAATATCACTTTACCAAATTATCACTTTAACATTTTATTTAAAAAATCTAAATAAAAATAATTTGCGCCATTTTGACCCTTTATCTAAGCAGTAAACCAGTGATGATGCTTAATACTTTCATGGCATTATAGTACGTATTTTTATAACAGCAAAAATCCCAACCAATCGGTTGGGATTTTTTTATGCGCTCAAAAATTCATCTATCAAATCAAATAACACGTCTATTTCTTCGATGGTATTATAGTGCAAACAACCAGCGCGAATTACACCGCCCTGCTGCATAATACCCAGCTGCTCACACAGAGCTTGTGCGTAGAAATTACCCGCGCCAATACCCACCATTCGCTCGGCACAAAAATCAGCAAACTCAGTGGTCGTACCTTTAGGCAGTCTAAAAGCAAAAGTAGGACTGCGACCTTCTACCTCTGACTTACCGTATAACGTAATACCATCGATAGCTTTGAGCTTGGTTAGAAAATGTTCTGACAGGGTCTTTTCATAAGCATTAATACGCTCAAAAGCGGTAACCAAACGCTGTCGCAAGTTGTGCTCAGTAGCTGGTTGCTCCGATAACGAAGCCAAATACTCAATGGCTACGGTCATGCCTGCTAAGCCTTCGAAGTTCTGTGTTCCTTGCTCCCAACGACCTGGTGCTATCTCAGTGGCAGGCTCAACTTTATAAGGTCTTAGGTTTTGTAAGTGTTCGGTCTTACCATAAATAGCGGCCACATGAGGTCCGGTGAACTTGTACGCAGATAGCACTAAAAAATCACAATCTAGTTGCTGCACGTCAATCGAGAAATGAGGCGCATAGTGTACGGCATCGATAAAGGTTAGCGCACCGACTGACTTTGCCATCTTAATAATACGTTGAGCATCGAGCACACTACCCAACGTATTTGAGGCATAAGTGAAGGCAATCAGTTTGGTCTTATCATTAATTTTGCTCGCTAGCGCTTGGTAATCAATTTCAAAGGTCGTCTCATCAACGGCTATCTGATGTACCGTTACCCCTTTGTCTTTGGCAATGTGCTGCCAAGAAGACACATTAGAATAGTGGTCAGCAGCGGTGACGATAATTTCATCACCTGGCTGCCAGTCACGTCCAATGGCACGACTAAAGTTAAACATTAGCATGGTCGCCGTGCCACCAAATGAGATGTCATCCGCAGAAGGGGCATTGACCAAAGCCGCTACTGCCTCACGTGCCTGTTGCATCACCTCTGTCGTTTTTAACCCTGAAAAGAAATTAGAGCCTAAGTTAGCATTATAAAAAGCGAAATAGCCACGCATGGCATCTAGCGTTTTTTCAGTGGTTTGTGAGCCTCCTGGCCCATCAAAAAAGATGGGCGTTTGACCATTTATACGTTGGTTTAAAGCAGGAAATTGTTGACGAATGGCGTTAATATTAAGGGGCATAACGTGTCCTTACGAAACGGTCGATACGAAGGCGAATAATTTTCCGCCCAATAGTAAATATTATCGGCTGACAGCCAAGCCTGTAAACGAAGATTACGGCTTAATTTTGTCGCCTGTCATCACAAACATATCAAAATAGCCGGTTTCTTCATTGGCTTGCACATCATTGGCGCTGTGCCAAAAAAGCGCATCGTTTAATACCAAAAACTCGCCATCTTTGAATAAGTGGTTTAGCATCGGTTTACCATCTTGTGACTCGTGCACATAGAGCTCACCGCCACTTAAATTCTGATAATTCACAAAAAACATGCCGATACGGTTAAAGCCATCTTGATGCACGCCTTCGGGCGCAATACTAATGGTTTGATTGGGCTTAGCACGCATACGCAGCTGATGCACTTCAACTTCAGTGTCAGGTGCAAGACCCGCATTGCTGTAAAATTGAGCCATCATTTCTTGAAAGGCATCACTTTCATAGCAAGAAGTTTCGATATCAGGATACTCACGTTCGATATCGCCTTGAAACTTATTGAGGTCACTAGATTGCTTGAAAGCACGGTAAGGTAACTTATTGACTTTATCGGCGCTGAAAGTGAAGACGCTATAACGACGTAAGCGATAGTCACCGTCTTTGTAAGGGTTTTCAGGGAGATTAAAAAAAGAAGGGATAAGCTGTTGAACGTTGCTATCGGAGAGTTTACCGATTTTTAAATAAAAGGGAGTAGTCATAATCATCCTTGTCTATAACTTATAGTTTGGATGATTATAATTAAAAAGACACAGTAATACCAATACTAAAAACAAACCGATAAATTCTGAAAAAAAGGCTCAAAAAAACCCAGTCAACATAAACTATTTAACTGGGTTATTTCCTGTTAACAATCGTTTGCTTACTGCCCGGTCCACACCGCTTGTCGCTTCTCAATAAAAGCATCAATGCCTTCTGCCACATCATCCGCCATCATATTGTCCACCATGACTTGGCTGGCATATTCATAAGCGTCCGGTAACTCCATACCCAGCTGATTATAGAACATCTTCTTGCCCGTACTAGTGGCCACAGGAGATTTACTGATAATGGCATCAACCAGCTCCTGCAAGACGCTATCTAGCTGTTCAGGGTCGGCTACTCGATTAATCAAACCTTGTACCGCTGCTGTCTCGGCATCGATAAACCCACCGGTAATTAGCATCTCAAAAGCCTGTTTGGGTGACAGATTGCGACTGACTGCAACAGCAGGCGTGGAACAAAACAATCCCACATTAATACCCGATGTGGCAAACTTGGCGGTACGTGAGGCCACTGCCAAATCACACGCGGCCACCAACTGGCACCCTGCTGCGGTAGCAATGCCTTGTACTTTGGCAATGACAACTTGTGGCATGCGGTTAATGGTCAGCATCATTTGACTACACTGGTTAAAAAGAGCCTGATGAAACTCTCTATCAGAATGGGCGCGCATCTCTTTAAGGTTATGACCCGCACAAAAGGCTTTACCTTCTGCCGCTATCACCACTACTCGAATGGATTTATCTTTAGCAATCTCATCAAGCGCTTTCTGCAGGGCCGAAAGGAGTGCCACAGATAAGGCATTAAATTGTTTGGGATTGTTTAAAGTGAGGGTCGCAACGCCACTGTTATTGCTACTGTACTGTCTGATAACTAATGGCGCGTCTGTTGTCACCACTGCTCTATTTGTTGAGGTTTCCTGCATCATATATCATCCTTGATATGCTGTTTAAAATAAAAGAAGCCCCTTATAAAGTACAGGATTTACAAATAAATTAAACCCCTATTTTTGATGTCAGTTGAGTAAGCTATGAATGCTTGTCAAATAAAGAGGTCCAACGGTTAATGGCATATAACATATAAGGCCAAAAGCAGGTATTAATAATATCGTGGATACTCTCTGCTAAGTGATCACCAGTGATATTAGGATAATTAACTTTTAAGTCCAAATATTCACCCAATAAGGCAAAAAAGGTGGCCGCAAGTAGGCCTATATTCAGCCGAGTGACATATCTCTTAACGAAGGGTCTGCTGATTAATAAACTTAAGATAAAAACGCCGATACCGACATAGATATGTAAGGCATCTCTCTCAAGCCCAGTAGCCTCAATGATCTGTATTTTAAATTGTTGAAAATCTGCCACTTTACCATCCAATATTCTGTCATCACTTAATCCATAAACGCTTAATATTAATAGATCCAAAGATTAATAAATCCAAAGGATTCAGAATGTTAAGCGCGAATACAGTCAAATAGTATAGGATGACGATAAAAACGATGGGTTATGATTTGTTGATATTTTATATACTGATTCAGCGTTAAACGCTAAATGAAACAGTGCAATAACATAATGTAAGGTGCTAACCTTAGTTACTACTACCCAGTCTCTAACCGAAATAGCAACCATTGAATCTAGCGATGTGTTCCTGGAAAAAGCACCAAACAATTTTTATAAACCCCTGTTTAAACCTCTATTGATATTAAATGATATTAAAAAACCGCGACTGCTGCTGCAAATCGCGGTTTTGACTTATTTGACCTATTAAAAACTTAGCACTTTCGTAGCACTTAGATAGTCCACTCAACAAAGTTCTTCAACAGTTGTAGCCCATCTTTATGGCTCTTTTCAGGGTGAAACTGAGTGGCGAATAAATTGTCTTTGATGATACTGGCACAAAATGGCTGACCATACTCACAAATAGCGGCGGTTACTGAAGTGTCCTCAGGGGCACAGTAGTAACTGTGTACAAAATAAAAATGCGCATGCTCGTCGATGCCCTGCCACAGCGGATGTGTCGTATCCATACCCGAAATAGTGTTCCAGCCCATGTGTGGAATCTTAATCGGCGCACCTTGCTCATCGGTCCAATGCTCATCAAACTTTTTGACTTGGCCAGGGATGATGTCTAAGCATTGGGTATGTTCAAACTCTAGTGATTCAGTGAATAACGCCTGCATACCGACACAAATCGCCATAACCGGCTTGTTAAATGCTGCTTCCTGTACCACCTCATCGATACCCTGCTCGTGCATTTGAGCCATGCAATCACGCATGGCCCCAACGCCTGGGAATACAATTTTGTCTGCCGCACGAATAATTTTGGGGTCATTGGTAATGGATACTTCAGCACCCACTGTGGATAATGCTTTGCCAGCAGAATGCAGGTTACCCATGCCGTAGTCTAAAAGTGCGATTTTGGTCATAACTTAAAGTGCCTCTTTGGTCGAAGGTAGCGTATTTAACGCACGCTCATCATATTCACAAGCCATACGTAACGCACGGGCAAAGGCCTTAAAAGTACACTCGATTTGGTGATGACTGTTTTTACCTTTTAAGTTGTCTAAGTGTACCGTCATCCAAGCATGGTTCACGAAACCAAAGAAAAATTCGCTAAATAGGTCTACGTCAAAAGAACCTACGTGTGAGCGGGTAAAAGGAATGTCCATATGTAGACCAGGACGACCTGAAATATCTACCACAGCACGGGTCAAAGACTCATCAAGTGGGGCATAAAAGTGACCATAACGACGAATGCCTTTTTTATCGCCTAATGCTTTAGCAAAAGCTTGACCTAAAGTAATACCGGTATCTTCCACACTGTGGTGGTCATCGATATAGGTATCGCCGTTACAAGTGATGTCTAAGTCAAAAAGTCCGTGACGCTTAATCTGATCTAACATATGATCAAGAAAAGGCACACCGGTATCGATTTTACCTTGTCCGGTCCCATCTAGATTGACCGTTACACGCACTTGAGTCTCCGCCGTATTACGCTCTACAGTGGCAGTGCGATTCGGACGATTGGCTGGGTTTGAATTTATTTCAGTAGTCATGGCAATAGGGCTCACTAATAATTGGCTCATTAAAAAAATAACAACAGGTAACTGCTAAATAGCATCAGAAACAACAAGCTTATCTTGATGATAGCAAACGCAATACTTTTAAGCCATATTTACAGCCTCTAAACCCTGATAGTTTGCTAAAATATTACTATTAATTGACTTTACCCATTTACTAAACTTTTTATTCACATTTTGGGATCGTAGATATGCCACTAGAAGCCGTTGCTATTAACTCTTTTGATACCCCTATTATGCGTGAGACCACTCATGACGATGAACTGCGTGAGCGTATCGGCAAGCTTTATACGGCAGACAATGCCAATCTTGGCGATTTGGTCGACAGTGATGCGGTGATAGCACTGTTTGAGACCGCTTTTAAACGCGGCAACTTGATGTATGTGGGCATGTTTAATGACAAGCCTATTGCAGCGATAGGCTGTTTTGATGATGGGCAAACCGATACCAAGCGTCTACAGTACCTAGCGATGCATCCTGAAAACGTTAACCGAGGTATCGATGCCAAGTTTATTAAGTTGGTATACGATAAAGAGGTTAAAAAAGGGGTTCGTCAGTTTATGCCAGTTGACGAACAAGTTCACCGTATCATGAACGAATATGAATTAATTCGGGTAAAATAACGGTTAATTCTGGAAATCTGAGCCTTTTTTCATTTTATTTCAGTTTTTTTGATTTATTTTCTAAAAAAGGGTTGACAGATACTCAAATATTTAGTTTAATAGCGACCTCATAAAGACGGCTCGATAGCTCAGTCGGTAGAGCAAAGGATTGAAAATCCTTGTGTCGGCAGTTCGATTCTGCCTCGAGCCACCATCTTTATAACGAATTCTAAAAACCTCAAACTAACTTGTTAGTTTGAGGTTTTTTTATGCGTTTTATTTTAAAGTCTGATTTATGGGTCATTGAGCTAAACCTCGTCTATTAAACATTGTCCATTAAAGCTGGTTCTTTAAACATTGTCCATTAAAGCTGGTTCTTTAAACATTGTCCATTAAAGCTGGTTCTTTAAACATTGCTCATTAAACCTATTTCTTTAAGCACGGCTCATCAAAAACGGCTCATTAGCTAATAGAAGATATTAGGTTACAGAGTCCATATGTCACTGGTTATCAACAGACGTTATACTAAAATCAACTCCTAACCCTTACTATCTATAATGTGTGAGTTATTATGCGTGAGTTTGATTACGCCCTAGACTATAAAAACCTAAACCTCCGTGACCATCCAGAGCTATATCGAGTAGGACGTGGTGAGCAAGGCGTGCTATTGGTCGAGCCTTACAAGTCTGAGATTCTACCGCACTGGCGATTTGCGACCCCTGAGGTGGCTCAAGAGAGCAGTGACCTCATCTATCAAATGTTTTTGGATTATTTAGCCAACGATGACTTTGTCGGGGCTGATATGGCGCGTAAATTCTTGCAAATGGGCTATACTCGCTCACGACGCTACGCCAATCACAAAGGCGGTAAAAAATACAAAGGCCCCGTACCTGATGATAAAAAAGGCCAAAGCGGAGCGCATGGTCGCGAAGAGCTGCCTCGAGATGAAGAAGACCCAATTAAGGCGGAGTCAGCGCGTATTTTTAAGCAGAAATGGGATCTGTGCCGAGAAAACAAAACTTATTTGAAAATGAAAAAAGAACATCGTGACAAATATAAAGACGTTAATTAAGCCCTATGCTGCTTTATTAAACGTTCTCTGCACGCTACTTATTTTTTATATTTACAACTTACTTTTCGCTCATATTGAAAAATAGAACTTATAAAAAGTACTTATAAACAGGGCTTATAAACCTCCCCTATTACTAATAATAAAAACTTGATATCTTTATGAACACTTTGGAAAAAAAACTCCTTATATTCGATTTTGACGGAACCTTAATCGACAGCGTCCCTGACTTGGCGCAAGCGGTCAATGATATGTTAACGGTATTGGGTAAATCGACGTACCCAGTCGACACCATTCGCAATTGGGTAGGAAATGGTTCACGCTTACTGGTAGAGCGTGCTTTGGTTGGCGATATAGAGGTCGTAGAGGGTCAATTAAGCCAAGATGAGGCTGATCAAGCCGAACAGGTATTCTTCGACACCTACGCCAAAATAAGCGGCCAAAATACGGTGGCCTACCCTAATGTCGATGCAGGGCTAAAGCAATTAAAACAAGCGGGTTTTACCTTGGCACTGGTCACCAACAAACCCATACGCTTTGTGCCTAAGATTTTGAAATCTTTCGGTTGGCAGGATATTTTCTCTGAAGTGTTGGGCGGTGACAGCCTACCGGTGAAAAAACCAGACCCCGAGCCGTTACATCATGTTTGTAAGGCGTTAGGGTTCAGTGCCGATGAAGCCATCATGATTGGCGACTCCAAGAATGATATTTTGGCTGGTCAAAACGCCAATATTGACACATTGGGCCTGTCTTACGGTTATAATTACGGCCAAGACATTCGCGAGCTCAATCCAACTGAAGCATTTGATGATTTTCAAAGCTTGGTGGATTGGGTAATAACAAACTATGCTTAGCTGCAGTAGGTGATAATTAAGGCGGCTAATCTAGCTTATTTGGCCTTCTATTCAATGCTCTATACAACCTACTAGCTAACACTTTACTTTTTAACCTCTAAGGTAACATCATGACTCACACCCCTCCTGCTGACTTACTCGAAAAAGCCAAACACTGGCGTAATGACATCGCATTTACTCAAGACGTGTTGGGTACACCGATGCACTTTAGCACTACTTGGGGAATTTTCTCGCCTGAAAAACTGGATGCCGGTAGCTTAATGCTGCTCGACCATGTCGACTTTCAAGTCGATGATGATTCGATAGATTTAGGCTGTGGTTATGGGGTGCTGGGTATGACGGCAGCAAGAGAATGCCCACAAGGTCAACACACTTTAATTGACAAAGATTTTATGGCAGTAGAGTATGCGCGCCGTAACTGTGAGAAGAATGGGCTGACCAATGTCGACGTGCATCTATCAAATGGCTTTAATCATGTCGATTCTAACAAAGACTTCAGCTTAGTCATGTCGAACCTGCCTGCTAAAGTGGGTAAAGAGCAACATTATCTCTATCTACTAGATGCCTATAGCAAAATGCGTACCGGTGGCCGCTTTTATGTAGTGACCATCAATGGTCTACGCCAATTTATGAAGCGTGCTTTTACCGAAGTCTTTGGTAATGCTGATAAAGTAAAACAAGGCAAAACCTATACCATTACTCGCGCGATTAAAGAGTAATCGAAAGACGAAAAATAACTATATAAATAAAAAGCTCAGATAAAAAAGCCCCTTAATCATTAGATAAGGGGCTTTTTTTATTACGATTGTTTAAGGCTATTTTGTTTAAATCGGCTTTGTTTATGGGTTGTCTAAATAGCGTTTACATTCAATCTGAGCAAGATTAACTTTGACGCTTGATCAAGTAAAAGCCCAGTAGCGCACTGGCAATGATAGGCAGTAATACCATTAATAAAGGCGACGCACCCGTGGCCAATGACACAAAACTGGTTAAGTCTTGAATGTAGCTAAACAGCAGACCAAAGATTAGTGCCACCACTATACGCAGACCTAAACTATGGGTACGCAATGATCCAAACACAAACGAACAAGCCACTATCACCAAGGATAGAATAGCAAATGGAGATAGCAACTTCTGCCAAAACGCCACTTCATGCTCTAAAGAACGCGTACCTTGTGAGGCATTAAATTGCTTATGGTCATATAGCTGAGTCAAGGACAAATCCTCAGCACGGCGTGTTAATAAGTACACTGAATTCGGAGAGATTGGTAAATTAATCACATCCTCTGACTGCGTCTGCTTCACGACTAAAGGCTCGTTATCCAACACGATATTGCGTGATTGATTCACAGATACCGGTGCATTGCCGGCGTTAGTGTTGATATTGGTGTTGATATTAGTATCGGCATCAGTATTAGCAGCAGCCTCTGTGGCTAGTTGATTCTCTACTGTTTGTTCTGAGCGCATAATGGAGGCGCGTTCAGCTAGCTTAAGCGTGGTGACATCGACCAAATCCCACTGGTAATTTAATAAATCTTGTTCAGATTTGCTTAGATTTTGCACACTGGGATTGTTCTGTTGATTGGCTTTGGGAGCGTAAACGCCGCCTGCAGCTTGAGACACTGCAGTTAAGTTATTGTCCTTATCCAAATGCCAGCGTTTTACTTTACCGATATTACCATTGGCATCGGCATAGTCGATATAAATAATATTGTGACCAGTACCGCCTTCTTGCTGTGCCGTTTCACCCACAGCCGGAGCATTTTGTAATGTCCAATAACCGTTGACCGAGGCCAATAATGCAGTATCTGGCTTTCGGATTTGGTTCGCCATCAAGTTGGTCTCAGGCAATACATATTGATTAATACCTAAGGCCAATATCACAAAGATAAATGCTGGTTGTAACACCCAACTCACAATGCGGTAAATACTTAATCCGGCGGCCCGCATTACAATTAATTCAGAGTTATTGGCCAATAAACCCAGACCGACCACTGCACCCAACAAAGCACCTGTGGGAGTGAATAATTGTAGATAGTAAGGCGACTTATATAAAATATAGCGGATCGCATCAAAATAAGTATAGCTGTCTGAGATGTCTTCTAGTTCCGCCAAATAAGCAAAGACGAGCTGCAATGCCCACAGACCTAGTACCGCAAAAATCATGGCAAATAAGGCATTCGTTTTGACATAGCGTGAAATGATTTTGCCAGAGCTGACGTTCGGTAATTTTTTGGAGTTGCCTAAATTCATAGGGTTCATGAGCGGCCTCCATTAGTAAATGTATCGTTATTATTTTGTAGTTTACGCTGACCAAGTCTAAAGCGTACTCTGTGGTGAATTCGACTGGCCCAGTTAAGATAAAGTGCTAATACCATAAAGCTGATAATGGCCAATGGATAACTCAACACAGAGATGGAGCCTTTGGTCACTGAGTTTTTCAGAGATATAATCACCAAGGCACAACTGGCATAAATAATAATGGCCGGTAATAGTCTTAACCAACGTCCTTGTCTAGGACGAACTTGGGCCAAAGGTACTGCCAACATTGGCGCTAAAATAATTAGCCACGGTAAGGTTAGGCGATAACCCAGCTCAGCTTGTGCAGCAATCACTTGTTGTGCATCCGGTTTCTGTGTTTTGACAGGCGATGCTTTGGTAGAGTCTACCCTTAAGTCAATCGCAGGAGCAGCCTGGCCAGTGGCCGCTTGCCACAATACCGGTAACGTCTGTGTCGCCACGTTATCGTCGGTGATAATGTCCTTAGGTGGCTGATTGATACTGATACGATAGCGCTCAAAGCTAACTTGGTTATATACCAAACTATCGGCTCCCACTTCATAGCGGCGACCTTGGAATAAGTCCAATTGGGTCGTATCCCCCGTATCGCTGCCCGCGACTTGTACTGCTCTTTTCGCTAAGACGATCACGTCACGCTCAGATTTATTACCTGTTTCTTGAGCCTCAGTGCTCGATGTGGCCACAGGTTTGGTCAGCTCAGTTATGGTTTTATCCGCTTTGGGCGATAATTCAGGCTTTTTGGCTTGTCCATCAACTTGGGCAGTGTCTGTATTAACAGAGTCTTTAGACTGTTGATCCTCACCTAGATTGCTCAAATCAGGTTTGGCGCCAGTAATGCCTTGGTCCGCTGTTTGAACCAATATCACATCTTGTAGCTCAGTGCGGTCATCATTCATACTGCCCACATATAAGTGATAGTCGTCACTGCTGATAAAGGTCTGTGGACGAATCAAATCGAACGCACTGCTTAGTGATTGCTGTTGCCAAATATTTTCTGAATTTCGAACCCCCCACGGCTTACCATATAAGGATAAACCGGCTTCAAATACGAACAGCAGTAAAATAAAAGGAATCATCAATCTTGCCAGACGACCGCGTGAGATACCACTGCCATTTAACACGGCCATTTCTTGGTCCACGTAAAGACGACCAAAGACTAGCATCAATCCAATGAAGAAAGACAGCGGCAGTACCAGCTCTAAAAAGTACGGTAAGTTGTAACCAATAATGGCAAACAACAAACCCACATCAAGGCGACCTTCAGCAGCAATACCAAAATAGCGGATCATTCTTCCGCCCAGTAGCAATACCAGCAAAAACCCCAACACCAAGGCGGTCGTTGAGGCAACTTGTCGGGTCATGTATCGGCGTAAAATCACAGGCAAACTCAAATTATATTAGAAGAATAAAGGAATGGCTTAAGCCTGGATACCACTCTCTGACAGGCTTAATATGCGCAAATAATAAAGGATTATGCTAGAAATAAGGGTATATTTCGCCCGTCTTTAACAAAGGGCATACATCAAAGTGTCATCGCTTATCTTTCGGCAATAAAAGCCTGATAACTGGGACGTATTATAATCGTAAGCACTGGCATGAGGATAGTGATATCCGGTGTAAGATAATGGTCTCTATCCTAGCACGATTCTGATATTTTTGAATTAGCAATATTAGCCATTGTGCCCATCAACTGGGCCAATATGTTAAACTGTGGTTTGGACTAGAGACTTCCCGTGTGAGGTATAAATTGGCTATCATCGGTCATAAATAGACTGCTACTAGTTAAAATAGTTAACCGTCAAAATAGTGATAGGATTAATACAATTAGCCATTAAAACAGTTTTGACCCAACCGATTGAAAAAAGTAAAGGCTA
>Ga0208435_100403_pt1 | contig 12623 bp, 14 predicted proteins | sample 24_taG_FD_184097 | JGI IMG/M metagenome (GOLD analysis project Ga0208435, IMG submission 184097) | Marine viral communities from Cariaco Basin, Caribbean Sea - 24_WHOI_OMZ (SPAdes) (version 2) | ecosystem: Environmental > Aquatic > Marine > Oceanic | place: Caribbean Sea: Cariaco Basin...
TATCAATACTTTTGGTGTACGCACAATTCACGAAGAAACACACCCGTGCGCAAGCTTATTTGCTAAACTTTGATTATTAACCGCTAAGGTTAGACCAAAAGAACAATTGATATCTTTAACAACTTTACTTTTATTTATTTGAACCAAAGGAATGTTTATGGCTGTTTATAATGCCCCTCTGAATGACATGCGCTTTATCTTGAATGATGTATTTAACGCGCCTAAATTTTGGCAAAACAATGAAAACTTAGCTCATGTCGATATGGAAACCGTCGATATGATTTTGGAAGAAATGGCAAAACTGTCAAAAAACATTCTTTTGCCAATCAACCGCAGCGGCGATGAAGAAGGCGCAACCTTTGAAGGTAATGGCGTCGTCACGACTCCTACTGGATTTAAAGAAGCGTATAAACAGTATGCTGAATCAGGCTGGGTTGGCTTAAGTGGTAACGCTGAATACGGTGGTCAAGGTTTCCCAAAAATGGTGACTATGCTGACTGAAGAGATGGTATTCACTGCCAACCAATCATTTGCCCTCTACCCTAACCTAACCGTTGGCGCAACACTGTGCCTAAACGCAGCGGCTTCTGAAGAACAAAAGCAAACCTACCTAGAAAAAATGTACAACGGCGAGTGGGCGGGCACCATGTGCTTGACAGAGCCACATGCTGGTACTGACTTAGGTATCATCAAAACCAAAGCTATCCCTAATGATGACGGTAGCTATGATATCTCTGGTACCAAAATCTTTATCACTGGCGGTGAGCATGACCTGACTGACAATATCATTCATTTGGTATTGGCAAAAACCCCTAACGCGCCAGAAGGCTCAAAAGGTATTTCGCTATTTGTCGTACCAAAATTTTTGGTCAATGCAGATGGCAGCTTAGGCGAGCGTAACACCCTAGCAGTCGGCTCTATCGAGCACAAAATGGGCATCAAAGCCTCAGCCACTTGTGTCATGAACTTTGACAGCGCTAAAGGCTGGATGGTTGGTGCCGAAAACACGGGTCTGTCATCAATGTTCATTATGATGAACTATGAGCGTGTCACCATGGGTCTGCAAGGCCTTGGTGGTTCTGAGCTTGCTTACCAAAACGCAGCGCTATACGCCAATGACCGTGGTCAAGGTCGTAGCGATACTCAGCTACAAAGTCCAGAAAAACCAGCGGATGCGATCATTCATCATGCCGATGTACGCCGTATGCTATTAAATGCCAAAGCCAATACTGAAGCCTCACGTTGCTTTGCCATGTATGTTGCCAAAAACCTTGACGAAGAGAAATTTAGTACTGATCCAGAGGCCGCTCAAGCTGCTGCCGCACGTGTTGCTCTATTGACGCCAGTTGCTAAAGCGTTCTTGACTGACAAAGCGTTAGAAGCAACGATTGATTGCCAGCAAGTATTTGGCGGTCACGGCTATATCCGCGAATGGGGTATGGAGCAAATCGTCCGTGATACGCGTATTGCACAGATTTATGAAGGCACCAATGGTATTCAAGCACTCGATCTACTAGGTCGTAAAGTGGCGAAAAACAATGGCAAATACGTCATCCATTTCTTGGGTGAGATTCGTGATTTCGTTAACAATATGCAAGCAGATCATGGTATCAAGCAAGCAACGCTAAATGCTGCTGACACGATTGAAGCATTGACCAACACTGTGCTTAGTAACATTAGCGAGCGTAAAAACGAAGTCAATGGCTGTGCCGTTGACTACATGCATGCCTTTGGTTACCTCGCTTATTCGTACATGTTTGCGTTGATGATAGAAGCCGCTAACGGTAAAGAAGGTGAGTTTTATACCAACAAAGCCAAGCTTGCCGATTATTTCGTCGGGCGTATCTTGCCACGCATCGATGCTCATGCTCAAATGGTTCAAGCTGGTAGTGATCCAATGATGAATTTTGATCTTAGCTACTTTGATGTACCTGCTAGCTAATTTCTTGCTTTTATAATAAAGTAAGCCATACCGCACTACGATAAGGGGACAGTCACGCTACTGTCTCTTTTTTACGTCTAACATATTGTTTTTAAAAGCAATTATATAAACCTTTGCATATTTGGTAGCCGTTTTGGTAGCCACTAGCTTTATTTTTTGGCTATTGGTAGTTAAAACCTTAACATTACTTAACAGGCTAAACCTTAAAAACAGTCGTTTAAGTTTCAACATTCCTCAACATGCCAGCAAGTGAAAACCATAACATTTGATAACAAGCTCATAGGCTCTAACTTAGCTTAGCTAACTTTGTACCATATCAAAGTTAAAACGCTGTAGCGGCTAAATGAGGCGGTATAGGTAACGTGTTAAGGCTCATATTATTGGTTAGTAACTCAATGTCCACTTGTCTGCCTCGTTACTTGTCGCAAAAGTCCCTTATGCTGCCTCACGATACCTGTTAAGAAACTACCCATCATGGGCAAAATATGCCCCGTGCGCGTACTGTTCCATAAACTACCCGCTAACGTGTCCAAAAAGTCCCTTTTCCAATATTTAGTTCTTATGCTAAAACACAAACAGCAATTTTCACGCCTATTTTTTACGGTCTTTCTTGAATTTTTTTTATCAATACTAACAAGTGGTTTGAAAATCGACCTAAACACATATCTTTCTGTACCTATAGCTTTTATATTCAGCCTAGCTTTGACAGTCTATTTTTGATTTAATTTTCGATATTCGTCACAGCCATCTTGATATCCATTATCGCAAGATTTACCAAACCATTCCTTAGCTGCAATCTTATTTTGACGCACGCCATATCCATTGATATGTAAAATCCCAAGGTTAAATTGAGCTAAAGCCTTAGTTGAGGAAAAACCTGCATAATCTGTATTAGCTGCTTTTAAATATAATTCAGCTGCCTTAGCATAATCCTGACGCACACCTTTGCCGCTATAATAAGCATTACCAAGATGCAGTTGAGATGGTGGAAATCCTTGGTCAGCTGCTTTTAAGAACCATTGGTAAGCCTGAGCATAGTCTTGACGTACGCCGTTACCACTACTGTAATTAGTACCAAGTTCGTCTTGTGCTGGTGCGAATCCTTGATTAGCTGCTTTTAATTGCCATTGGTAAGCCTGAGCAACATCACGCTTAACTCCTTGACCACTTTCGTACATAGAGCTAATAAAATTTTGAGCAATAGCAAGCCCTTGATTAGCTGCTTTCAAATATAATTCAGCTGCCTTGGTATAATCCTGACGCACGCCTTTGCCGTCGCTGTACAACTTACCAAGATAAAATTGAGCATCGGCATTACCTGCATCTGCGTATAATTTGAGAGTATCGACATCTAGTTCTGAAAAATCTAACTGTGTAGCTGCCATGTCAACTTCAATTAATGCAATGGCAGCTTCAGCATCTGCTATGGCAGCTTCGGCATCTGAATAGTCATACGAATCATCTTGAGCTGATAGCCATTCTTCAAAACTTGGTGGCTCTACTGCAACAGCTGCTAATGCAGAAATCATCAGCCCAGACGATAAACCCAAAGCTATTAGTCCATTAATAACTATACTTTTCAGTGATTGCATTGTCGTTATTTACCTCAAAAATATTTCAAGTAAAAATCAGTAATTTATTGCTACCAATGATAGCTTGAATTAGTACTTCATGGGGTTATTTTCGATAAGTGGCTTTACCTGTCCGAAAACCTTTTTTATAGTGTAAAAAAACCCTGTAATTGGTGTCTGCCTCGCGTGCGCGCGATACTTGTCCATTAATTAGCTAAGCCCTTATGCTGTATAGCTTTGCGATATTGGTAATCATGATTAATTGCTTTTTCGATGTTAGCATTTGTTAACATTGGGCGGCGTGTGATTTGGCTTTGAATGACAGGTTTTGACAGGTCGGCGGCGGTGCTAAAACCTCATGTTTTATCAGGTTCTAACCTTGTGGTTATCTTGGGGTAGTGAGTGCTGCCAATGTCAACATAAGACAACATGCACGGCGGTGCTGGTCTGCTTTGAATGCGATACAACCAAAACAGGATTTATCTAAAACCTTAGGGTTTCCTTAGGTATCTTTACATTATAAAAAGACGCTCATGCCTCAATTAATCATTAAATTATTGCTATTGTCTCCAACTACTTTGCACTGTCAAAACTGACATAACCCCCAAACAGGCACAAAAAAGGCGCTATTTTTAAATAACGCCTAGATATTTGAAAATTTCATATTATTTTCAATAGCACATATATTCTAAGATAGTTTCTCCTACAGTTTCTGGGAAAACTATATTCAATTTAGATTCAGTAAAATACTTATCTTGATATGAGCTTATAACTTCATCTTTAAAGCCATATGTGATGCTTGCCACATTTCCCAAAGCTCTCTTATTACAGTCTGCTACCGTAAGGACTTTAGAATAGTATTGTCCTTTTTTTCTAAGCTCATGATTATTAATATAAGTGGTTTGAACAAACGCAGACACATAAGTATCACGACTATAGGAGTTTATTTTATAAGGTTTGATAGAGTCAGAGTCTATGAAAGTTTGCAATTGCTTATCGTTTGACTTTCCTAAGTCAACCCAGTTAACAGCACTTGCTGATATACTTACAATCCCAAAACATAAAAATGCGGTTAACGTTTTAATCATTATCATCATCTCTTATTAGCAGACTATAGTATTGAAATATTATAGTAACATATAACTACACTTTAGAGACCTAACAAAACTCACCGATAAATAAAAAGGACGCTATTTATTAATAACGCCCAGATATTGCACTGCCAAAACTGACGAAACTATATAAAGGCTTTGAGGTTTGGATTGATAAAGTAACGCTCTGTCGGTCTGCCACCTTGCCCCGTGCTTTCCACTTGCTTGTAGTTGAGCCAGTCATATTCTATCAGCACATCAAGCGCGGTCTGCACTGCCTCATCATCAGTTAAGCCTTTCCAGCTTTTGCGCTTAAGACTTCGAGCTGTAAAGCCATGACTTACCCAGTTAGTTTTGTCGGTTTTGTCACTTGGTTTCTTAAGCATTTCTAATATTTTCTTGGACAGCAAAGACGCTTTGAGGTGTGAATTATCAGTAATGCAGCTATACACCCTAAGCATGTGCGACTCCAGCATATCGCCCCATGCAATCGCCGCTTGTAGTGCGTCAAGGCTAACCCCTCCTAACCGTCTGCCTATCTCCACACAGTCCACCAGATGAAAGATGAGGGCTAACGCTGGTATGAGTCTGCCATACTTGAGCAAGTGCTCACTGATTACCCCATGTTCTGCCTCATCAGCTTTGTTTTGTAGGTTGTTATACCACTCCATAAACACAGGATAAGCATTACTATCAAAGCGAAAGTAAGGGCGCTTGTAGAACTCGTTAGGCTCATGTGCCCCGTAACTGACTAAGCTATCGGTGTAAAGGTTGTCCATCGACTCAAACAAGGCATAGGCGGCGTTACGGCTGTCTTTATCGACTGCTATGTCGTTCTCCTTAGTTCTTGGCATTGGGTCTGGGTAAACCATCATTTGAAAGCGTTGCATGAGTCCATCATTGCCCATTCCTTTCATGGTCTTGTCTAAATACATTTCTAACTTATCAGGCTGCAAGCCACCAATGACAGACAAACAATGATTTTCAATGAATAGCGAGCCGCGCCCTATTCTGTCCACCATTGCGCTGCCTGTACCGTTAAAGCCCTCTAAATAATACGCGCGCTTTTCTTGTTCGCCCTCCTTATCAAGACTGGCTAAAAAGCCTGACAGCTCATCACGGAACTGTAGAACGCCATTATTGTTTTGGTTCTCGATTTCGCCCAGCTTTTCTATAGTGATATCGCCCACCATATGACGGCGTGGAATGGGCACGTTGTTATCTTGAGCCTTGCTTTCAGCTATCGCCGCCGCCTTTTTGTGCAAGTCCTCACTGGTTATAGGCTCGTCCGTGTCATCGGTCTGGGTAGCGAGCTGCTTTGCCATTTTCTTGAGTGCGTCATCGTCTGCTTTTGCTTTGCTGTCATTGATGAGCTTTTGCGTTTCATGTTCTTGTTTGGCAAGGTCATGCGCCGCCCGTGCTTTGCTGGCAAGATTATCAATAGGTTTCATTGCGGCGGCTATTGATGGGCTTTTCTTACTTGAGGGCTGCCCAATGATTGCACCCCACAGATTTGGCACTATGTCCCAGTCATCAAGGCGCTTAGGCATGATAGCCACCTTTGTGCCTATGACGCTGCCCAATGCCACAAGCAAAGGCACTGCTACAAATTCAAGCGATACGTTGAGCCGTTCGGCGCTGTTCTTTGCGTAGTTGTAAAGCGGTTCTGGTAGCATGTTTTTGGTTATGCTGGTCACTGGCGGCAAGGTGTGATTGATTGCTTTTGGCGTTGCCCAGTCTGCTAACTGTAAATCTATTATCTGGGTATCATCATAAGATAAGATTTCAGCATAACTTTTGCCGCATTCAAGATGAGCCATTACACCCCACGGGGCAATAACTACTTTGACGTTGCACCCTGCAAACTGCTTTTTAACCTTGTCCTTGTGCTCAATACTGGGCAATATCGTTACTTGGGTATCATGTGCAAAGTGCTTTACCGTATCAAGGAACAGGTAGGGCGTTGGACTCACTGCTACTATGATTTTCTCATGTGCAAAGTGTTTAGCGAGCGTTACCCCGTCTTTGTAATTATCGACTATGACAAGCTCATAATCGCTTTGAGGTGTGCCAAGAAATAGCGCACATGATTGGCTTGTGTCAGTGACAAAGGGCAAGCCGCTATCATTGGGTGTAAAGCAAACAATACTTATTGCCTCTATAACTCTATTATGTAATATTGCTCCTACTGTGCCCGTGGTTTGCTGCCTTACTGCTCCATGTTCGCCTGTGGTCGGTGCGATGTCATGTTGAATATCTAACAAACTATTGGGTTCTAACAGGTGATAAATATCTGTTAGCAATTTGTCGCCTTGTAATGTCTGTTCTGTCGCTGGGCTGTGGTCGCCCAGAACAGTGGTTAAGCCCGTGTTGGTCGCATGGGCTTTTTGCTGTGTAGTGGTCATCTTTTACCCCTTGCTTGCGTCTGTTTCGGCTGGCGTGTGGCTCGATACTTCTTGTAGTAGCTTTTGCGCTTTGCATACTTGCGGCTTTGTTTGGGCTGTGGGTAATGCCTCATTGTTCGCCCTCCTTGTCGATGTCGTCTTGAGCCTGTGCGCGTTTGGCTGCTTGCATGATTTGATAATAGCGGCTGCCTTGCGTGTCCTTTCTTTTTTGCTCCTTGCCATGCTTTGATTTAGCATAGGCAAGTTGAGCGTCCATAAAGGTTTTAGGGCTGTCCTCATCAATAGGCACAAGCGTCCTCCTTGCCAAAACCTGTTTGGGCTAATGGCTCGTTGATAATGTCTAATTGACTGTAAAGCAGATTTACCCAAGTGTTTGCGGTGTCATTCGCAAGCCGTGCCATTGCTATGGCTGCATGCGGTTCTATTTGACGGGTAGCGATAAGGTGTAGCAGTTGCCCCAAGTCATGCAAAACAGTAGCAGCGCCGCTAATGTCACATGCAATATCGGACAGCATGATAGACGGCATTAAAATCACTTCGTCATCATCGGCGGTGGTCATGTTGATTGTTTTAATTTGGCTGGCGTGGACAGTGTTATTTAAGTGACGCATGATTATTTACCTTTGATTTTATGAGTGTTTGGACATTGACGGGCTGGCATGAGGCGATTAGTAGCAGCATTAACAAGCAAGCCATGATTGACATAAAACCGATAAAGCTATGCTTACTTTGTTTAGGTGGCTGGTTGCCACTGTGCTGCCCGTGGTCGGCTTTTAGATTGGTTTTGTTATCTTTGCTCATCTCTTACCCCCTCAACGTTAAACGCTATTTCTGCTATGCGTGTGGATAGCTCTTTAAGTGAGTCCACTTGCCTACTACCTGTCGGTAACTCACGGCGTAAAGCTAGTAATTGATTTTCTACTTCTACTATCTCTATCAGGCTATTAATGGCGCTCACATTGGCGTGTAAGGTAATGATTAACTGGTCGATAAAGTCATCAGTTATCATCAAAAAACCTTCGTCTTTTAACCTATCTATAACTTCATTTACTAAGTCGCTATTACTCATCATTATTCACCTTGATTTCAGGTAGTAAGATAAGCCCACTCAACATCTCGCTAACGATACTTGCCAGCTCACTATTAGCAAGTAAGGCAGACCTTACAGCCACAATAACGCCGCGGCTTGCGTCATCATCGGTATTGATAGCATTAAGTGTCATTGCTAGGTGCTCGCTATCGTTTGATAGGTCTTGTATGCGGTCATCAATGACAGACAAGTAATAACTATCTACTGCCACCAAACGCGGCTCTAAAACATCATTAGACTGGGGCATGTGCTGCTCCTTTGCTGTCGTTGCTGTGGTTGTGCTCAATCTCTAACAAGGCTGCCTCATCAAGCCAATACAGGCTAAAACGCTTATCATTGTGCGTTACCATTTCACTTTGAATGACTAGCCCCGATTTTCTAAGCTCATGTATGCGCTGGGCAAGTGAGGTAATGCGATAAAGCCTGTAAGCGTCCCAAGTGGTTATTGATGAGCCTGTCATTAAGTGCGCTCTTATAGTGTCGATTTGGGTCTTGGGTGTTTGCTCGTTATTAACGGGCGCGGTTGCTGTAGTGGTCATCGGTTATACCTCACTGTTTGCGTGTTGGCTGTCGATAAATGCCAGAATGTCGCTGTTCTTGAATAGCAAAATGCCATTGACGTTTGACGGCTTGATAAACTTGGGCGGTTCGGCTTGCCACCATCTACGCAAAGTAAGTGGACTTACACCAATTAAGGCGGCGGCTTGCTTAATACGCATTTGCCCGTCTGGGTGGATTGCTGGGGCTTGGGGGTTGTTTGTCGCTTGGGTCATGCTGTAACTCCTATTGTCTGCCATTGATTGGCGTGGTCTGGAGTTAACAGTATGCTAGGCTGTGTATGGGGTGTGGCAATGGAGTGCCCTTAAGAAATGGGCATGACTTGAGGGTATGCCCCTCATGTTTTAGGCAATAAAAAAGCCCTGCATTTGCTGCAAGGCTCTTATGTTCTGCTCATGTCGTTACTTGTTTTGCTTATATATTTTGTTCAATATCAAGCCTGTTATAAATCCCTCGGCGCGTGCTAGGTGCTGGGCTGCTTGATATGAGCTGACTTGCTTGTCACTGTCTTTGCCGTACTTAAGCGGCGTTAAGTAATGCTTGGCTATGCTACTGGCACTCATGCCCTCAACATATTTCAATAGTAAGATTTTGCCCTCTAAGGGTTTATGCTCACATAAAATAGTTACAAGTCCCTCAACTTTTAAAGCCTCATCATCAGTTATAAACATGGTAGTACGTGGTTTGCTTTTCTCTACAACATGCCCACGCATTAACATAGCCATTGGGCTAGAATAACCTAACCCTGTACCGTCTGCTAATACCCACTGCCCCCACGCTGCTAACAAGTTCTGCACTTCTAAATCTAAACTGATTACCATTTCTCAATACCTCATGATTGTGTATTGAGATAGTAGCGGCGGCTCATAGGGGCTAGGCAATGGGGTAGCCTCAAGAAAGGGGCGGTATGCTATGGGGTGGTCGTTTCTTTCATTGGTGGCATGTGTAGCTGCTCAATAGCTCGTAAGGGGTCGGCTAACGATGCTTGTTGGTTCTTACTGTAAGCTGTGTTTATAATCATCGCTATACGCTTGCCTAGTGTGCTGTTAGGGTCAAGGTTCATTCTGTTGGCTATTACCTTAAACTTGTCAGTATGATAATTAAGATGATTGTTTTTTAACTCATTATCTAAATAAATACGCTGCCATATCATCATAGCTAAATGCAGTTCAGGCGGATAAATATGCTCACTCATGTTCTGCCAGTCAAGTGGCTGGTCTGTGGTCGTAGTCTTTGCGGCTGCCAGTTCTGCACTTGCTTTGCTTAACTGCTCTTTGAGTTCGTCAATTTCAGCTTGTGCATGAGCTGGCGCGTTTGTTTGTTGCTCTAACTCTAATATCTTGCTGTCTTTTCTCTTAATGACTTTAAGCAGCCCTTGAATACGTTTTATCATTTCATCAGGTGTATTAACTGGGTGCATGTCCTCATGAAAGCTCATGTTATCGCTATAAATCTCATACGATTGTTTTATACGTTCGCTTTGAGGCAAATTTTTATCAATAAAATCTATACGCTTTCCAAAGGGGATATTAACAACATCAGGCGCGGCGGCTTGAAACTTTGAAAGCTGTCGTTCGAGTTCGGCTATCTTCTTATGTAACTCTTTATCTTGCGTTTGCTGTTGTGTCTGTTGAGCATACCTAGTTATATTATTATCAATTTGTGTTAGCCCTAATAATTTTAAAATAGCTTGTTGTGCATTCTCAGCAAGGGCATTAAAAGTCTTAGGTTGTTCCTCTATTATCTCGCTATACATACGCTCCAATACATGCTTTTTACCCCATTCCACAATGCCTGTATTACTTACAAAACCTTCTACACTCAATAAATCAGCTCTACGCCAGCAAATATTTTCTAACTTATAGACTTCATTTATATAGAGATTATGCAGTCTTTCGTCCTTTGCTCTATTTGCTCTTAAGTATAAAAAATTTGTTATTTTCCTACCTATTTTTTCGTCAACTTCTGGGTAGCCATAGTGGATTTCTCCATCATATTCACCAAATGGGTGTAGTCGCATAGTAAAAACATCAAGTACTTCTAAAAACTTCACTAAATCTGTCGGCTTTATGCCCTCGTTGAAAGTTTCCACTATTTCTATTAATTCTACAGCTGAAATATAGTGCCCTCTTTCAAGGTCGTTCTTAAAATTAATAACCTCGCTAACATTCATAATCTACACCCTACACCCTTAAACAAAATAGGAGTGAGGCGCTGACAGCATAAGGGTGTAAATCGCTGTCGTTCGGTTCATGACTACCTAGCCTCACAAGTGGTATGACAGCCCTTGAGCCGTCAAAACTGGTTAAAAACTGTCTAATATGGGGGTTTTGTCAGTTATGGCAGTGCTGTTTTAGGCTTGTTGTTCTTTTTTATTCTTAAAATCAGCATGAATAACATTATCAAACTTGCCAGCCTTGATATTGTCTAAGTAGTTCGCCCAGTCGTTCATCATGTGAGTTCTATTATCCGAAAAATCAAAACGGCTATATGCTTTGCCGTACTTGTTAAGCATTGCATGACCTAACTGTATTTCGGTTATCAGCTCATCATAGCCCAGTCGTTCCATCAGCATAGTTTTTGCACTGGCTCTAAAACCGTGGGGGCTGTGAATGTCTTTGTAGCCTTTGCCGTTATTCATAACTGGACTGTTCAGTAACTTGTTAATTTCTTGGACATGATGATACTGGGCTTTTTTACGTCTAGAGTTATAGAATACATAATCATAATCGCCCGTTAATGGCTTTATTTTCTCTAATATGGCTATGGCTTGCGGTGCTAGTGGTATCACTACACTGTCCACCATATCGCCCCGTCCCTGCCCTTTCTGTGGCTCTAATATCCATTGCTTGGCGTTTAGGTCAATATCTGCCCACCTCATAGCGCAAACGTCACCAATGCGAACAAACGTAAGTGCTAGTAGCTGTAATATGCTTTTGTTATAAAGTTGGCTTGTATCGTCTAGCTGGTCAATATCTTTTAGCAGTTCGGCAAACTCTTTAGGCTGTGTTAATGATGGGCGGTGCTTTACTTTATGCTTAATGAGTGTTCCGCCTAAGTCGCTGGCTGGATTGTACTCAATGACCATATGAGCTTTGGCAATTTGTAGAATGCTCTTTAATATGGTTTTTACCGTTAAGCCTTTGTACGGGTGTTTTTTCTGTATGTCCTTGATAAACTTAATAACAATGCTAGGGCTAATGTCTGTAACTTTCATATGCCCTAACTTTTGTTGAATAACCTTAATAATTATTTTATTGCTCTTGATAGTCGATTGCGATAAGCTCTTGCTGTTTTGTATTTCCAGCCATTCATTAATAAAGTAATTTAAAGTATTTTGACGGTCTGTTATGTCTTTTTGCTTTAAGCTGTCCCTATGCTCTATTGGGTCTATATCTTTAGCTAACAGTTGCATATTGTCGCTGTGGTATTGACGGGCTTCGGCAAGGCTTAACGCTGGATATTGTCCTAACGTCATATAGGGACGTTTGCCAGTGACAGGGTGTGTATAACGGTGTCTAAAGTCGGCTGTAACGTCTTGGCTATCTTTTTGTGGTCTAATACGTATCTCTAAGCCTTTGTAGCCAGCTATAGGATAGCTAATCGTTTTAGCTGTCTTGATAGTGTCTTTGATTGCTTTCTTAATTTGCGTGTCGGTTGTTAAGTCTATTTTAGCCATCGTCTTATTACCTGTGTTTTGGTAGCCACTTTGGTAGCCATTTGGTAGCCGTTTTCACATTAGTTCTAACGTTATCACAGATGACATATTAGCACCAAAGCTATGTATAATAAAGGCTTTATGGCTATCAGGTTATATCAGGCATTATCAAAAAACACACTCACGCTACTGTCCCTTTTTTTGCCAAAAATATCATCACAGCGATGGTTTCCACAATCGATATAATGAGCGCCACAAAATAACTGCTAACAAAATAATTAACCGCTCAGGCATTGTTACGATTAAAA
>Ga0208435_100405_pt1 | contig 12619 bp, 8 predicted proteins | sample 24_taG_FD_184097 | JGI IMG/M metagenome (GOLD analysis project Ga0208435, IMG submission 184097) | Marine viral communities from Cariaco Basin, Caribbean Sea - 24_WHOI_OMZ (SPAdes) (version 2) | ecosystem: Environmental > Aquatic > Marine > Oceanic | place: Caribbean Sea: Cariaco Basin | collected...
TTGTAAAGGGCTTTTTTTCGACCTTTTTTTGTCCGATTTTGACCTTTGATTGATTAAGATGGGTTAAAATACAATGTATTAACTTTTATTAACATTCTGGACACTTTAGGGTTTTCTTATGAAGATGTTTGTTTGGTTGTTCATTGCCTTCGTGCTACTAGTGATTGTGTTTGGCGTATCTATATTTAATAAGTTGGTACGCGCTCGCAACCAAGCGAAAAATGGTTTTGCTCAAATAGATGTGCAACTGAAGCGCCGTCATGATTTGATTCCAAATTTAGTCGAAACTGCTAAACGCTATCTGACGCATGAAGAAGAGACGCTGACCCGTGTGATTAGTGCACGTAATCACGCGCAAAGCTTGCAAGACTCCAATACACATCAGCCAGACTCGCTTGAGCATATGGCGCTATTTGCCAAAGCTGAGAGTATGCTGTCTAAAGCGTTAGGGCAGTTTTCAGCGGTTGTGGAAGCTTACCCTGAGCTAAAGGCGGACAGCATGATTAAAGAGTTGATGGATGAGCTGACCAATACTGAGAACCGCATTGGCTTCGCCCGTCAGCACTATAATGACAGCGTGATGTTCTACAACAATGACCGCGAGGTATTTCCCAACAATCTTATTAGTACGACTTTTGGCTTTCGCCCGTTAAGCCCGCTAGTTTTTGAAGACAGAAAGGTGATCGCTCAAGCACCTGTCGTCAATATGGGCTGACATTGAATTATATTCATATGTTCAGATGCGTTTAGCTATTTTTAAGTCAGGCATATAGATGGATTTTTTTGGTGAACAACGCACCCGTACCCAGCGAAGTCTATTGCTCTATGGGCTATTTTTTCTCATTGTCTTTGCCCATCTGGCAGTAGCGCTGGGTATCATGGCGCTGCTGCTAACGATATTTACTGGTGGCATTTATCATTGGGTGTTGATACTGGTTGCTATCTGGACAATCGGTAGCTTTGTGATCGGTAGTTTTTTAGAGTACAGACGTTTAGAAGCCGGTGGTCGCGCTATTGCTCAGCGTGTGGGCGGGGTTCGGCTGTTTATCGACCACAGCCAAGATGCGTGGGAGCATAGTCAAGGGGTTGCCCATCAGCATGAGGCTATACCAAAGGTTCGTTTCAGCGCCCACCATATCGCCGTGCGTGATGAGCGAGACTTCCCGCCTGTCTACCGTCGTTATTATGAGATTGCCCAGCAGCTAGCCATTGCTTCGGGTGTACGTATGCCGATTCTCTATATACTGCCTGATGAGCAAGGTATTAACGGCTTCGTTGCTGGTCGTCATAGTCAAGATATGGTATTGGTCGTCACTCAAGGCGCGCTTGATAAGCTGTCCGATGAGGGGCTATATGGGCTGATAGGGCATGAATATGGTCATATCTTGCATGGTGATGCGACATTTAATTTGCAACTGATGGTGGTGCTGGCAGGCTTGCAATTACTCTATGACTGGAGTGATTCTATTAATAATTTTGGCGCTGGTAATCAACGCAGTCATCAGAATAGCCATCACAATTATTTTGATGATGCGGTCAATCGACGCAATCTCTTGTCACAAAGGGTCGTCGATAGCCATGCGCGTAGCACTGAAGCTCAAACCGCCAATTTTACCACCCATAGTGAATGGGTAAGCTATTGGCAAAGTCAATCACAAAGCCAGCAGTCGTCAGCTAAGAGCAAGTCACGATGGCTACAAAATAATAATAAGTTCGATAGTCAAGCACCGCGTAATATTTGGACGTTGTTAATACATGGATTGAGTTTTTCGAGTATGGCCAGTGCGCAACTGATTAAACACAGCTTTAATCGCCAGCGTGAATTGCTTGCCGATGCCACCAGCGTGCAGCTGACACGCTCGCCGGCTATTATGGAAACCTTACAAACCATTCATCAAGATTCGCTTGGTTCGCGCTTAACCAGTATCGCCGATATCAATGGTCTTAGTCACTTCTTCTTTGCCAGTAGTGGTGCTGATTTGGGTGACGTCTCTTGGTTTGCCACCCATCCGAGCTTGGCTGAGCGAATGAGTGCCATTAATGCCAACGCTTATCATGATTTTGCGGTACAAGTGGCTAAAGAAAAGCGCATAAATCAACAGAAAATAAAAGAGATACATGAGCAGCGGCGATTAGGGGGTTGGGGCGTCATAAAAGCAAATAGCCTAAGCAAAAACAAACAAGAAAAAAATACCCAATCATCAATATTTGAAACTCAATCAGGATTAGATAACAATAAAAGCAATAACAATAAAATCCTTACTAATAACAGCAATGATGTTATAGACAAAGAAATTACTGCTTTTCCTGCAAATGAAATAAAGAATGAGTTGAACGAAGATAAGGAGCTAGAGTTTGTTATCGAGAAAGATGTCGTTGTTGAAGGACGTTTACAAGTTCAAGCACAAAATACCGGTATTCATCAGTTGCTCAAGCCATGGCAAGCAAAACCTGATAGCGATTTGCCATCGGATACATTGATTGGTATCGACGATAGACAAAAAGTTTCACTGCCGCAGTATATGCTCAATCACAGTTATCACCCGCTTGGGGCGCAAGCTTTGATTGAAGCAGTTATGTTGTGCCATCAAGGTCGTATATTATCAACGACTGAGAGTTATGACTTGAGTGATATCTGGCTTGGACTTGCTAACGATAAAACGTCTGCTGCTGAAATCGATAATAACGCTAGCGCTAATATTAGCAGCCACCCCCAATTTTTAGCGCATACGATAGATCATAAATTATTAGCGGCAGTGGCACATCTTGATAGGCGTTTAGACAACGCATTGATTGTATTGGCAATAAAGCAATTGAGTCAGCATGACCTGTCAGAAACTGCTATCAATGAATCACGCTTAAGATATGAAGCGAGTCATAGCAATCAAGATCATCAACATTATGTGCAGCAAAAAAAGTGTCGTACAATGCTGATGCGCTATCAACAGGGTATCATTGAGCTATTTGAACACTACCTAACGGCAGATTTAAGTCAACATTTGGCTGATAACATAGCCAGTGAAGATGGTGCTATGGATAAAATTAAGCCAGTATCAACGCACTCAGGAAAAATCGACTCTCGGTTGCCATCGATTTTAGCGTTATGGCAGGCGCTACAGTTGCAGCAACTATTACCGATATTGTCTACTGTGTTAAACGAGACACACGTGCATGCTCAGCCTCAGCTATTATGGTTATGGCAGCAAGCATTGCAAGCGGGTAGAGATGATATTTATGCTCAGCTTGATCCTTCAGGAGAAGTATTTGATGGTCTTGATGTTGCTGCGAGAACAATGGTTACTTTATTGGCTTATCGCTTATCAAAAGATGTCAAGGGTCAGGTCGTATCAGCACTAGATAACTCAGTACACGTTTCAGCACCTATTTTAGCACTCGGCTATAATAATGACAGTGTTGCTCACTATCTTGTGGATTTGCGGCGTCACGCACGTTTAATTGATATTGACTTAGCCGCTGTTAGTGACGCAAATTTGCAATGGCTACTATTGACTGCGCAAAATATAAATAGTATCCAATTATTGGCAGTGATAGAAACGGTGCCTATTTTTATAGCGCCTGCCAGTCAGTCGCCTGCATCAGAAGCCAAACGTAATGATAATTATAGACAGAGGCAACAGGGCGGCGATCAAATAGATTATAATGCTCATAGACAAGACGGAAATGCAGATAGTGTAGATAAGGCGGGCAATGATAGTCTGCGCTACTCTTATGCTTATCCTACTTACCGGCAATGGCTGAGTACATTGCATACGCTGATGTTACACGATACGATAGTCAGTCAAGATGAGTATGATTGCTTGACCGAGCTTGCCAATCATTGGCTCGGCGTTCGGCAGCTTTTTTGAGCAATGTCATTGATGGCATTTGAGTAAGTATTTTGCTAGGAAGGAACTTTATATTAAGGGAATTGGTATTGAAGGAAATGTATTTTCTTAATCCTTTTTTTAATATGTTTATTTTCCTTGCCATTAAAAGTCAGTAAATCCATTTTAGATAAGTAGGATAGTAAATAAGCATGAGTGATATCCAAGACCCGCTAATTATATTGCAGCATCGTATGCAGCAGCGCCAGATTTTAGCGATGATGGGTATCAATCAGTGGGTGCAGCCAAGCTCTGAGACCATAAATATCGCAGATATTTCTGCGCCTACTCTGCCTGAGCAGACTATAGCTAACTCAACTTTAGCTAATGCTAGCAGTTCTTCTGCGACGAGCACTGAACAGCCAAGTGTTGAGTCTCCCAATGGTGAAGATAGAAGCGTTGGGGTGTCGCATTCAGCATCTGCTGATTCGCTATCAGGTATAGTGGATGATGAGTCTGCTAACCATTATTATAATGACGCTAATGAGATAGGCTTAAACCATTCTGACCAGCAAAGCCCTGTTACTTATAGTTTTGACTCGACTACTCCTAATGCCCTTAATATATCTAAGCCAGCCGTTACCTCCTTTGTAGATACTGTTGTACAGCAAACTTCTATTGCTGATATAAATGACGCTTCGAGCTTTGGAAATGGCAGTTTTAAAGAAGAGGGCTTTCAAGAGGAAATCTTTACAAAGGTAGCACCCTTTGATTTACAAGGTGGTCGCTATGGCGATTGGGTGATTTTGGTGGACATCCAAGCACTTAATCATGACAGCCAAAAACTGTGGCAAAATATCACCCAAGCCTTATCCATCAGTTGTGAGACGACATCATTCCCTATTTGTGAAGGTATGGATACCGCTGAGCTTGCCAATGCCAGCCTTGCTGGATACGTCTTTAAAATTGGTCGCAGCGAAGAGATACAGGTAGTGACATTGACCGCACTTCCTGAAGGTTTGGAACATCCTAACCTGACGACTGCACCCACGTTGGATGAGATGCTTACTGATAGTAATCTCAAACGTCAGCTTTGGGAGCAGTTATCGAGTCACAGTTAAAGGATTACCACTTACTATGATAGAGATTAAAAAATAACGATAAAATTCACCTTCAACATTTAACCTTTAATAACCACGATGACTTCATCATATTTAGGATATTGATTATGACCACTAAAGCCGCTCCTAACCGCGTTCCCAATTTTTCAGCGGGACCTGCCACCATACCGACGGCCGTATTATCACGCGCTCAAGAAGAGTTGCTTGATTGGCAGGGACGCGGCATGTCGGTCATGGAAGTGAGTCACCGTAGTAAAGAATACATCGCGATTACCGAAAAAGCCGAAGCCAAATTGCGCTCGTTGATGGAGATTCCAGATAACTATAAAGTGCTGTTTTTACAAGGTGGCGCTAGCTTACAGTTTTCAGCGATTCCATTAAACTTGCTAAATGGTGGGCGCGCAGACTATCTAACGACGGGTGCATGGTCTGGTAAAGCGGTCAAAGAAGCCCAGCGCTATGAAAAGCTTGGTCTTGGCGAAGTTAACGAAGTTGCAACAGGCAAAGGTAGCAGCTTTACTGATGTACCAGCCGAGAGCGAGTGGAATATTAGCAAAGATGCCGCCTATTTTCATTACTGTGCCAACGAAACCATTCATGGTTTGCAAATATTTGAGCCGCCACAAGTCGATGCGCCGATTGTCGTCGATATGTCTTCTTGCATTTTGTCACAGCCAATCGACGTGTCTAAATTTGGCATGATTTACGCCGGTGCGCAAAAAAATATCGGGCCAGCAGGTCTGATTATCGTGATTATCCGTGAAGATTTATTGGGCAAAGCGAGTGAATGGTGCCCACTGCTGATGAACTATGAGCACCAAGCTGAAAAAGAATCCATGTCAAACACACCAGCGACTTACTCTTGGTATTTGGCAGGGCTGGTATTTGATTGGCTAGAGGAGCAGGGCGGCGTTGCTGCTATCGGCAAAATAAACCAACAAAAAGCCGATTTACTCTATAAAACGATTGATGATAGCAGCTTTTATAGCAATCCAGTTGACCCCAAATATCGCTCTATCATGAATGTGCCTTTTACCTTAGCCGACAGCAGCCTTGATAAAGTATTCTTAGAAGAGTCGGAAGCGGCAGGCTTGATGAATCTAAAAGGTCACCGCGATGTGGGCGGTATGCGTGCCAGTATTTACAATGCAGTGTCATTAGATTGGGTGCAGCAGTTGGTTGACTTTATGATTGCGTTTGAAAAGAAGTACTCTTAAATAATTGTGAGTTTTAAAAGAAAAAGACGCAACTTTTATAAGCTGCGTCTTTTTTATACGCGTTAGTATTCTTTTTAAATGATGCATCATGTAGCAACTCTAACGCTGCAAACCATTAGGTTAAAAAACCTAAGTTTGTTATGATAAAATTTCGTGAATTGTGTATTTTGCCGTCAGTCGCGCATTTTTATCCAAGTCGGTTTAGAGTAGAAGGTCGTTATGAGGGGTATTACATAGTCATGATGCTAAAAAATACCATGCTAAAAGCCGTCTTGCTTGCCATTACTATTAGCTGGATACCAGTTAGTATTGCGGTGCCAATCACTACTACTGCGCTTGGTCATAATAGTACCACTGAGTATATTAATGCGCCTTTTATGCCTTATGCCAACCCAAAGGCACCAACAGGCGGCACGTTATCGCTCGATGCGCGCGGCACCTTTAATGCGGCTAATAAATGGATGACCACAGGTGTGGCGATGGTTGGCACCGATTATCTCTATGACACCTTGATGACTGGCTCATTAAATGAAGCTTTTACCATGTATCCGCAGCTGGCGAGCAAGGTCACTTATGACCCTGATGATACCAGTTGGATTATTTATCATGTTGATACTGCTGCCCGTTTTTGGGATGGCACGTCGGTCACTAGTAGTGACGTCAAAGCGACTTATGATGCGCTGTTAAATAAAGGTCCGATGTATATTCGCAGCTATTTGGGTGATATTAAAGACATTCAAATTATTAATAAGCAGCAAGTGAAGTTTATCTTTGCCTCTGCTGACAATAAAGAGATTTTATTAACCGTCGGACAGTTTCCTATTTTTGCTAAGTCCTCAATCGATACGGATTTTGAAAAAATAACCTTGACGCCATTGGTGGGCAGTGGACCTTATAAGTTAGGACGTGTTGATGCAGGGCGCTCGGTCAGCTATGTGCGTGATCCCAATTATTGGGGTCGTGATTTGATGGTCAATCGCGGTCGTTATAATTTTGATATGATTAAGTTTGTTTATTATCAAAGCGATGAGATTGCCTTTGAAGGTTTTAAGTCTGGTCAATATCGTTTTCGTCCGGAGAATAAAGCCTCTAATTGGGCAACAGGTTACAATTTTCCCGCTGTCAAGGCAGGGATGATTAATAAAGAAACGATAAATAGTGAAAACCCTGTGCCAATGCAAGGGCTAGTCATGAATATGCGGCGTCCAATCTTTCAAGATATTCGCGTCCGTCAAGCACTGAGCAAGGCTTATGACTTTGAGTGGATGAATAAGACCTTGTTTCATGGGCAGTATGAACGCTTGCAAAGTTTCTTTCATGGCTCTGAGCTTGCCGCAACAGGGATGCCGTCTACTGAAGAGATGCAGGTGCTTACGCCTTTATTACCGAAGCTTGAACCGCTGCAACGTCAAGCCGTATTAATGGAGTGGCAATTGCCGACCAGTGACGGTAGTGGCTTTAACCGTAAAGAGTTACTAGAAGCGCGGCAGCTGTTGCTAGATGCTGGATTTTATTATAACGATATGAAGCTATATCAGCCCAACGGACAACTTGCTCAGATTGAGATATTGATGATAGGCGATACCATGGGTCGGGTGCTGCTGCCATATATTCGAAATCTAAAGCGTTTGGGATTTGATGCCACGTTACGTCAAGTCGACGGACCACAATATTATGAGCGGGTACGCCGTTTTGACTACGACATGATAGTTGATAAATTTGCTCAGAGTTTATCACCTGGTGCGGAACAAGTTGGTTTTTGGGGTAGCTCAGCCGCTGACCAAGCGGGTAATAGAAATACTATCGGCATCAAAAACCCAGAGATTGACGCGGTAATAGAGCAGCTTGGTAATGCTAAAACTCGCGACGATACTATATTATATACTCAGGTGCTCGATCGCCTACTACGTGCTGGTCATTATTTAGTACCTTTATACGGCAAATCAGCGACCAATGTCGCCTATTGGGATCAATATCGTCATACTGAAAAACTGCCCTCTAATGCCATCGGTATTGACTACTGGTGGACGGACAAAGAAGCAGAAGCACGTGTGAACCAATACTTGAAGCAATAATTTAGAACAATAAAGGAAATAACGCTTCATCTTAAAATTTTATTTCGTTCAAAAAATCAATAAAAGACATCAGCAATAAAGATAACTACTGGTAAGGATTTAATATGACTATCCGCATTCACCCAATCAAAGCGTTCAATGACAATTATATTTGGACATTGATTAATGAAAATAATAAACAGGCGATCGTGATTGATCCTGGTCAAGCTGAGCCTGTCATGAGTTATTTGGAAGAAAATAAATTAGAGCTAACGTCTATCTGGACGACTCATCATCATCATGACCATATCGGCGGTGTCGCAGAACTGCAAGAGTCTTATCCGATGACGCATCTGGTTGCGCATACTGAGCATAATGTCGATGAAGATCAAACCATCAAAGATGGCAGTACCGTCAGTGCGTGGGGCTGTGCAGCACAAGTATGGGATGTGTCCGGTCATACCGCAAGCCACGTGGCGTATATTTTAGATATCGATGGACAGAAGCATTGTTTTTGCGGTGATACCTTATTTAGTGCTGGATGCGGACGGGTATTTACGGGGACGATTGAGCAATTACAAAACAGCTTTAAGCGTTTAAATGGTTTGCCAGCTGACACGCTACTATATCCTGCGCATGAATATACTGCCAGTAATCTGCGCTTTGGACTATCTATTGAACCTACTAATGAAGCAATGCAGCAAGCACTGATTCAAGCAGAAGAAAAAACCACCCAAGGTATTCCGACGTTGCCAGTCTCTCTAGAACATGAGCGCGCAGTCAATGTGTTTTTACGGACGCAAGAGCCGAGTGTGATAGCAGGGGTGAAGTCTAAAGCAACCATCGATGATGATAAATCTTTGGCTGTATTTGCTGCGCTACGTGAGCTTAAAAATAACTTTTAAACCATAACGGGCGCTTCGACTGACGTTTTGATAGTTATTAGCTGCGTATTCTTTCTGTCGTCATATTTATTATCTTAGGAAGCCACCGTTATGGGTTGTTATATCTTAAAAAGGTTACTACTGATATTACCGACGCTTTTTTTGATATTGCTCGCAAACTTTGTGATTGTACAAGCAGCGCCTGGTGGTCCTGTCGAGCAGCAACTGGCGCTTATTGAGCAAGGTGCAAAAGACAATGCGCTTAGCGGTAATATTGGCGCGGGTAGTGCGGGAAATAACAGTACCTATCAAGGTACGCGTGGCTTATCTGAGGAAATGGTTGCAGCGATTAATGCCCAATACGGCTTTGATAAATCGGCACCTGAGCGCTTTTGGCTCATGTTAAAGAATTACGCTCAGCTAGATTTTGGCGAGTCTTTTTTTAAAGGACAGTCGGTAACGGATTTGATTATCGAGAAATTACCCGTTTCTATCTCGCTTGGGCTCTGGAGCACGCTGCTGATTTATATGATAGCGATTCCATTAGGTATCTATAAAGCCATGCATCATGGCTCGGGGATTGATAAAGTTACTGCCATGCTACTGGCTATCGGGCATGCAATACCTGTTTTCGTATTTGCCGTTATATTACTGGTGTTTTTTGCAGGTGGTAGCTACTGGAATATCTTTCCACTACAAGGCTTGACCTCTGAGAACTTCGATCAATTAAGCACGCTGGGTAAAATCAAAGATTACTTTTGGCATTTGGCGCTACCACTGCTGGCAAGTACGATTGGCGGTTTTGCGGGCTTGACCTACTTGACCAAGTTTAGCTTTTTAGAAGAGCTTGGTAAGCAGTATGTGCTTACCGCTCGTGCCAAAGGCTTAGGGGAACGTCAGGTTTTGTACGGGCATGTCTTTCGTAATGCCATGCTAATTATTATCGCGGGTATTCCAGCGGCTATCGTTGGTATTTTCTTTGCTGGTAATTTTTTGATTGAGATTATCTTTAAGCTTGATGGTTTGGGTCTCTTAGGTTTCGAAGCCATCCAACAGCGCGATTATCCGGTGATATTCGGTACGTTGTTTATTTTTACCTTGGTCGGACTGTTATTACAGTTAATCAGTGATTTAAGTTATCACTTGATTGATCCTCGTATTGATTTTGAGGGGCGATAATGTCAGATAAAATATCAAATCATCCGTTACCTTCAACGCCTTCATCTGCATCTCCTGTCTCTATGCCAAAAAAACGTCGCCTAAATCCTATTTGGCAGGCACGCCTAAACCGTTTTCGCCAAAATCGTCTTGGCGTCGTATCATTATTCATTTTTGCGCTGATATTTGTCATTTGTATGGCAGCCAATGTGATTGCCAATGACAAGCCGCTACTGGTGCAGTATCAAGGCGATTATTACTTTCCTGTCCTAAAAGCCTATCCTGAAACGGCTTTTGGTGGGGTGTTTGAGACTGAAGCCAATTATAAAGACCCTGCGGTACAGACGCTGATTGATGAGCAGGGTTTTTACATTATGCCGCCCATTCCATTTGCTGATCAGACACCAAACGTTGAGCTGGGTATTTCATATCCAGCAGCGCCCAATAGCCAGAACTGGCTTGGTACTGATGACTTAGGCCGCGATGTGTTGGCACGGATACTTTATGGCATGCGCGTGTCGTTATTGTTCGGTTTAGCATTGACACTTGCTGGGGCAGTGATTGGTATTATCGTCGGTGCAATACAAGGTTATTACGGTGGTTGGATAGATTTGGCAGGGCAGCGCTTCATGGAAGTGTGGGGCGGTATGCCGCAGCTGTTTATGATTATTATTTTGGTCAGCTTGTTTAGCCCTAGCATTACTATGCTATTTGCGATGATGCTATTATTCGGTTGGATGGGGCTGGTTGGTTTGGTACGGGCAGAGTTTTTGCGCGCGCGTAACTTTGATTATGTGCGCGCTGCTCGTAATCTTGGGGTATCGGACAGTCAAATCATGCTAAGGCATATCTTGCCCAATGCCCTAGCGTCAAGCTTGTCACAGCTGCCATTTATATTGACAGCTAATATTATCGCTTTAACCGCACTAGACTTTTTAGGTTATGGCTTGCCGCCTGGGTCACCGTCTCTCGGCGAGCTGATGGTACAAGGGAAAAATAACCTAGATGCACCATGGCTTGCGCTATCTGGGTTCTTTAGTTTAACCTTTATTTTATCACTGCTAATATTCGTTGGCGAAGCGCTACGTGATGCCTTTGATCCGAGGCGTTCTTAAGATGACCATGATTGATACGCAAACTGACAGCCTAAACGAAAATCATAGCAATAGCCAAAATAAGCTTATGCTGAGCGTCGATAAACTTAGCATCGTCACGGACGCAGGCAGCGTTCTGGTCGATAAACTATCGTATGAGCTGCGGCAAGGACAAACCTTTGCTATCGTAGGTGAATCAGGCTCTGGCAAATCTATTGCAAGTCTCGCGCTATTAGGCTTATTGCCAGACAGTTTGACCGTTAGCGGTGAGGTGAAGCTGGCAGGGTCAGCAGGTTTGACTGTGCTACCTATAGCCAATGCCAATGTTAGTGTTAAGGCACGTAACGCTGCGCTGCGCTCTATTCGCGGACAGCGCATCGGCATGGTGTTTCAAGAGCCGATGACAGCGCTCAATCCACTACATACGGTCGGCAAACAAATTGCTGAATCACTACGTCTAGTTGGTGTGCCCAAGAAACAATGGCAAAGCCAAACAATCGATTTACTAAATGATGTCAATATTACCAATCCGATTGATAAGCTGAACCGCTATCCGCATGAGCTATCAGGCGGTCAACGTCAACGGGTCATGATTGCCATGGCATTGGCACAGCAGCCTGATATTTTAATCGCTGATGAGCCGACCACCGCGCTTGATGTGACTCTGCAACATGAGATTCTCGCTCTATTAGATGATCTTAAGCGTCAGCATAATATGGCGATGGTGCTTATTAGCCATGACCTCAATCTGGTCAGGCGCTACAGTGATGAAGTAATTGTCATGCGCCAAGGTAAAACGATTGAGCAAGGGCAAACCATAAGTGTGTTCAATCAGCCTAAAGCCGAATATACCCGCTCGTTAATCAAACAAGACTTTGGCCAAGCACTGAACTTCTCTAATGATGATCAAAATCATCCACCAACCGTATTGCAAGTCAGCAATTTACAAGTACAGTTTCCCATTGAAAAAAGTCTGTTTGGTGGTACTAAGCGCTGGTTTGATGCGGTAAAAAATGTTGATATGACGCTACAGAAAGGGTGGGCGTTAGGCATTGTAGGTGAGTCAGGCTCTGGAAAAACCACGATAGCGCTTGCGTTAAGTCAATTACTGAGCAATCAAGCGCGTGTGGGTGGCGAAATAATGGTCAATGGACAAGATATTTCAGTATTGTCCAAGGGTGAGCTACGTCAGTTTCGCTCGCAAATTCAAATGGTATTTCAAGACCCATTTGCCAGTATCAATCCACGTATGACGGTGATGCAAATC
>Ga0208435_100406_pt1 | contig 12617 bp, 10 predicted proteins | sample 24_taG_FD_184097 | JGI IMG/M metagenome (GOLD analysis project Ga0208435, IMG submission 184097) | Marine viral communities from Cariaco Basin, Caribbean Sea - 24_WHOI_OMZ (SPAdes) (version 2) | ecosystem: Environmental > Aquatic > Marine > Oceanic | place: Caribbean Sea: Cariaco Basin...
TTCAATTAACACCGTGCGGATAGTCCGCAACGACGTGGGAGTACAGGGCGGCATGACTGAGCCGAAAGCACCGAAAATAGAGTTTCCATGCGATTACGTGATCAAGGTGATCGGAGACTCTGCCCCCGATTTCATTGATGTGGTTGCCGCCATTGTCGAGAAACATTCACCGGGCATTGATAGGGCTGATATAACCGTCAATGACAGCCGCAATGGTCGGTTTTGTTCGGTTCGGGTAAAGATTGTGGCGACCGGGGAACCTCAGCTCAAAGCATTGTTCGAAGAACTGAAGGCTACTGGCCGCGTTCATATGGTGCTGTGATGACAGATCTTATCATCCGCTCTCTGGGGCAACAGCCGTACATGGAAGCGTGGGAGGCAATGAAATCCTTCACCGCCTCACGCGACGAAAACACGGTTGATGAGCTTTGGTGCCTCGAGCATCCGCGAGTGTTTACCCAGGGGCAGGCTGGTAAGGCTGAACATATTCTTTTGCCGGGTGATATTCCGGTAATCCAGGTGGACCGGGGCGGACAGGTTACCTACCACGGTCCCGGTCAGTTGGTTGTCTACTTGCTGATTGATCTGACCCGTCGCAAGTTGGGTGTCCGGGCACTGGTTGATGAGATTGAGCAGGCGATCGTTCGTACTTTGGCTCACTATGACATCGACGCGGCCCCCCGATCTGACGCACCGGGTGTTTATGTCAACGGCGCAAAAATTGCCTCGCTGGGTCTAAGGGTTCGTAAAGGCTGTTCGTTTCACGGCTTGGCTTTGAACGTAAACATGGATATGGAGCCGTTCTCTCGCATCAACCCGTGTGGGTATGCCGGCATGTCGATGTCACAGGTCAGCCATTTTGTGCCGGGTGTGTCGGTGTACGATGTGGAACAGCATCTGGTTAAAGCCCTGATCGCGGGGCTAGACGGGCAGAGCGTCGAGTTCAAACAGGGCTGGTAAAGTGGCACACATTGGCCCGTATAGCCTTCCTGGCGGGGCGGACGGGATAAGCCGTCTGCGCGCAGTGTCGATATAATGTAGCGTGAGAGTTGTTGGGCGGTGCCTTTCACTGACCACAAGTTCGAACACCCCACATTAAGACAGGTTCTTCATGTCTACCAAAAAGCCCGCAAAATCCGTGTCTCGCATCAAGACCGGCAGCTTTGAGCGCCGACTGTCGCTGACCAAGGCCGGCTTGTTCGCCGGGACCCGGATGGCCTCCCACATGGCCACTAACTGGTTCAGCAGCAAAGAAAACCGTGATCAGCGCCACCGTGCCATGTTGTCGAGCCAGTCCCGATTTCTGGTAGACGAGCTGGGTAAGCTCAAAGGCAGTGTGGTGAAAATTGGCCAGGTGATGGCGCTGTACGGTGAACACTTTTTGCCAGACGAAGTCACTGAAGCGCTGCACACTCTGGAAGATCAGACTACCTCGCTGGAGTGGCCAGCCATAGAGCGTGTGCTTAAGGCTGAAATGGGCGCTGGCCGGTTGGCAGAGCTGGACGTAGACCCCGAGCCTATCGGGGCCGCGTCTTTAGGGCAGGTACACCGCGCGGTTCGAAAAAGCGACGGGCTGGAGTTGGTGTTGAAAGTGCAATACCCCGGTGTTGCGGATGCCGTAGACAGCGATTTGAACGCCGTGGCCCAGCTATTGAGAGTTGCGCGCCTGGTCAGCTTTGGCCCGGAGTTTAACGACTGGCTGGAAGAAGTCCGGGAGATGATGCACCGCGAGGTGGATTATCGGCTGGAAGCACGCACCACCGAAAAATTCCGTGCCATGCTCGGCGAGGACCCGCGGTTTGTGGTACCCCGGGTATTGCAGGAATATTCGACCGACCATATCATCGCATCCACCTACGAACACGGCCATTCTGTGAGTTCGCCGGAAGTTGCCGCCTTGCCACAGGCGCGGCGCAGCGAACTGGGCAAAGCGGCTCTGGAGCTGTTCTTCAGCGAACTGTTCGATTGGGGCGAAATTCAGACCGACCCGAACTTTGGGAATTATCGAATTCGAATTGCCAACGAGCCGGGTGAAGACAGCGGGCAGGACAAAATCGTATTGCTCGATTTTGGTGCCGTGCAAAGCTATTCCGATGAATTCCTCGCGCCGGTGATTCAGATGATCAAAGCCTCCTATGAGGGTGATCTCGAAGCAGTCATTGATGGTGGTGTCACACTGAACTTCATGAGCCGCGAGTGGCCGGAAGCTGTGCTGGAAAAGTTTGGTTCCGTGTGTATGTCGGTACTGGAACCTCTGGCCCGGGATCGAAGCCAGTGGCCGGATTACGCGGTAAACGACCAAGGTGAATACCGCTGGCGGCAAAGCGACTTGCCGTCGCGGGTTGCCAAGCAAGCCGCTCGTTCAGCCATCAGCCGGTATTTCCGAGTGCCGCCCAAGGAATTTGTATTCCTGAATCGGAAGCTGATTGGCGTTTATACCTTCATCGCGGTGCTGTATTCGGAGTTTAACGGGGAAGATATTCTCCGGCGTTACCTTTACCCTGAGTAGCGTTAGCCGAAGGCTTTCTCAACCGCCCAGATGACGAGGGCGTAGCGGAGGCCTTTGCCGATGCCTACCAAAACGATAAAGTTCAGCCAGGGCACTCGCATCACGCCCCCGATGAGTGTCAGGGCATCCCCGCCCAGTGGTAACCAGCCGAGCAGCAGTGACCACTGCCCGTACCGGTTAAAGCGGTTTCGGGCTTTGTGCAGTTGCATCTCACTAATCGGGAACCAGCGTTTGTCTTTAAAGCGATCGACTTGCCGGCCGATAATTCCGTTAACAACAGAACCCAGTGTGTTCCCAAGGGTGGCTGCGAGCCAAAGCCAGAACAGTGGCAGCCCTTGCTTGGCCAAAGTGCCAAGCAGTATCTCGGAATACGCGGGTAGCAGCGTGGCGGCCGCAAAGGATGTCAAAAACAGGGTGAGGTACGCCATGGGCGCTCCATGTTCTACTATGGGTTTTAACGCTTACTTTAATAGGTTTTGGGTTCTATGAAACACCTTTCGCTCCGTTTCAAGCTATACGGCCTGGTGATCGCACTGCTATTGCTGCTCAGCCTCAGTATCGTATTGACCGCGCAATGGTCACTGGGCGATATGAAGGAACGTCTATCTGCGGATACGCGGGATACCGTGCAGGGTATTGTGATGGACCAACTGGGTGCAACCGCTGGCCAGTACGGGGAGCTGGTGGCCGGGAAGTTTGACGCCGCGTACCAAACACCGGAAACACTCCGGGTTCTGATCAGTCAAAATCTGGAAGACGACAAGTTTGGACGTATGAGCAGGTGGGCGCTGCAAGATACGCTTCGCGCCGTTCTGGCGGAGCAGTCCCAGGTTAGCGCCATTTACGCTCACTTTGAGCCCGACGCCTACGATGGGTTGGATGAGTTTTTCAAAGACGGAGCCGCGGAACACAGCAGTGACGAAGGCACACTGGATATTTCGTATTTCCGGGACCCGCAGGGAGACATTGAGTTCAGCCGCACAGAAGATCCGGCTGAAAAATATTTGGACGCGCGCAACGAGTTTGGTGAGCGCGAATCGGAGTGGTATCTGTGCGCGATGGACGCTCTCCGGCCCTGCCTGCTGGAGCCCTACGATTACGAAATCGAGGACGGGTATTCAGAGCTGATGACCAGCCTGATCGTACCGGTGTTAAGCGAGGGGCAGTTCGCCGGAGTCGTCGGCATCGACATCAACCTCACCACGTTACAGGCCATGGTGAAGCAGGTGAGCAAGGGCCTGTATGACGGCGAGTCGAGAGTGACGCTGTTGAGTGAGCGAGGTCTGATTGCTGCCTCCAGCCATTATCAACAGCATTTGGGGCGGCCGCTTCGGGAGGCCTTGCCCGAACTGGCCGCGACGTTCACCAAACTGCATCAATCGGATGGGCATTTCGATGACGGGCATACGCTTGCGGTTGCGCATCCGGTTAAGGTCACGCTGCCGGGTAGCGAGTGGTCATTGTTGATCGAGCTACCTCGACAGGTGGCCCTTGCCAGTGTGAACGATATCACTGACTTATTGTCGGCAGAGGTGGCGAGTACCGCTGCGCGTCAGGCGGTAGTGGCCGCGATCGTGGTGTTGATGGCCATCGTGTTGTTGGTTCTGTTGGTGCGTTCGGTAACCCGACCGCTGAATGAAATCCGCGACAGAATGCAGAATCTGGCCAGTGCAGAGGGTGATCTGACGCGCGAGCTGGATATTGATACCCATGCGGAACTCATCGATCTCGCGGGCGGCTTCAACCAATTCCTCACCCGCCTGAGAGAGATGATCAGTGACCTGAAAGAGGTCAATGTCAAAGTGCGAGCCCAGGCCACGGATATGGGGGCGGTCAGTCGCGACATTGATGACCAGACCGGCCAGCAGCACGGCGATATCGATAGTGTGGTTACCGCAATGAATGAAATGTCCGCCGCGGCTGGCGAAGTAGCCGGTTTTGCGGGTGAAGCGGCCGACAATGCCCGTGCTGCCCGTGACGGCATCCAGTTTACTCAGGACACCTTGGGCTCAGCGGTCAAAGAAGTGGATGCGCTGGCCAATGATATGGGGCAGGCTAGCTCGGCGATTGGGCAGGTGGAGCAGCGCAGTGAAGAGATTAACCGGATTATTGAGGTAATTCGGGGCATTGCCGAACAGACCAATTTGCTGGCGCTGAACGCGGCCATTGAGGCTGCCCGGGCCGGTGAGCAAGGGCGAGGGTTTGCGGTGGTGGCAGACGAAGTGCGTAGCCTTGCCTCGAAAACCCGAGAATCCACCGATGAGATCAGCGATATGATCGACGCGTTGAAAGGCGATGTCACGGGCGCTGTGTCGGTGATTCAGTATGGCGTAGATCGGGCTTCTGGCGCGGTGGACGGCACCCGAGAAGCCGCCCATTCTCTGGCTACGGTTGTTGAGCGTATCGGTGGCATCGTGGAGCACGTTACCCAGGTGGCCACGGCGGCGGAGGAACAAAGCTCGGTGAGCGAAGAGATCAACCGCAACCTGACCCAAATCGGGGATGCGGCCACGGACCTGCGCGAGTTGGCACAGCGGGTACGTCAAAGTGGTGAAGCACTCGACGACCAAGTTCAGGTGTTGGATGGCGAGCTGAAACGCCTGAAAACCTGAGCCCGGGCTCTTGCCAGGTATCGGTACTTACTATGAGCACTATGCGCAGGATCAATTTTTAATTTTTTCTGCGCGTGTCATTATTTGTGGCAATTACAGTTTTTGTCTTATTCACCACAAGGCGTAGCCCTTGATGCAGGAGGTTGTTATGGAACAGGTCACGATATACGGTCGCGCAAGTTGTGGTTTTTGTTTGCGAGCCAAAGACCTGTGTGAATCTCAGAGCATTCCCTATACCTGGATTGATATGGTCGAGCAGGGTTTGAGCAAGCAAGATGTGGCTGAGCGGATCGGTCAGCCCGTGCATACGGTACCCCAAATTCTGGTGGGGTCTGAATACGTCGGTGGTTGTGATGAGTTTTTCGCGTACGTGCGTCGTCACGGCGTGTAAAAACAGACTCCGCAGATACGCCTCAGCGGCACAAAAAAGCCCGGTTACTTCTCAGTAGCCGGGCTTTTGCTTTCAGGTCCGCTGATCAGAGTTTGAATTCTGTCTTCAGCTTTTTCTCGACCAATTGGTTTTTCAGCTTGGCAACCTTCGGCAGGCCATTTTCAAAAGGCGGGAAGTTTTCCCCTTCGATCAGCGGCTGAAGGTAGTCGCGGCAGTCCTGAGTAATGCCGAAGCCGTCATCCGTAATGTAATGGATGGGCATTTTCTTTTCCTGGTTCGCCACTTCGCTCAGATTGGCTTCGCCGATCGACCAGCGGTAAGGTTTGGCCTGATCACGCACGATGGTGGGCATCAGGGCCTGCTTGCCAGCGAGGGCCATTTCTACGGCTGCTTCACCCACTGCGTAAGCCTGCTCTACGTCTGTGGCGGATGCAATGTGACGGGCGGAACGCTGCAGGTAATCAGCAACGGCCCAGTGGTACTTGTGGCCCAGAGCTTGTCTGACCATGTTCGCCAGAGCCGGAGCGACACCGCCCAGCTGGGTGTGGCCGAAGGCATCTTTAGCGCCGGCGTCGGCAACAAAGCGGCCGTCGTCGTACTGGGCACCTTCAGAGGCTACAACCACGCAGTAACCGTAGTCTTTCACGCACTGATCAACACGGGCCAGGAACTTCTCGCGGTCGAACGGGATTTCCGGGAACAGGATGATGTGAGGTGGTTCACCTTCTTCCTGACCCGCCAAGCCACCCGCAGCGGCGATCCAGCCAGCGTGACGGCCCATCACTTCCAGAATGAACACCTTGGTGGAGGTTTCGCACATGGACTTGATGTCCAGGCTGGCTTCCAGGGTAGAGGTGGCAATATATTTGCCGACAGAGCCGAAACCCGGGCAGCAGTCAGTGAACGGCAGATCGTTATCGACCGTTTTCGGCACGCCAATACAGGTAATGGGGTAGCCCATTTTGTCGGCCAGCTGTGACACTTTGTAAGCCGTATCCTGGGAATCGCCACCGCCGTTATAGAAGAAGTAGCCGATGTTGTGGGCACGGAAGACTTCGATCAGACGCTCGTATTCGCGCTGGTTTTCAGAAAAGTTCTTCAGCTTGTAGCGGCAAGAGCCGAACGCACCGCCCGGGGTGTGGATCAGCGCCTGAATGTCTTCATCTGATTCCAGGCTGGTATCGATCAGTTCTTCGGTGAGGGCACCGATGATGCCGTTGCGGCCGGCGTATACTTTGCCAATCAGATCCGGGTACTTACGTGCGGTCTGGATAACGCCGCATGCGCTAGCATTGATGACGGCGGTTACTCCGCCAGATTGGGCATAAAATGCGTTTTTGATCGCCATCGCGGGCTCAAGCCTCCTGCTGGTTCAAAGTTGCCGCGAATGATACGCCAAACACGGTCGTTTTTCATGAGGGGATGCCGACTCTTGACCCCGCAGAAAGTATGGTAGAGGCTTGGCAGGATTCAAATCGGAGGCAATACCCTAATGCATATACATATTTTGGGCATCTGTGGCACGTTCATGGGTAGTTTGGCCGTGATCGCGCGGGAATTGGGGCATACCGTGACCGGTTCCGACCAAGGTGTTTACCCCCCTATGAGCACCCAGCTTGAGGCCCAAGGTATCGCGCTGATGGAAGGCTACCGGGTAGAGAATCTGGAGCCGAAGCCTGATTTGGTGCTGATAGGCAATGCCATGTCCCGGGGCAATGTCGAGGTTGAAACGGTGCTTAATCGCGGCATTGATTACATGTCTGGCCCCGAATGGTTGTCTCGGGAAGTGCTGAAGCACCGCTGGGTGATGGCGGTTGCTGGCACCCATGGCAAAACCACAACCACCTCGATGCTGTTGTGGATTCTGGATCAGGCCGGTTTTGATGCCGGTTATCTGGTCGGGGGTGTGCCGCAGGATTTTCCGGTGTCGGCGCGGTTGGGCACCAGTGATTTCTTTGTGATTGAAGCCGATGAATACGACAGCGCGTTTTTCGACAAGCGCTCCAAGTTTATTCACTACCGCCCGAATACCTTGATTCTAAATAATCTGGAATACGATCACGCGGACATTTTCGACAGCGTTGAAGCCATCGAGCGCCAATTCCACCATGTGGTACGCACGGTGCCGTCGCAAGGGCTGATCATTCGCCCCGCCGTGGATAAGCATTTAGACAAGGCGTTGGATATGGGGTGTTGGAGCCCCGTCCAGGACACCGCCATTGGCAGCGAAATATCCCGTACTACCGACTGGCGCGCGGAACTGCTTCGGGAAGACGGTAGCCAGTTTATGGTGATTCACCACGAACAACCGGTGGCAGTGTTGAAGTGGGGGCTGACCGGCCAACACAACGTGCGCAACGCGCTCTCGGCCATTGCCGCAGCGCGCCATGTGGGCGTGACGCCGGATCATGCAGTAGCGGCCCTGTGCCGGTTCTCCGGTGTGAAGCGCCGCATGGAGTTGGTGGGAAAGGTTGGCGGCGTGACCGTCTATGACGATTTTGCCCATCATCCCACCGCGATTACGTCCACTTTGGAAGGGCTGCGGAATCAGGTAGGCGACGAACCCATTCTGGCGATCATCGAACCGCGTTCCAACACCATGAAGCAAGGCGTGCATCAACAAACCCTGATCCCAAGCGCTGAAGCAGCAGACCGGGTGTTGTGGGGTAACCTCAGTGATATGGATTGGTTGCCGGAGCTGGTTGAAAGCTGGCGGGCAGAACACGGCGAATTGGATCACCACAGCGTCGAGAATTCTGTGGAGGCGCTGATCGCCCGAGCATTGGAACAACTGCCGGAAACCTGCCACATTGTCATCATGAGCAACGGTGGTTTTGGTGGTATTCACCGCAAACTGGTCGCCGAATTGGAGAAAGTGCGTGGCTGAGTCACCTCAGGTCGTTAATCTTGCTATCACCGGCGCTTCTGGCGCCCAGTATGCGCTGCGATTGATTCAGTGTCTGGTGGCCAATGGTTGCCGGGTGAACGTGATGGTCAGCCGCGCAGCGCAGGTGGTGATTGCCACTGAAACCGACTTCCGCCTGCCGGGCTCGCCGCCTGCTATGGCCGACGCGTTTACCGCATACGCCGGTGCCGACGAGGGCCAGATTCAGGTGTTTGGCCGCGAAGACTGGTTCTCGGCTCCGGCCTCGGGGTCGGGTGAAAAAGCGCCGCTGGTGATTTGCCCCTGTAGCACCGGGACACTATCGGCGTTAGCCACCGGTGCCAGCAACAATCTCATTGAGCGTGCCGGTGATGTCGCTCTGAAAGAGCGCCGGCCGCTGATTTTGGTGCTGCGGGAATCCCCTTATTCAGAAGTGCACCTCGATAATATGCTCAAGCTTACCCGCATGGGCGCTGTCATCATGCCGGCGAGCCCCGGGTTCTATCACAAACCGCAATCGATTGAAGACTTGGTGGATTTCATGGTGGCGCGGATTCTTGATCATCTGGGTTTTCCGCAAACGTTGGTTCCGCGCTGGGGAGAATAGAAAGCAGAGTAGGGCCATTGCATGCGTTGGTTTTGGCCAAAGCGATTGATGGTTTTCACCATTGAGTGCGCGGCGCCCTCGTCACAGACTGGTTGAAGATAAAAACAAGCCACTCGACACGCGAGGCTCTGCCATGATTCCACGTACTTTGTTTGATGCCGATCTTGAAGGTTTTCGGGATTCCGTTCGTAAGTTTCTCGAGCAAGAGGCGGCGCCTCACCATGAACAATGGGAGAAAGACGGCCAGGTCAGCCGGGAAATCTGGCACAAAGCCGGCGAGCTGGGCTTTCTATGCCCGACATTGCCCGAAGAATACGGTGGTGTTGGGGCAGACTTCCGCTATTCTGCGGTGGTCATGGAAGAAGTGGCGAAAGCCGGTTTGACGGGGATTGGTTGGAGCCTTCACTCAGACATCGTCGCCCCCTACATCTACAACTATGGCACCGATGAGCAAAAAGCCCATTACCTGCCCAAGCTGGCTTCCGGTGAAATGGTAGGGGCGATTGCCATGACAGAGCCGGGTGCCGGTTCCGACCTTCAGGGCGTGAAAACCACCGCCATCCAAGACGGCGATCACTACCTTCTGAACGGTTCCAAAACCTTCATCACCAACGGTCAGTTAGCGGATCTGGTTGTCGTCGTTGCTAAAACCGATCCCAAAGAGGGCGCCAAAGGCACCAGCTTGTTCATTGTTGAATCTGCTTCTGAAGGGTTCGAAAAAGGGCAGAACCTGAACAAAGTGGGCATGAAAGCGCAGGATACCTCCGAGCTTTTCTTTCAGGACGTGAAAGTACCCGCAGAGAATCTGTTGGGTGGCCGAGAAGGGCAGGGCTTTATTCAATTGATGAGCGAGTTGCCGGCTGAGCGCCTGCAAGTGGCGCTCACGGCGGTGGCGGCTTCGGAAGCCGCTTGGCAGTGGACTCTGGATTACGTGAAAGAGCGGAAGGCGTTTGGTAAACCGGTAGTGGCGTTCCAGAATACCCGTTTCAAGCTGGCGGAACTGAAAGCGGAAATCACGGCTGCTCGCGTGTTCACGGATCGCTGCCTGGAGCTGCACCTGGAGAAGAAGTTGGACATTCCAACGGCGGCCATGCTCAAACAGCACACCACTGACCTGCAGTGCAAAGTCATGGACGAGTGCGTGCAGCTGCACGGTGGTTACGGTTATATGTGGGAGTACCCGATTGCTCGCGCCTGGGCCGACTCACGTGTACAGCGCATCTATGCCGGCACCAACGAAATCATGAAAGAAATCGTCGCCCGCTCGTTCTAATATTCCTCCAGACGACAGGCTTTGAGTAACCAGGCCTGTCGTTTACCAAACTTTACAATTTGCCAAGCCGGTCAAGGTCTCCGGCTTCGGTATTCCCTACAGTAACGGCACAACCTTCTAACAAGGATAAATGGTTGCCGTGATGAAACGCCTGCTCAGTCTTTCCGTTCCCCTGCTAACACTAGCGCTCGCCGGTTGTGGTGAAGAGTCCGACCAACTACCGGTTGATGGTCGCGAATTTGATGGTGTGAGTTACAGCAAGCCTGCACCTTACTCAGGGCGGGTTATTGACGGCTACCTTCGCAACGCTCGCGTCTGGTTGGATCTGGATGGCGACGGCCAATACAGCAAGGGCCCGCTCGAAATTCTGTTAGCAAACGGTGAAACTTACACGCTGGCAAATGGCGAGCCCACGGCCATGACCGTTGCCGGCGGGCACTTTGATCTCGATATCTCGGAATTCGATGTCCCTAGTGCTTTAGGCAAGGACTTAGACCCCCGGGATTACCCCTTGTATGCGCTGGCGTTGCCTGGCAAAACTCTGGAAGAAACCCGTAACGGTGAGGTTGCAGTGGCGCGGGCTTACCTGATGTCGGCCAGCCCCGGTGTGACCAACGTAACCCCGCTGACGACACTGGCTCGCTACCGCGCTTTGGTGGGTAGCTCGATCAGCCCGGGGCTTGGTGCCGTTTCTTCGGAGCGCTTCGCCGACCTGAACGGGCTGAACTTGCTGAAGGATTACGTGCTCGCCAGCGATGACCGGGCGCATGCGTATGCCCGGGCGTTGGCCCGGTTTATGGCGAGCCAGATCCCGGATGACTACAACGCGTTGCTGGCGGAAGGTGGCAGCGATGGTACAGAGCGCTTCTTGTCAGCCGAGTCAGTGCGACTGCTCGGGATATCGTTGGTTCAGAATGCCGCAGAGGTGATGCAGCTGGTGGATGCAGCAGCATCGGGAGGGAATTACGCCAACGTGGACCCGAATGCACTGGAGTTACCGGTTGTTCCCATTGAGTTAAGTAATCCGGTGCTTCTGACGGGAGTGAATGTTTCGGCACACTCCGATCGTTCCAGCACGTTGCCCGCGAGAGATCTGAGCCCCTCCGCCGAGCTGATGTTTGACTACTCGGAAAGCGGGCGGTTGTTATCCGTTTCCAGTCAGGGCTGTATGGAGCCGTCGTTGCCCGAGGTGATGCGACTGGTGCAAGCCGATGGTTACATGGCGGCACTGAATACGCAGTGGTTGCCGGCTGTGTCTTTGTCCGATCAGGGGCAGGAGCTATACGGCCAAGGCGGTATTCATGAGCGTATCGTGTTCGATTGGCCAAATAAACGGGCCTACTTTGACACCGTTACCCAGTGCCATAAGGCGACACAAGGCATCGAGCCTGACAGTACAGAACTGGGCGGAAGTCCGGAGATTGTATGGAGCTGGGCGGATAAAAGTGCCGTGGTTGAAGTTGTTTCTGGGCGAACAGACCGAGTCCTTTCTCTGGCGGTTGAGAATTCTCCCGCCGAGATAGGAGGCGGCAGTCAGGTTAGTGGATACCGGATTGAGGGTGGTGAAACGGTGGAGCGCTCGGTTATCTTCAAAGACGCCGGGGCCGGTGATAGCTGCGCCCCGGTTGGTACCGACGATGAGCCGGTCATTCCAGAAAATGCGTATGTCACGCGGTTGTTTGGAGCCACTCTCTCCGAGGGTGCTAATGAGTACGATCGAGCCTTTGAGTACGACTATCGCAGTTACACCAAACCGGAGGAGCCGTCAGTCGAGTTGCCAGTTCAGCGGCTTGTTAAATACCCGGTACAAAACTCAGCCGTTGCCAACCTGGACCGTGTCGATTCTGTGGATGGCGCGTTCCAATGGCATTTGTCCTACCCGGCACTGAATCAGGCCGATGTGACCGCGGAAACCGTGAACTACCCCCAGCAGGCCGAGTTAAAGCGGGCGGGGGCAACCACGGTATGCGGAGAACCGGTTCAAGAGCGGAACGGCGTCGCGTTCGCGCAGGTGACTTACGCGTATAAGACCCTTACGGAGTATTTGATCGAAGGGTTAGAAGATGAAGTCTCTGACTAGATAGAAAACCGCTGATGTCACAAGCGGTATGTCTGCAAGGCTGCCGCTTTTTTTATCAATGCGAAGAAAGATCAAGCATAAATGCTTGTTAGAGGCTTAATAAATAAGGTATTTGATAAGCCATTTCCTGGGGGAGGAAATGGTGCCGAGGAGAGGACTTGAACCTCCACGGGGTTGCCCCCACTAGCACCTGAAGCTAGCGTGTCTACCAATTTCACCACCTCGGCAGGTGATTTGCAGTTGCGCTGTTTGTTCAGTAAG
>Ga0208435_100413_pt1 | contig 12554 bp, 13 predicted proteins | sample 24_taG_FD_184097 | JGI IMG/M metagenome (GOLD analysis project Ga0208435, IMG submission 184097) | Marine viral communities from Cariaco Basin, Caribbean Sea - 24_WHOI_OMZ (SPAdes) (version 2) | ecosystem: Environmental > Aquatic > Marine > Oceanic | place: Caribbean Sea: Cariaco Basin...
AGTTGTTGTTCCTCTGTATGAGTACACCCTCACCGAAGGTGGTAGTTACTACCTGGTAGGAGCTCGCCAGCAGGTAACCATCAACTGATGGAAAAGGCCGGGCCAGACATTTGGCCCGGCCTTAACGTGTCTGAGTTTTCAGCGTTTCTGGAGTCCGTGAGTTCGGAAATATATCAGATTACTCGGGCAGAACTCGGCGGTCGACAGTGACCATTATCTGGAGTGCCTATGGCCTATCAGCGCCTGAACACAACGGCGGAACAGTTCAGCCGAGAAAAACCGGTGTTCGCCAGGCTGCTCTGCCACCAGTAGCTGGCCACCGGACTCCTGAATTCCTCCCTCAATCATCAGGTTGTCGCTCATCTCGAAGTCTTCAATGCTGTGGCCCAGTTCATCCCGATCGGCTGCGCCCGCGCGTTCACGGTAGTGCCTGCGGTCCATTGTGAATCCGAAAGCTGCTTTGCCCTGGCCGATCATGTAGCCGACTTCGAACACCGTGCCCGGGTCCGCACTGATGCCGCGGAAGGGGGTGAGGTTGGCAATGATGGCGTCGCAACTGTCCATCAGTTCGCGGTTGGCCTGGTGGATTCGGTGGCCGCGCGTGGGTTTGGCGTCGCGTTCGGAAAACGTCAGGGCGGTGTCCAGCGGGTCTATGCCTTCACAGCCCGCTTCGCGAAGCAGGCGCTTTTTCTCGGCTACGATGGCGTTGTGTTCTTCGTGTGGGAAAAACACTTCCGGGCCGGCCAGGTAGATGCGTTTTTGTGATGTCATGTGGCCCTCGGCTCTTATTTCGGTTGAGGAGTCAGTTTACGTGCCTGGCGCTGCTTTGTGGATAGGTCTGCAATTCACCACTGAATGAATGCATTTCTTTCTATCTGGTGATGCATCGTCCATTTTTGCATCAAGTTTCCCGAAGCCGCCCTTTTTAGTATGAACCGGTCGGATCCCGGATGAGAGATGGGTGAAAGAGTGGTTCTGTGATGACTCTCCTGTGTTTCTGATTATACTGGTCGCATGAAGCATTCTAAGATCGGCTTGCATATACGAACCTACGAGGACGAGGGAAAAAACCACTCCCACGACCATCATCAACTGGTATTGCCCTTGGTGGGAACGCTGTCTCTGTCGGTAGATGCCATCGAAGGGGAAGTGGCTCAGCATCGAGCGGCAATTATTCCCGCGGGAATTGGCCATGGGTATGCTGCGACCGACGATAACCGGTTTTTGGTTGCAGACGTGCCCGAAGGCTTGGCCCCGGCGCTGGACAAGCTACCTTGTTTCGTAGACTTGGATCCAGCATTGCTCCACTACGTCCAGTTCCTTCATGCACAGCTCCATAATGGGACTGAGTCGGATTTTACCCAACATCAAATGCTACTCCTGCTGATTCAGTTGCTTCAGGAGCGCCATGGAAGTCAGCTGAAGCTGGACCGCAGAGTCCGCGCCGCGAAACAATTTCTGGACGAACACTTCAACCGACCGCTGTCCTTGGCCGAGGCGGCTGCCGTGGCACATCTGAGCATTCGGCAGTTGAACGATCTGTTTCGGCGCCAGGTCGGCATGACGCCGCATCACTACCTCACAGAGTTACGAATGAAAGAAGCTTGGCGGCTTTTGGAGCAGTCGGGGCTCAGCGTCCAGCGAGTTGCCGACGCTGTCGGCTATTCATCGTTATCGGCCTTTAGCGACCGGTTCAGAGCCCACTTTGGCAAAGCACCCAGCCACTTCCGCCGTATTTCGAAATAGTTCCGCCAAGATTTGAAAGTTCCTGTCCTTCGCACTGGATACCCTTCTGAAATCATTCACACGCGAGAATTTCGGGGAGGGTTTCATGGCATCCGTTAACGCCGCAACCTGGATCGGGTCGATTTCCGTTCTGTTATGGGGCACTTTGGCATTGCTGACCAAGCTTTCCGGTGGCGAGATTCCAGAGTTTCAGCTCATGGCCATGACCTTCGGCATCGCTTTCCTGTTGATGTGCGGCCGTTGGATTCTCTCGGGGCATTCCGGTGTGCGTTATTTACGGCAGTCGCCACTCGCATGGTGCATCGGCATCGTTGGCTTGTTCGGATATCACTTTGCCTACTTCAAGGCCATGACACTGGCGCCGGCCGTTGAAGTCAGCCTGCTGGCTTACCTCTGGCCGCTGCTGATCGTCCTATTGTCGGCCTTCCTGCCGGGCGAGAAACTACGAGCTCAGTACATCGTTGGGGCCCTGGTTGCCCTGGCAGGCTGTTGGTTGTTGATCAGCCGTAATGCCGACGGATTTGCCTGGGAGAACCTGCCGGGTTACCTGGTGGCTCTGTCCTGCGCTCTGATCTGGTCATCTTATTCTGTTCTCAGCAGACTGGTTCGCTCGGTACCGACCGATGCCGTGGGCTGGTTTTGCGGTGTTACGGCTATTCTGGCGTTAATTTGCCACCTTTTGTGGGAGGAAACGGTATGGCCAGAAGGCGCACTTCAATGGATTGGCGTGGTGGGGCTCGGCCTCGGACCGGTGGGCATAGCATTCTTCACCTGGGACCATGGTGTAAAGCACGGAAACATCCAGTTACTGGGAACCCTGGCATACAGTGCGCCACTCATTTCAGTGATCCTTTTGATCCTTGCCGGATTCGGCGAGGCTACGGTTGCGGTGTTGAGTGCCAGCATTCTGATTGTCATTGGTTCTTTGATCGCGGGTCGTGCGAAAAGCCGGACGGTCGCCGAGCCAGAATTGTTAACAGACTAACTACGTCGAAGGAGCAGTGAGATGATTACTTGGGACGATTTCGAGAAGGTTGAACTGCGGATCGGGACCATCATTGACGTGACGGATTTTCCCGAGGCGCGCAAACCTGCCTATAAATTGCGAGTGGATTTCGGGTCGGACATTGGTATTCGGAAATCGAGTGCACAGATTACGAACCTCTATGGCAAGGATGAGCTCATCGGCAAGCAGGTTCTGGCCGTCACCAATTTTCCGCCCAAACAAATCGGCCCTTTTTTGTCGGAGTGCCTGGTTACTGGCGTGCAAACGGAGAAGGGCGCAGTTACCTTGGTAAGACCGGACGCGCAGGTGGATAACGGGGAGCGCTTGTTCTGAGGTTCGGCGGCTTACACATCACAAGCCAGCCAAATTTCGAGTCCAAGCGAGGGTGATGAAGGGGACAGAGTCTCTTATGCTGGCAAGGGTGAGTGGAAAGCTCACCGTTACCAAACCGCCCGGCTAGGCTTGCTCGTCTATACTCAATAAGGGCGTGTGAATAAGGGGGAGCTATGATGCGTTATCTTGCGGTTCTGTTATCCACAGCTTTTGTGAGTAAAGTCAGTGTCAGCTTTGAGTTCAGCCGTGCTATGGGAACTATACGTTGGCCAGTTTGGCTATTTTATGGTCACACAGGCAAACGCTTGTCGCAGCACGAAAGGTTGTCTTTAAAAACAAAAGCGAACATTCAGAAACGATCGAATTGACCACAAAGCCGACCTTTTACAGTGCCTTGATATCGGTATTTGCGTCGGGCTTAGAGTTTTGTGATGTCAGATTTTTGTAATTTTGGCTGGGGCCGGCCGGGCAAGCGCTGTAACGACTGGAAGAACAAGCAGTCACCTTTTGTCAGAAGACCGCGAGGTATAATCTGCTAAGTGGAGCAAGCACCTGAGCCTCTGTTCAAGTTAAGTGCCCGTGAAAGGAATTGAGTGGCCAGCATCCAACCTTCTATATCGGTTGATCTAAATTACCTATAAAACTCGATCGTAACGCACAAGCCGCGTTGCGGTTCCGCCGTAAAGCTGATTTTGCCCCCATAGCGGGTCACTATATCCCGGACGATAGCAAGGCCGAGACCGTGCCCGGGTGTTTGCTCGTCAAGTCGCAGTCCCCGCTGGCCCAAGCTGTCCAAATTGTCCTCATCAACCCCTGGACCATCGTCGGTAACAACGATTCGTTTTAAATCACTGCCTTGTTCTATCAACAGCTCTACGCATCGTGAAGACCACTTTCCGGCATTGTCGAGCAGATTACCCAGTACTTCATTCAAGTCATGCTCTTCTATCGGCCAGCGGCAATCATCAGGCAGGGAACTCGATAGCTCAAACGACTTTTCGGGGTACAAGCGCCCGAGCATCCACAGAAGATCCCGTGCCTGCTTTAGGGGATAAGCGCTTTTCCCAACCTGAGGCCCGGCAAAACGGCTTCGGCGCATTTCCGCCTCTAGTTGCTTGTCGATATCGTCTAATCGCTCCGCCATCTGGCGCCTAAGGTTAGTGTCGAGGGGACGGGTGTCATCTTCCAGTATCTGCCGAACTGCTGCGATGGGGGTTTTGACACTATGAGACAAATTTGCAAGAGCTTCTCGTGAGCGCTCCAGTCGCTGATCCAAGGAGTCCAGCAACTGATTTAGCTGAAGAACGAGGGGGTGAAACTCCTCTGGAGACTGAACGTTGATTCGGGAGATCTCGCCATCCTGAAGTCTTTTCAATGCGGCTTTCAGTGTTACAACGGGTCGCATAGATAACGTGATACCGAACCAGAGGACGGCTACCAGGAGCATGATCAACAGAATGGATACGACGGCGGTCCAGGCATGCAGTGCTGCCTGGCTGCGTTTCAGCGCACCCAGATCCTCAGATACGATCACGACGATGGGCGTTTCGTCGATTTGAAAAGACTTTCGGTAGGCGAGAATGTCTGAGGGAGTATCAGGGTTTTCGGCATCCTCTACGCGAAGAGTTCCATCCTCTTGGTTATCGATCAGGGGCCTCAATAGGGGCTCCCAGGCAGCCGGTGAAATGATGGTCTGTTCGGGTGACTGTATGGCGAAGGCATGATGAAAAACATCCTTGAAATAATCACCCGTCTGGAGAGTGTCAACTTGGCCATGCGCGTCGCGAATCTGATGTTCCAGGAAAGCGACTTCGTCTTTCAGTCGGCTTTCAAGAAATTCCCGGGACATACGGTCGAGCAGCAAGCCATGAACCAACCACGCTATGCCCATTAGAGCAATCCCGGCGGGCAGTAACAGAGCAAGCAACGTTCCTTTGACGGATGCCGGCTTTCTAACGAGTCGCATTAAAAATATACCCCTGACCGCGGCGTGTTGAGATGGTTTCGCTGCCCACCAGCTTCCGCAGTCTACGAATATACGCCTCAATGACGTTTTCACTCGGGTTGTCATTCAAGTTGTAAAGCTGTTCCATGAGTTGTTCTTTTGAGAAAACGTGGCCAGGGCGGCTCATCAGACAGCGTAGCAACCGGAACTCGGTGCCGGTCAGTGTATGTTCGTCGCCGTCGTCCATTTTGAGGCTCTGGCGATTTTCATCCAGTTCAAAGCGGCCGGCCTTAACCTGAGCATCGAGCCTTCCTTCACTACGACGCACGAGAGCATTGAGACGGGCGATCAGTTCTTCTGCCTGAAAAGGTTTTGCCAGGTAATCGTCGGCCCCGGCTTTTAATCCGTTCACCTTGTCTTGCCAATTTCCCCTGGCGGTCAGAATCAAAACCGGGCAGCTGACGCGATTTGTTCGCCACTTTCTCAATACGTCCAGCCCGTTGCCGTCAGGCAGACCCAGGTCCAGAACAACGACACGGTAATCTTCCTGCTCACCGAGAACTGCTGCTTGCCGAGCACTGGGCGTTGTATCAACGCTGAAACCGGCTTTTCCCAATTGCCTGACCAGCCCCTCAGCCAGCAAGCGGTCATCTTCGACAAGCAGTAAACGCATGGTTCTGTCCTTATTGGTGTGGTCCACGATCGAAAGTGTGACTGATCAACCTGAATTCAGCCTGAAGAAAAAATAGTTCGAGTTTTTCAGAAAGAATTCAGGTTAGTGAGCGAAGGTTGCATGGGATTCTAGACGTTATTCAAGGTTTAGGCTGAATCCAGCACTGGCCTTGCGTGCATTATTTCACAGAGGATTGAAGATGAAGGCAACAAAACTGTTCGTGGCGAGTATTGTATTTTCAATGTCAGCAACAGCGTTTGCGGCTGGTGCTCATGATGGAGGCCACGGGCACAGCTCTGCAAGCGGCGAACCTGGTAAGGCCTCGGAGGCTAGTCGCACCATAACGGTCGAAATGTATGACAACTATTACGAGCCGGAGTCGATCAACGTAAAGCCCGGCGAAACGGTGCGTTTCGTCGTGGGAAACAAGGGGAACCTTGTGCATGAATTTAATATTGGTACCCCGGGCATGCATGAAGCCCACCAGGCAGAAATGATGATGATGGTCGAACATGGCGTAATCCAAGGCGGCAAGCTCCACCACGACATGATGAACATGGACATGGGGAACGGTCATTCCATGAAGCACGACGACCCGAATAGCGTTCTGCTGGAGCCGGGTCAGAGTCAGGAAGTGGTCTGGAAGTTTTCCGATAAGGGCAATATCGAGTTTGCCTGCAACGTTCCCGGGCATTATCAGGCCGGAATGTACGGCGACGTTAATTTCGAGTAACTCAAACTACTGGTAATACCTTGATCTGATCGGCTTTCGGGTGTCTCGCCCGGAGGCCTTTCCTGCAGTTGAATTTGGAGCGACGCACATGAACATTCGCTTAGGTGCAGTATTGTTCGGTTTGCTGATGCCCGCATTGGGCTTGGCCGCCGAATACGACCTTACGGTTGACCGGGTTCAGATAGACTCCGGTGACTTTGTAAAAGAAGGCATTGGCTACAACGGGGCATCGCCAGGACCGGTGATGCGTTTCAAAGAAGGAGAGGAAGTCAAAATTAACGTGACCAACAATCTGGATGAGACGACGTCCATCCATTGGCACGGTCTGATTCTTCCCTTCGACCAGGACGGTGTGCCCGGCATCAGTTTCCCGGGCATCAAGCCGGGGGAAACGTTTACTTATGAGTTTCCGATCCAGCAGGCCGGCACGTTCTGGTTCCACAGCCACTCTGGGTTTCAGGAACCCGACGGCGCCTATGGAGCTATCGTCATTGAGCCCGAGGGTCGTGAGCCATTTCGATATGACCGGGAATACGTAGTCCAGTTGACCGACAAGCACCCGCATTCCGGTGATCGGATCATGCGCAACCTGAAGATGATGCCGGATTACTACAATCGCGAGCAGCAGACCGTGGGTGAGTTTTTCTCAGATGCCTCCAAAGACGGGCTGATGAACACCATCCAGAGCCGTATGGCGTGGGGCGACATGCGCATGATGCAAGCGGATGTGGAGGACTTGCAGGGCTTTACAGGCCTGATTAACGGGAAAGGGCCGGAACAGAACTGGACCGGTCTCTTCGAGCCGGGTGAGCGCATTCGGCTGCGGTTCATCAACTCTTCTGCAATGACCTATTTCGATATCCGGATACCGGGCCTTGATATGACGGTTGTTCAGGCTGACGGTAACAATGTCCAGCCCGTCAGTGTGGACGAATTCCGAATCGGCGTGGCGGAATCCTATGATGTGATCGTTCGTCCCAAAGACGAGCAGGCCTATACGATCTTCGCCGAGTCCATGGGCCGTTCAGGCTATGCCAGAGCCACCTTGGCGCCAGAACAGGGCATGGAGGCGGCTGTTCCGCAGCTGCGTGAGCCTGCAAGACTCACCATGGCGGACATGGGCGGCATGCCGGGCATGGATCACGGCAGCATGGCCGGGATGGACCACGCTTCAATGGAGGGCATGGATCACTCCAACATGGAAGGTATGGACCATTCCAACATGAAGGGTATGGATCATTCAGGCATGAAAGGTATGGATCACGGATCCATGGCGATGAATCAGGGCGCTGCCTCTGATCCTTTCTACGCAAAGGGTAGCGGGCTGATGCCAAAGGCGGCCAACGGTGGCAAATTCCTTTCCTACTCGGATCTAAAAGCACAGGATCCATTGTACGAGGAGCGGGAACCGACCCGGGAAATTGAGCTTCGCCTGACCGGTAACATGGAACGCTATACCTGGAGTATCAACGGCGTTAAGTACGAAGACGCAGATCCCATTCGTCTGAAATACGGTGAACGCGTTCGCTTCAAATTTGTCAACGAAACCATGATGACGCACCCCATGCACCTGCACGGCATGTGGTCTATTCTGGATGTTGGCGCGGGCCAATGGAACCCGATCAAGCACACCGTGAGCGTGAATCCGGGCACCACAGTTTACGTGGAAACCGAGGTTGATGCGCCGGGCCAATGGGCGTTCCATTGCCATTTGTCCTATCACGCAGCTGCAGGAATGTTCCGCAAAGTGATTATTGAAGGCGGCCCTGATTCAAATCAGGCAAAAGCCGAAGTCGTGACTGAAGAAGGAGGTGAAGCATGAGCTATCGCCTGCCTTTGACGCTGTCTTGTCTTCTGTCTGTGGCATTGCTGCCAGTGGCTGTGCACGCTCAGGACATGATTGTCGATACAACTGAACGCAAACAGCCGTTGACGACCTGGGGTATCCAATTTGAGGAGTTTGAATACCGTTACAGTGACGACGACGAAGAGTTGGCGGCCTGGAACGCTGACTTTTTCTACGGTACCGACGATTTCAAAGTCCGGTGGCTGACCAAGGGCGAGTACGCTATTGAGGAACAGGCCTACGAGGAGCTGGAAAATCAGCTCGTTGGGCAGGTTCCTATTTCCAAGTTCTTCGACGCGAAGGCCGGTGTTCGCTTCGACACGCCCGAGGGGCCGGATCGCACTTATGCCGTTCTGGGTGTCGCGGGGCTTGCACCGCAGTGGTTCGAGATCGATGCCAACTTGTATGTCAGCAACGAGGGTGAGACATCCGCCGAGCTGGACGCAGAGTACGAGTTGCTGCTAACCAACTACTGGATTGTTGCAGCCACGCTGGATGCGACGGTGGCCTTTAGTGAAGACCGGGAAATAGGAGTTGGAAAGGGGCTTGTTTCAACCGAAACGGGCGTCAGACTGAGCTACGACCTGATCGACCGCGCGTTCTCGCCCTACGTTGGTGTGGTGCATGAGCGCAAATACGGTGACACCGCGGACCTCGCTGAAACCGGCGGCGGAAGCACTGAGGACTGGTTTGCCGTGATCGGCGCTAGAATCGCATTCTGATGGTGTTGTTGACGGGCCATGGGGAAACCCATGGCCCTTTTTCGTCTGCGATTTGATGTAACTCAAATCCACCAAAGACCTTTGTCCATTTTCAGTGGCAGTTCAGGTTGGAGTGTTTTGATGCAGGGAGAAGTCATCAGGAAGAGAGGTGTCACCCCATGACCAAAGCACACAAAGCAACCAATCAGGAGCAGTTTTTGTTACGTCGGAAGATCGCCGTTGAGGGACTTGGCGAAGATCGCTGGGAAGAGCTGATCCACGATCTTAATCATCATCCCTGCGTTGATTTTGCCGAGCGTCAGTCAAATGGCGCATTGCAGGTGACCTATGACGGTACCCACTGGTCGGTTGATGAACTACTGGACGTGATCAAGGCTTACGGTGGTCGATTGAAAGTGGGATGGTGGACCCAGCGCAAACTGGACTGGTACCGGTTTACCGACGACAACGTCCGGGCCAATGCGAAGCATGAGCCATTCTGCTGTTCCAAGATCCCACCTATGAAAAAATAACAGGAGGCCGAATGAACAGGGAAGAAGATCGAAGCACCCGCTATCAGGAAGGCAGTCTCACTCTATCAGGGGCGGTCATGTTGGGCACCGGCGTCATGATTGGTGCCGGTATTTTTGCGTTGACCGGCCAGATGGCCCAGATGACCGGTGTGTTTTTCCCGCTGGCTTTTCTTGCTGCAGCGGTCATTGTCAGCTTCAGCGCCTATTCCTACATCAAGATCTCGAATGCCTACCCATCTGCTGGCGGTATCGGCATGTACCTGCACAAGGCGTATGGAAACCGGCTGCCAACGGCTTTCAACGCCTTGTTGATGTACTTTTCCATGGTGATCGCTCAGAGCTTCCTGGCCCGGACCTTTGGCTCTTACACCATGCAACTATTTGGCGGGGATGAAAGCGGCCGCATGGTGCCCGTTCTCGGGGTGGCGCTGATTCTGGCGGCCTTTCTGATCAATCTGCTGGGCAATCGGATGATTCAGGGGGTCGCTTCCTTTATCGGGATTCTGAAAATCGGCGGCATACTGATTTTTGGACTGGTGGGTATCTGGGTTGCCGACTCAATCTCGGTTGATTTTTCGGAGCCGGGTGAAGCCGGGGCGCTGGGCAACTTCTTGGGCGCAACCGCGTTGGGAATTCTGGCGTTCAAGGGCTTTACTACCATCACCAACAGCGGCTCGGAAGTTATTGATCCTAAGCGAAATGTCGGGCGCGCCATCGTTATTTCCATTGCGGCCTGCGTGGTGATCTACACGCTGGTGGGCTTTGCGGTCGCCAGCAACCTGTCACTGTCTGAAATCATCGAAACGCGGGATTACTCCCTCGCAGCTGCTGCGCGTCCCGCTCTCGGCGATTATGGTGTCTGGTTTACCGTCGCGATCGCCATGATGGCCACGGCAGGCGGAATTCTGGCCAGCGTCTTCGCGGTGTCTCGCATGCTGGCCATGCTGACGGAGATGAAATTGGTCCCTCACCGGCATTTCGGCATGCCCGGCAGCATCCAGAAACACACACTGGTCTACACGGTGGTCCTCGGGTTAATCCTGACCGCCTTCTTCGATCTTTCCCGCATCGCTGCGCTGGGTATCGTGTTTTATCTCATTATGGACATTGCCATTCACTGGGGTGTGCTGCGCTATCTACGCGCTGACATCAAGGCCAACACTTGGGTGCCAGCAACGGCGATCTTGTTGGATCTTTTGGCGTTGGGTGGCTTTGTCTGGGTAAAAATGAATACCGACCCGTTCGTCATTGGCGTGGCGCTGGTCACCATGGTTGTGATTGCCGTTTCCGAGCAGATTTTCCTGAAAAGATCGCCGGAATCCGCGCAAGCGAAACACGAAGAGAGTCACGCGCATCATCACCATTAACCAAAATCAGGAAGAGAGGCTATTGTCATGATGGGAGATAACATGTTCGGGCACAGCATGTGGGCAGGGCACTGGCTGTGGATGCTGGTGATTGCCATTGTGGTCGTTATTCCAGCCTGGCGTATTTGTCAGCGCACGGGGTATCCGGGATGGATGGGTTTGCTGATACTGATTCCTGTTGTCAATCTGGTTCTGTTGTATTTCATTGCGTTTGCCGATTGGCCCGCAGATAAAACAGGAGATCAAAATGGCTGAGCATCATCACGCCCATCACCACGATCATCACACCGATAAAGAGCCTGGTAAGCACACTGCCAAGGATCCGGTCTGTGGCATGACAGTGAATCCGCATACTGCAGAACATCGCAGCCAGCACGGTGGCAAAACCTGGTACTTCTGTTCGTCGCGCTGCCAGTCGAAATTTGATGAGGATCCGGAACAATACCTCGGTGAAGAAAAGACGCAGCAAGAGCCAGTGGCACCGGGCACCATGTATACCTGCCCGATGCATCCGGAAATTCGCCAGCAAGGCCCCGGAGATTGCCCCATTTGCGGCATGGCCCTGGAGCCCGAGCAGGTGAGCCTGGACGACGGACCTTCGGAAGAGCTCAAAGATATGACCCGCCGATTCTGGATCGGCTTGGTGCTGGCCCTGCCGGTACTGGTGCTGGAAATGGGTGGGCATCTTACCGGGCTTGATCACATCATTGCCCCGCAAATGTCCAACTGGATTCAACTGGTGTTGGCAACGCCCGTGGTGGCCTGGAGTGGCTGGCCGTTCTTTGTTCGAGGTTGGAAGTCTGTCGTCAGTCGTAACCTGAACATGTTCACGCTGATTGCCATTGGCACGGGCGTAGCGCTGATCTATAGCCTGGTAGCCACACTTGCGCCCCAGATATTTCCGGGCGCCTTCCGGCAGGAAGACGGGTCGGTCGCCGTCTACTTCGAGGCCGCAGCGGTCATTGTCGTGCTGGTGTTGCTAGGCCAGGTGCTGGAGTTGCGGGCTCGGGAGAAAACCTCCGGCGCCATCAAGGCTCTGTTGGATCTGGCGCCCGCCACAGCCAGGAAGCTGGATGACGATGGCAGCGAGTCCGATGTGTCACTGGATCAGGTCAAGGTGGGTGACCGTCTGCGGGTGCGCCCCGGAGACAAGGTACCGCTGGATGGCGAAGTGCTTGAAGGCAGTTCCAACGTGGATGAGTCCATGGTGACCGGCGAGCCCCTGGCGGTCAGCAAGAAATCCGGCGACCCGGTGATCGGCGGCAGCATTAACCAGCAGGGCAGTTTCATCATGCGCGCCGACAAGGTTGGCCGCGATACCATGCTGTCCCAGATCGTTCAGATGGTGGCCAGCGCCCAGCGCAGCCGAGCACCCATCCAGGGACTGGCCGACAAAGTCGCAGGCTGGTTTGTGCCGGCGGTTATTGTGATTGCCATTGTCGCCTTTATAGCCTGGTCATTCTTTGGACCCGCACCGCCTATGGCGTTCGGACTGATTGCGGCAGTCAGTGTTCTGATCATTGCCTGCCCTTGCGCACTTGGCCTGGCGACGCCCATGTCCATCATGGTGGGTGTCGGACGCGGTGCTCAAAGTGGCGTTCTGATTCGCGATGCGGAAGCCTTGGAGCGTATGGAGAAGGTGGACACCGTGGTGGTGGATAAAACCGGCAC
>Ga0208435_100417_pt1 | contig 12446 bp, 9 predicted proteins | sample 24_taG_FD_184097 | JGI IMG/M metagenome (GOLD analysis project Ga0208435, IMG submission 184097) | Marine viral communities from Cariaco Basin, Caribbean Sea - 24_WHOI_OMZ (SPAdes) (version 2) | ecosystem: Environmental > Aquatic > Marine > Oceanic | place: Caribbean Sea: Cariaco Basin | collected...
TGCTTTCATTGATCTCACCAATGATGTGCTGACGAATAATACCATTACCATCGACTACGAAAGTCTCAGGCGCACCCGTCAAACCTAAGTCCAAAGCAAACTGACCAGATAAATCCTGAATGGACATCGAGAACGGATCGCCACCTCGGTTTAAGTAGCCTAGAGCATCACCAATGTCATCTTTATAGTTGACCCCGACCAGATTGACACCGCGCTCCTCTAGTTGCATAAGAAAAGGATGCTCAATAATACAAGTTGGGCACCAAGAGCCCCAGATATTCATCAAAAATGGCTTATCAGGCAGATTCTCATTGGTCATGATACGACTGGTATCTGATAATAGAGGCAGCTCAAAAGCGGGCACTGGGCGCTCAAGTGCCGTATTGGTAACGATATCCGTCGGCTTACCCAAACGCAGATATAACATGATGATTAAGCCAATGAAAACGATCAGTGGAATCAAAAACCATAGCTTAAGTTGCTTTTTATTCATGGTTTTCGTACCACCTACCTTATCTTGCTTTGCATTTTGATCAGGGGATTGCTTTGATGTGCTCATATTAATTATCCCCTGTCTTTAATGCTGACGCATCCAAATCGGCGACGGTGGTAAAGCCTGCTTTATTCGCCGCAATTTGTGCAGGTGTCTTGGTTTTCTTAATACGATAGCGATGATCAAGAATACTCAATACTGCACCAAACGCCATAATCAGAGCGCCTAGCCATATCCAGCGGATAAGCGGTTTCACATAAATACGTACTGCCCATTCATTGCTATCTTCGGCGATAGGTTCGCCAAGTGCCACATAAACATCACGCATGAGGCTAGCATCAATCGCGGCTTCTGTGACTGGCATCATACTAATGATGTAATTACGTTTTTCAGGATACAGAGTGGTCACAGCACGGCCATCTTTGCTAATTTCAACCTCAGCTTGGGTGGCATCAAAGTTACTGCCTTTGACTTCACGAAAGCCTTTAACGGTAAAGTCATAGCCTTGGACATGAACGCTATCGTTTGGTCCAAGCGCGACATCACGTTCAATACTTAACGTACTGGTAAATGCGACGCCGATGACGGCAATAATGACACCGATATGAGCGATCTGTTGACCCCAATAGCTCAGACGTAACTGGCTTAACCCTTTAACAAAATTGGGTGCGTTTTTGGTTTTGTCTTTGAAATCAACCACCATCCATAGCAGTACCCAAAAACTGACCGCCAAGGTAACGCCAATATTAAGCATCGCAGACGGGCTCACAAAATACGTGATAACTGCTGCAAGCACTAAACTACTGGCTGCAATGACCATACCAGCGCCCAATAACGGACGGCTGTCTTTTTTCCAGCGAATGTTCGAGCCCATACCCATTGCCACTAATATCAGCCACGTTAGCGGTACAAATAGCGCATTAAAGTAAGGAGGGCCGACAGACACCTGACCTAAATTAAAGGAGTCAGCAATGATAGGATACAGCGTGCCGAGTAGTACGACCAAAGTCGAAATCAAAATAATAACGTTGTTAATGACTAAAAATGACTCGCGTGAGATCAGTTGATACTGACTTTCGACCGTTAAACGCCAACCACGTACCGCAAACATCAACAAGCCACCGCCGATGATCACACCGAGAATGACTAGAATGACCAGACCACGCGTTGGGTCAGCGGCAAACGAATGCACCGAGGTAATAACGCCAGAACGCACGAGAAAGGTGCCCAATAGACTGAGTGCAAAAGCAAAAATCGCCAGCATAATCGTCCATGCTTTAAAGACACCACGTTTTTCTGTGACGGCAAGCGAATGTAACAGCGCGGTACCAGCCAGCCATGGCATCAATGAAGCGTTCTCTACTGGATCCCAGAACCACCAACCACCCCAGCCAAGCTCATAATAGGCCCACCATGAGCCAAGCGCGATACCAACGGTCAAAAAGCCCCAAGCCGCCAATGCCCACGGACGCGACCAGCGTGTCCACACTGCATCTAAACGACCTTCCCACAATGCCGCCATACAAAAGGCAAACGGCACGACCAAACCCACATAACCCATATACAGCATCGGTGGGTGAATAATCAAACCGAAATCTTGTAGCACAGGATTTAGATCCGCACCATCAACAGGTAAATTTGGCAATGTACGATCAAATGGCGACGAGGTAAAAATCAGCATCGCTAGCATCATCATCTGTACGCCAGCCAAAATGACCAACACTCGCGCACGCATAGACAGTGGCAAACCACGGCTAAAGTAAGAGACCAGCGCACACCAAGTAGCCATGATGGTCATCCAAAGCAGCAATGAACCCTCATGACCACCCCAAGTTGCCGACAGCTTATAATACCAAGGCAACAGCGTATTAGAATGCTGAGTGACATAGACGAGGCTGAAGTCATTGTAATAAAAGCCTGCCATCAGCGCGGCAAATGATGTGATCATGGCAGCAAATTGTGCCCACGCCAGACTTGGTGCCAAACGCTGCCACGCAACGTGGTCACGCATAATACCGACGGTTGGTAATACCACCTGCAAAATCGCCAATATAAAGGCGGCTAGCAAGGCAAAATAACCCAATTCTGTGATTAACATACGGTCTAACCTTGTTTACCTTAATACGGTCATTGTTTATTTTAGGGATTGGTTTTTTAGGATATTCGAAAGCATCCAGTAATCGTTACTACGAGTATTTATACTGCTGATCTTTATTAGTATTATTTATTATAAAAGCGCCATTAGCCATTGCAGCTGAGGGCGCTTACAGCAAGGTACATTAGCGTTAACTTGTCACGTTTCTGTATCCACTCTGTATGCGATGTGTATGAAGACCTAAAAAATGCGTCATTACTGAATCGCAGGAAAAAACACTAAGACCAGATGCAACCAGCCTGCTAAAAACCCTGTCAAACCACCCAACACGATTAACGTCATCTCATCTTCACGAAAAGCGGGACGTAATAAGTTCTGAAACTCATCTGGCGTCAGCGCGCGAATACGGTCACGAAACAGCCCAAAAATTTTACTGGCACGGCTTTCATTGAGCTCAGGATCTCGCAATGGCACCATTGTCGCAACAATTGACTTATCAATGATGGTGTTTTTTAGCTGTCCATATTCGCGGCGACCCAAGCCTAGGCGCAGTGTCGTACTAATCACTGGCGACTCTAGCACTTTATATAAATGCGACTTCATCAACTCACGCGTTTGCGCAGCACGGTCGCCATACATCATCTCATTCATGATGTTCTCAAGCGTCACCAAATCTTTTACGACAATCTCAGCAAAAACCTCAGAAACCTCCTCTTGGCGTTTCATAAAACCGCCTTGCAAACGGTACTGGGCGATATGTGGTAATTGCGGTCTAATAAAGGGAAAGCGACTCTGGACGGCAAAAAACTTCACATAAGGAATAAATCGCGGCTCTACAGGATTAAACACCATCCAAATAGCAATCCAATTGGTAAGAAAACCCCAAATAGCGGCAAAAAACGGCACTGTCCAATGCTGCGGCACCACCAAAAATATAAACATTTGGATAATACCGAAGACCAAACCAATCAAAGCACTGATATGCCAAATAAAATCGATCTCTTTTTGACCAACCTTCAAAAACATATTGACCATTAAACGACGATCACTTTCCATCGTGTTAACAATCATTTTGCGCATATCAACCAAGTCTTCGACGTTATGGGTCAAGTCAGTCACCAAAGACTGCATGATATTGGGCAGCTCTTGATGCGCTTGAGCATAGACACGGCGCTTCAACGCATAAGGCAGATTACCCCACAGCGCTGGCGAATGGTCCAGCATAATTTCATCGATCAATGCTTCAAGGTTTTTGTCCACGGTATCCGTGATGAATACCGCCATCTGCTCAGGCTCCATCGCCTGAAAAAACTCATCAAGCGAGCCAAGCTTTGACAGCGTTTGATCTACGATAACGCCTGATATCTTGCCAGCCTTTCGTGGGACGATACCTTGCCAGCCAATACCTGGCAACCCAAAAAACGGGAAGTTTGGAATACGAATACCCCGAAACTTAATCGGATAGAACAGCATTTTAAGCGCCATCCACACGTGTATCCATGTGACAAATGCAGTCACAGGCGGAATAGTCAGCATGGCAAAAAACTCTGGGTGTTCAGCTATTGTCTGCCACAATGAAGTTGCATCCATGACTTATCTTGCCCCTGACAGGTTAATTGTCGTCGCTAATTAAAAAGGATTAGCAAATTAGAACGCTTAACAAAAAGCCGCTCTGCCCATGATAATTATTATCAAATAAATCGCCTGATTTTAGCATACTTGCCATTCATTAGCACACGTCGAACCTAGGTAAGTTGTGACTAGGGATGACACGTTTTACTATTACTTTCGATAGTAACAATATTAATATCATCTACAGGCGCTTTCGATAGTAACGACCACAAAATAAATGGCGGTGTACTGCGGCGGCTCATTTGTTCTGTTATAATTTGTGATTGTATGACCGCACATCGCTGTATATAGATTGAGAGATTATTATTTCAACTCATATCAGTCCATGTAATTGAAATTCTTATTATTATCCTTTATGCTCGCCGCACTTTGGTGAACGACCCTGCCCTTTTACTCTCTTTTATTGACTCACTGACCGTTTGGGCTCTTACTTTCTATGAATAAACCGCTAACCCCCAATACTGAACAGGTCAATCGTGTTTTCACCAGTCGTATTATTATCCTTGGAATTCTGATATTCATTGGATTGAGCGGCTTGATCGTGCGTTATGGTTACCTACAAGTCTATGCGCACGATAAGTATACGACGCAAGCAGACAATAACCGTATTAAGCTGATCTCTGCACCGCCCAGCCGCGGCTATATTTATGATCGCAATGGGATAATACTGGCAGACAACCAGCCCGTATTTACGGCCATGTTAAGCCCTGATGAAGTTGAAAATCCAGAGCGTACGCTAAATTTGCTTGCGCCTATTTTTGAGCTAACAGATGAGAATATTACCGATATTTTAGCGCGACTGAGTAAAAGCAAAAACGATCCTGTGACCATTAAAATTGACTTAACCGATGCCCAATTGGCGCAATTTAGTGAGCGCAAACCCTTTTTTCGCGGTGTGACCATTCAAAGCAAGCTGACACGTTCATACCCTTATGACGAGCTATTTGCACACGTCATCGGCTATGTTGGGCGTATCAATGATAAAGAAACCAAACGCATTGACAAAGATCGCTACGCTGGCACTGACCTTATCGGTAAAATCGGTATCGAAGATTATTACGAGGATATATTGCTAGGGCAACCGGGTTATCAGTCGGTAGAAACCGATGCTCTTGGCAATATTTTGCGTCAATTAGACACTAAACCACCCGTAGCTGGTAATGACATTACGCTGAGCTTAGATTATGGCTTACAGCAAGTCGCCCAGCAGCAGCTAGACGGTCGTCGCGGCGCTATCGTGGCAATCGATCCAAAAAATGGTGATGTATTGGCGTTTGTCAGTAATCCAAGCTATGACCCCAACCCTTTTATCTCAGGCATCTCCTTTAAGGATTATGGCAATCTGCGTGAAAATCTGGATCAGCCGCTCTATAATCGTGCGCTACAAGGGACATACCCACCCGGCTCTACGATTAAACCTTTTGAAGGCTTAGGCGGCATTCATTATGGGCTGCGCAATTGGGAAACCACTATCTATGATCCCGGTTACTTTAGCTTACCAGGAGACTCACATCGATTCCGTGACTGGAAACGCGGTGGTCACGGTACGGTAGATCTTAAAAAATCTATCGTGATGTCAGTGGATACCTATTATTATAAATTGGCTTATGAGATGGGTATTCAGCGCCTACATGATTGGATGGCACGTTTTGGATTTGGTGAACCAACAGGTATTGATTTGCCCAATGAAAAATCAGGAATTATGCCGTCACCAAAATGGAAAAAAGATACCTATGATAAAGGCTGGTTGCCGGGCGAAACCATCTCAGTCAGTATCGGGCAGGGTTATTTCTTAGCCACACCATTACAGATTGCAAATGCAACCGCCATGACAGCGAACAAAGGCTATCACATTACTCCGCATCTACTAAAAAGTAGCGATGGTGCAGCACAAGTTAACGTAATCACCAAACCTGATGGTAAAATCGAATATAACGGCAAACCGTCTGACTGGCTACGTATGCACGATGCGATGGAAGAAACCGTCAAGGCAGGTACCGGACGTGGGATTTATACGCCGCGCTATCGTATTGCGGGTAAAACGGGTACTGCGCAAGTCAAGTCCATTGCGCAAGGCAAACGCTATGATAAATCTGCCATAGACAAACGCCATTGGGATCACGCGTGGTTCAATGGTTTTGCACCCGTAGAAAATCCTGAGATTGCGCTTGCAGTACTGGTCGAAAATGGTGGCGGTGGTAGCGTGGTAGCTGCACCTATCGGTCGCGCACTATTTGACTACTGGATATTACAGCGCAAAAACGACCCTATCTTGCCACCAACGGCTGATCAACTAAAAGTCATCAAGCGCCAAAAAGCTTTTGAAAAATTGATGCGTGATGCCCAGCGTGAAAAAGAAGAAAAAGCGCTAGAAGAAAAGGCAGAGGTGGAAGCAGCCACAGCCACCACGACCTCTGAGTAAAAGTACGCTAAACGAGATACGGTAAATATAAATATTATGAAAAAATCTATAAGCAGCCGCGAGCATAGGAACAATCATAAGAGCAAAAATATAGCTGCGGGCGACGTGCGGATCATTGGTGGTCAGTTTAAACGCCGTGTTGTACGTTTTATCGACGCAGAGGGTCTACGTCCGACCCCAGATCGCTTGCGAGAGACACTGTTTAGCTGGTTACTTCCTGATATTCATGGCGCTTATGTGCTTGATAGCTGTGCTGGTAGCGGTGTTTTAGGTTTTGAAGCACTGTCTCGTGGTGCCGCGCACGCCACCTTTATCGAAATAAATCCTGCGCAAAGTAATATGCTGCGTCAAAGTGCTGAACAGTTGCATCTGAGCATCGATACCCATCAAATTATCCAAGGCACTGCAGAAAGAGTATTGATGCAAGAGCAGATTGTTCCGCGCCCTTTCAATATTGTATTCATCGACCCACCGTATGCTCAAAATCTGTGGCAACCTATTTTAATGGCACTGATTACCCAGTCGTTAATTGATAGTGAAACCCTGATTTATCTAGAAGCGGACAAAGATTTAGAAAGCCAATTGAAGCAACTGGAAGAGGCGCTTAATAAAAATCCAGATATCCAATCAGGTGCTATTCAGCAAATAATCCGCTTTGAATGTGTGAAACAGACCAAGGTTGGACAAGTTGTTGCTGGACTTTATCGTTTATCATCGTCATAATTGTCAGGTTAATGCCTGCCATTAACAAATTTTACAAATGTTTAGAACCGCTAAAAACTGGCCAACGCTGCAGTTTAATGTATATAAGGCGAAAATAAACCCCAATGCAGCTTGCAAGCGTAGGCACTACTGCTTATAATGTGCAGTCTGTTTTTTGAGAGCCCCGTTCCCAGCTAAACTCTCAACGAATTCTAATTTTAAGGTTTTATCATGAAAACACTTAGTGCAAAACCAGCTGAAGTGACCCATGACTGGTATGTCGTAGATGCTGACGGCAAAACCCTTGGTCGCTTAGCCACTCAAATCGCTAGTCGCTTACGTGGCAAGCATAAGCCTTCTTTTACGCCGCACGTTGACACTGGTGACTTCATTGTTGTCATCAATGCTGATAAAATCACGGTAACGGGTAAAAAAGCGCAAGATAAAAAATACTATCGTCACAGTGGCTACCCAGGTGGTATCAAGGAAACCAACTTCAGTAAGTTGCTTGCACATAAGCCTGAAGATGTTCTACACAAAGCAGTTAAGGGTATGCTTCCAAAGGGCCCTCTTGGCTATGCGATGATCAAGAAGCTGAAGCTATATGCGGGTACTGAACATCCACATACTGCACAGCAACCTAAAGAACTAGACATCTAAGGATATACTTATGGAACGCAATTACGGAACTGGTCGCCGCAAGACGTCTACTGCTCGTGTCTTTTTAGCGAAAGGTACTGGTAGCATCGTTGTTAACGGTAAGCCACTTGATGAGTATTTTAGCCGTGAAACTTCACGTATGGTTGTTCGTCAGCCTCTAGAATTACTTGACTCACCTACTGCTTATGACCTTTACATCACTGTAAAAGGTGGCGGTATTAGTGGTCAAGCTGGCGCAATCCGTCACGGCATCACGCGTGCATTGATTGAGCTAAACGAAGCCAACAAACCTGCACTAAAAGCAGCTGGCTTTGTCACTCGTGACTCACGTCAAGTTGAACGTAAGAAATTGGGTCTACGTAAAGCACGTAAACGTCCACAATTCTCGAAACGTTAATCAAAGCTATCTCTTATCTTTTTGCGGCTGTTGTCTTTATCTCAGAGCGACAGTCACAATCTTAAAGAAAAGAGTAGATTTGCAAAACCTTATAAGCTGTCCGCAGCTTATAAGGTTTTTTTATGGCTGATGACTTTTGCATTTGCTCGTGATTTTGTGCGTCACTCACCTTGCAAAGCAATGCTGACTACCCCATCATGATGATAACTTTTCATTATTAGTAACAATTTTATGAAAGCGCCTGAACAATACGATCCCAGCAAACTACCTACCAAAAGCAGCCTGCCACCACCCAGTACACAGCAGCCTGCTAAGTCCCCAACGATACCTGCTGGCATGCCAACGATTACTCAAAATCATAAGCGCACAGCACCCATAGAAAAAAAGCCTTTTCAATGGCAGTTTTTGTTGCCTAAATATTGGGGCATTTGGCTATTGGCAGTAATGATCTTACCCATCATATATTTGCCACTACGTTGGCAGTTTTGGCTGGGACGTCAGCTTGGCATATTTATCTATAAAATAGCAGGCTCACGTCGGCGTGATACGCTTATCAATTTGAAACTGGCTTTTCCAGAAAAGCCAGACGTCGAGCGCGAATTGATGGCAAAACAAGTCTTTGTCAATCAAGGCATTGGTGTGTTTGAAACTTTATGTGCTTGGTATCGTCCAAATGTTTTTACTCGTACCGTTTCAATTTCGGGATTACAGCACGTTGTCAATGCACAGAATGAGGGTCGTCCTGTCATTTTACTGGGCGCTCATTATACGATGCTTGATCTAGGCGGCATGCTCTGTACGCAATTTTTTCCGATGGATGGAATGTATCGACCGCAGAATAACGCGCTACTTGATTGGTTTGTTTATAATGGTCGTGCCAGTATTCTTAGCAAGCAAATAGCCAGTCGTGACATGCGCAGTTTTGTTGAGTCAATTAAAGCTGGTCACGTGATTTGGTACTCACCTGACCAAGATTATGGTCTAAAACAAGGCGTCATGGCACCATTCTTTGGTGTGCCAGCAGCGACTATTACAGCATCACGGCGCATGGCAAAATTGGGCGACAAGGCACATCCACCCGCATTAATGGCGCTGCATACTTACCGGCAGACACCAGACAGTTTACCCAAAGGCAAACGCCCGCACTATCATCTAACGATTACCCCAGAAATTCAAAACTATCCAAGTAACGATGAATTGGCTGATGCGACGCGAGTCAATGAGTTGCTAGAGGGATTGATTCGTATTGATCCTACTCAGTGGATGTGGTTCCATCGTCGTTTCAAAAATGGTCCTGATGGTCGTACTGATATCTATAAGTAAGCGTGTATTGCTACGAAAGATCGCCAGAAAATTTGCTATACTTTGCAGCTTATATTTCTTATATTACCTACATATAAATAACAATGAATTTATAATAAATTGAAAAACGAAACTTTTATAAATAAAACCTTGATGAACCAAATAATGGATTTACCATGAATAACACTCATATTTCTGATAACCAAAGTTCTGACAACCAAGCTCCTGATCACTCAACGCAAGCCAAACGCATTTTGACGGGCATCAAACCGACGGGTACCTTGCATTTAGGAAATTACGTTGGCGCGATTCGTCCAGCCATTCAGTCTATCCAAAACAGTGATGACGAAGCATTCTTTTTTTTAGCAGATTACCATGGCATTATCGGCTGTTATGATCCTGCTATTATTCACGAATCGACCAAAGCCATTGCAGCGACTTGGCTTGCCTGTGGTCTGGATCCTGAACGCGTCACTTTTTACCGTCAATCAGATGTGCCGGAAATACCAGAGCTTGCTTGGATTTTGAACTGCTCATGTGCCAAAGGTTTAATGAATCGTGCTCATGCTTATAAAGCAGCTGTTGATATTAATATGAAAAAAGAAGACGTCGATCCTGACCAAGGTATCAACATGGGATTGTTTGGCTACCCTGTACTCATGGCAGCAGATATCTTGATGTTTAATGCCACACATGTACCTGTCGGTCGCGACCAAATTCAGCATGTCGAAATGGCACGTGATATTGCTGGTACCTTTAACTATCGCTATAAAACGCTCTTTACCTTACCATCTGCCGTTGTAGATGACGATATCCCATTACTAACGGGTTTAGATGGTCGCAAGATGAGTAAGAGCTATGGCAATACCATCCCGCTATTTGGTGAATCTAATCCACAGATCAGCGCCGAAAAACAGATGCATAAAGCCATCATGAAAATTGTGACCAACTCACAACTGCCTTCCGAGCCAAAAGACCCTGACGATTCGGCTATTTTTGAGATTTATAAAGCCTTTGCTACTCCTACAGAAATTGCTGATATGCGCGCGCAGTTTGCCGCTGGTATCGGCTGGGGCGATGCCAAGCAAGCCCTGTTTGAGAAAATAAATACGGAAATAGCACCCTTCCGCGCGCGTTATGAGCATCTTATGGCTAACCCAAAAGAGCTAGAAGAAATCTTACAAATGGGTGCAGAAAAAGCCCGTCGTCATAGCCGTAAGCAATTAGATAAGACTCGTCGTGCGATTGGTATCCGTCCACTTGCCAAAATTAAATAATCATTTGATTATGTTAGCCAAGATGGATATTAAGCGTGCAGACTAAGCTAAAAAATGAACAAGCGGCTTTACCAAAAGCCGCTCTTCTTCTAACTGTACCTCAAGCCTCTGATTCTTTAGATACTAAGCGCGCACAAGACGGCTCATTTATTAATGATATGTCTTTGCGCATTTACCAGACATCCGTACAACATCTACCAGAAGATCTCTATGTGCCGCCGCAAGCCTTTGCCATTTGGCTTGAGCAGTTTGCCGGACCATTAGATTTCTTGCTATATTTGGTCAAAAAAAATAATGTTGATCTGACCCAAATGCCGATACTACCCATAACGGAGCAGTATTTGGCTTACATCAGCGAATTAGATACCGAGCATTTTGAATTGGCAGGCGATTATCTGTTGATGGCGTCCACGTTGATTGCCATTAAAACCGAGCTGTTGCTGCCCAAGCCTGAAACTCCCAGCGATGAGCGTGATCCAAAAGCAGAACTGATTGAGCGCCTTGAAGAATATGCGCAAATCAAAGTAGCAAGTCAACGCTTAGATAATCTGGTGCGTCTTGAGCGCGATGTGTTTTTGGCCATGGTCAGTATGCCCGGTCAAGACGTCATGAATGCGGAATTACCTAGCTATTCGCCAAACCTTTTGATTGACAGCCTATTTAAAATGCAACTGCAGCCCGATTATCAAATGCATACCATCAAAGTCGATGCTGTTCCTCTTGCTGATCGTATTGCCAGTATTAGCCGACAGCTCAGTACGGATGGCGAGCACTCTTTTTATGAGCTACTAGATAAAACACAAGGTAAAATAGGTGTGGTTGTCAGCTTCGTCGCCATACTAGAGCTGATAAAACGACAGTTGGTTGGTATCGTAAATACTGATTTAAAAAGTCATCCTACTACTGACAATAATGATGCTGAAGACCGTCATACTAAACCCTTAACGTTACAGTGGTTGGCATAGTTATTATCCACCCGTCTATTCCTATAAATATCGATACACATCATCATTTAAAAAGAGTCGCTTTCTAATGACAGATACTGACAATACCAAGCAAGATTATGACAAACCATCCTCATTATCTACCGCTTTACTGTCATTGACCGATGAGCAGCGACAGCATCTAGAAGACTTAAGCAAGCATATCGAAGTGCTATTACATGCGTCAGAAGCGCCCCTCACCGCTACTGTCTTAAGAAAACACCTGTCTTTAACCGCTAAAGAGCTAACACAGGCTTTGGCGCTACTAAGACAGCGCTTAGATATGGGTGTGCTAAGCTTGCACGAAACTGCCAGCGGTTATCGACTGCAAGTCGCGAATAACTATAGTGCCTTAATTCAACGCGTCTTCCCGCAGCGCCAAGAACGCCTGAGCCAAGCCTTACTTGAGACGCTTAGTGTGATTGCTTACAAGCAGCCAGTGACTCGTAGCGACATAGAGCACGTGCGCGGTGTGACGCTATC
>Ga0208435_100418_pt1 | contig 12406 bp, 13 predicted proteins | sample 24_taG_FD_184097 | JGI IMG/M metagenome (GOLD analysis project Ga0208435, IMG submission 184097) | Marine viral communities from Cariaco Basin, Caribbean Sea - 24_WHOI_OMZ (SPAdes) (version 2) | ecosystem: Environmental > Aquatic > Marine > Oceanic | place: Caribbean Sea: Cariaco Basin...
ATTCTTCGCCTTTATGGGCATACTGCATTATATCACAGCGTTTACGATGTCAGATGAGGCATGGATTAACTTTAAAACTTATGGCTGGATTCCGATTATGTTGGTATTCGTCATCGCCCAGTTTGCCGTATTAAAAAAGCACCTCAACCCTGCGCTCACCGATAAAACCGTCAAATAATACTCATTTTATAATAGAGCCAATGCTATCTCTAAATGCCAATAGCGACAATCATTAATCGCAATTAGCTCGGGCGCATTAAGCAAAACACTTTAAATTAATCATAATTTTTATTAATCGAGGAAGTCTCATGTCCTTATTTGCCATTATTGGTCATGACGTGGCCAATAGCAGCGCACAACGTCAGATTACCCGCGCTGAACATGTCGAACGCTTGCAAGCTTTAGATCATGACAATCGACTGATTATCGCTGGTCCAACACCCATCGAGCATGGCAAAGGTGAGATGTCAGGCAGCTTAATTATTGCTGACTTTGACTCTGCAGAAGCAGCGCAAGCATGGGCAAACGATGAGCCTTACTTACGTGATGGCGTGTACAGTCACGTAGATATCAAACCCTTTATCCATACATTGCCAAAAGCGGATGACAGCGCAAGCGCATCAGCTAAAGTAGCAAAATCGTGATTCAGTGCCTATCTTCGTTAAAAAGTCGCTCTTATCGGCGTAGCATTGTTAGTATGATTTTTATGGCTACTGTTTCAGCACAGGCTGCGCCGACGGTGACAGCTATCGATGTGGCTGATCCAACACTCACGACACCCGTGCCAGCTCAACCAATATCGACCGCTCAACCAACAAAAAACTCAGTGATGAATATCAGCGATACATTAGCGGCGCAATTACAACCATCTGATCAGGCGTTATCCGATGCCAATCAGCAGCTATTAAGCCGTAATGCACAGTTGCAGCGCGAGTTGAATGACTTGCAAACTCAAGTAAATGTTTTGGTCTACGAGAGCAAAGGTCAGCTTTTTTTATACGGTGCATTCACTGTCTTAATTAGCTTGTTGGTTGGTATTTTTGTTTCTTGGCTGGTGTTTGTCCGCCGTGAACGCTGGTAACTAGTACCACGCGCTTTTTATTGATTTATCTTATGTGACTGTCTATGTCTAAATCCACGTTCGAATCAAAAGATACTGATACATCGTCGACATCCTCTAAAAACACTCAGTCACTAAGCATTCACTCATCAAATATCACCCCTGCCAAGATTGATTGGCAGATGGATGATACGGGTAATAAAGTGCCTGTATCGGGTGAGTTTGGTGATGTTTACTTCTCAAATGCTGATGGTTTAGCGGAATCGCGTCATGTATTTTTGGCGCACAATCAATTGCCTGAACGACTGACCAATCTTGCGCCAAATCAATGCTTTACGATTGCTGAATTGGGCTTTGGTACTGGACTGAATTTTCTCGCTACGTGGCAGCTATGGCGACAGCTGCGGGATATACACCCTCAATTAGCAACTGCAAAACTGCATTTTATTAGCACTGAAAAGTTCCCGATACCTCGTACCGACCTTACCCAAATACTTGCCTTATGGGGACAGCGCGCGCCTGAATTGACAACACTGATTGAGCTATTATTAGCGGCCTATCCGTCTCTTATCGCGGGCTGTCATCGTTTGAGCTTTTTTGATGATAATTTGACCGTTGATATATGGTTGGGTGACGCAGCTGAGAGCTTAGCCAAACTATCAAGTAACTCTTCTAGCTCGCATGTACCTTATGTTGACGCTTGGTTTTTAGATGGTTTTGCGCCCTCTTGCAATAGTACCTTGTGGGCGGATAGTATTTTTGCACAAATGCAGCGTTTATCACGCCCCAATACAACTGCCGCCACCTATAGCTGTGCCGGTATCGTCAAACGTGCGCTGCAAGATTGTGGCTTTCAGATTAAAAAAGTGAAAGGCTTTGGTCGTAAGAACGAAATGCTAACGGCGATCATGCTGGATACCATAAATTTAACTGACAATAATAATGGCAACAATAGTAAAGACACCAATAGTAAAGACATCACCTTTTACAATAATGCTAGCACCGCCGCGCCCGACAACGATAGCCAATCTGCCAAACCCACTGACAACCTGCCCGCCCATAGCATTGTCATTGGCGCTGGCGTTTCGGGGCTATTAACGGCTTGGTCATTGGCCAATCGTGGTATTCAAGTCACCTTGTTAGATAAATCAGCACCCTTGGCAGGCGCATCAGGCAACCCTCGTGCTCTGCTCGCTCCCAAGATGACGCCCATTCATCATGTCGATGAACATTTGCATACCATAGGCTATCTCTATAGCAGCAGGCTATATCGATGCTTAAATGTAGACGCTAAAAAATCAGGATTAGTGCCAATACTTGAACCAACGGGCGCTCTTGATCTGCTTATGAAAGCCAATATTGGCACAGAGCAAATCGCTGATTATCCCGATGAGATGGCCACCACACTATCCCATGAGCAGGCGCAAACTGTCAGCGGGTTAAAAACACAAGATTTATCAGAGAATTTGTATTTACCGCAGTCTGGCTTGGTCAATCCGCAAGCATTAAAAGATACTATCCTAATGCATCCACTCATCCACTTTCAGCAAGTAGACGTTAAGAGTATTAGCGAAACAGAAGAAAGTGTTTGTATCGAAGGCAATAATCAGGATAAGCAGACGATATCCATTAGCGCTGATAATGTGGTCATTTGCGCAGCTTTTGAGAGTCATCAACTGGACAAGCGTATTTTTGATTGTCGTAAAATTCGTGGTCAGCTTTCTTGGTTTACGCCCACAACCGAGCAGCTCACCATATTGCCCAAAATACCGCTTAAATACAGCGGTTACTGTGCGTTATTTACCGCGCAAACAGGCGATGCACAATTGAACGATGTTGTAGAACAGCAATCTCAGTTTTTATTAGGCGCAAGCTTTATACGTAATGATACTGACATAGATATCCGCACAGAAGAGCATCAGATTAGCCGCGACAAACTAGTGACTGCCATTCCCGAGATGGACTCGATTATTCCAACAGATATTAGTTTGTGGCAAGGACGGGCGGGGATTCGCACGCAAACGCCTGATTATCATCCTATCGTTGGAGCGTTAGCAGACAGTAAACGAACTTGGGTCATGAGTGCCATGGGAGCTAAGGGGTATGCCATCGCACCAATATGTGCTGAAGCGCTAACAGATATGATGTTAGGAGCATTTCCCCCCTTATCAACAGCGATGCTTGCGCGCCTGTCGCCAAATCGTACGCGTTTACAAACACCGCTTACTTGAAATTTTTAGTCAAAGGTTTAATCACTGCCTTCCATTCTAGATTTAACCGCACCAAAAAGTGATTTTCCAGTGTCAGAGTCGCGGGACTCTTGATGACCAATTTTAGTACTACTTTGAGTGTCAGTCGTAATCATTGGTGCAGTTAAAGTGCAAATCTGTGCTTCGTCACGGGTGTTTTTTTGGATGGTCACTGCAGCAAATAAACTCATGGTAAATGCCATCATATAAAAGCCTTTTTCACTTAAGCTTAAACTTCCCGCATTCATCAAACCAATCGCGATTAGCGCAATGGACAATCCAAGAGCCGCCCAGCTGATTAGATAATACATATTGGTTGTTGGAATACCTTCACTACGATCACGAAGGGTTTTTTGCAAACTAATTGCTGAATAAAGACCTAGCGCCAGCACCGCTATATAATAGCCTTTTTCATTTAATAACATACTCTGTGCATTCCATAAGCCAAGTAAATACGCTAGGACACCCACCAACATCACCGCCCAAGAAGTCCCGACATAAGCAGTAGTTGGTTTATAAGCGGCTAGCTGACTCTTAGTAATCGTGTCATTATTCATCATCTTCCTTAATTAGAAATAGGCAAGCACTTAGTCGTAAAATATATAGTCGTAAAATACATAATAGCGAGATAAACAGTAGCGAGATACAACTTTTATCGACCGCTATTTTGCCTTAACATAACACAAGCATGTTATATTGTAATCTAAAAACTTTTTTTTAATAAATAGCATTTTTTATGACAGAGTCCCGAAATGTCTTTTTTTACCTTACTCATTTTGCTTAGCCTAATTGTTATTGTGCCCATATTTTTTGTGATGAAAGAAAAGTCTAAGCACACACAGATTGCTTCTATACAGCGGCATCAAGAATACTTGGCTTCTGCGAATCTTGTCGCTACCCAGTCTAAAGCAGAGATGACTGTAAACAACGAGGTAAATCATGAGCGAGCTAACGGGCTCAGCATGATTAATTTTTCAGCTCGACATCCTTTTATCAAGCTACTTTATGACGAGCAAGTACCTAAGGCGTTTCGATCTGTGATGGATGATATTGGACAACAATATGAGTCTACCCATCATGAAGAAATCACTGAATCACAGCTATTTACCCTCAATAAACTCATCACCACACGTGTTCCAGAATTGATGGGCGACTACTTGAGCCTCGATCAACATTATGCCAAAACAGCCATTATCGATACCGACAAACAAAATACCAGCTATGACATGGTATTAGATCAATTAAATTCGATTTTAGACTTTTCTCAAAAGCTCAATATTCAAAGCCAAAGTGGCGTTGTAGACAAGCTACTTGCCAGCCGTCGATACTTAGATGACGTGTATAAAGAAAGCGGTATGGCGGCCGACAATCTAAAACTGAAATAATAATGCCTGTAGATAGTAAGCAAGAAATTGATAGTAATAGCAGATGACGGTCATATTTGACTTTGAGGGATAAATAATTCTACGTCGTTCACTATACTTTAAACAAAAACTCTGCCAATGGGTAGCCGTATGATTATGAAAATCGATGCTCTTACAATTGCAAAATCAAAACCCTTTTTTCAAGCGATTTCTGCTATTTTTTTAAGTCTCTCACTATTGAGTGCTTGCCAAAAAACACCAGAGCCTGAGACAGATAACGAAACAATCTCTGAAGCGGCGGTACAAACCACACCCGTGACTACCAATATTAATGTTGATACGACCGCTGATAATGGTGATGATATCGCAAGTTCTGAAGTAAGCTCAGAACAAGATGTAAGCTTAACTGAGCTAGAGAATGACCTTGGTGCAACAGACTCGGCAGTAAACAATACTGCACCAAATCCAGAACAAGCCATTAAAGGCGCGCAAATTACTGATGTCCGTTATAAAAATGCGGCTGGTGAATCACTCTCGGTCGTTTTTGAAACCTCAGCAGCAGGCGTACTCAACGCTATCGTTAGCCTACCTAATAAACCAAAAATGACACTAAGTGCACCAGAAGGCCAAGGCAATAACCCAACTTATCGATCAAGCGATGGCGGTATCCAACTGGTCAGTCATGCTGGTGGTGGTACTATCGACCTTGTCCAAAATAACAAAATCACTAGCTTTGATGCAGTCAGTGCCGAAGCAGAAGTCATCACTGAGTAATTGATTAAAAAATACAGCTTAGCACCTTTAAAAATTTACATAAAAGAAATCTCTTAAGCATTAAAAAGGCGGCAAATATTTATGATATTTTCCGCCTTTTTTAATGCTATTAACTTTTCTCTAGCCAAATCCAGTTACCTTGCCAAACAGACTGACCAGCCAACTGATTACTGCCCACAGTCCCCAACCAACCACCACAATAACGATCAATCCCAATAGATCAGGAATGTGCAAATACAGCCATGCAATGATAGGATTGTGCCAAAAAGCGCCAAAACGGCTACGCTGTTTGTCTTCTAGCGATTGATGCAAAAACGGCCGATCCATGTGCATCGTTTCAGTAATGCCATATTCATCGTGCAGATGCTCATGCACGATGCCTAAAGTCTTACGACTGGGGCGAATAAAAATATCGAGCAGCGTGCCAATACCCGGTACGATACCAACGACCATATCAATGAGTGCCAGTCTGACCGCAGGCGTCATTTTATGCGCTGGCACACCCAGCTGACGCCCTAATACAAAAGCATAGCTGGTTAAAGCCAGTCCTGCTAAATCTCCTGCCAGCGGAATCGTCGAAAGCGCCGCATCTGCACCCATGCCTTGTTTGGTAAAAGGCACACGTACCAGCGAATCCATCGTATTAGCAAACTTAGCCAATTTACGCTCGGTGGCGATCACTTGTTCGCGTGTGAGCCCATGCTCAGCTAGCTTGGCTTGATAATCGATGACAGGTGCATTGGCATCAGAAGATTTTTTCGCTTTTGACTTTGAAAGCTTTTTGAAGTTATCCATTAAAAGTCGTCCATAGACAAGCGATTGCAATGAGAGCAAAGACGTAACGCCCTACCCATATATTGGCTAAAAACGCCTGAAAACAGGCTCTTGCATTACGAGTAGCACAAGCGCTATTTTGCTTAGCAAACATCATCGCCACTAACGCCAAGCCAAATACTGGCGTCAGGCCTAAGCTTGTCGGTGCAAAGTAATGCCAAATGACCGCGCCCATGATAAGCAAAAACAATGTCTGTAGCAGCGAGACAATAATCACATCATAGCGACCAAATAATATCGCCGTTGATTTGACCCCGATTTTTAAATCATCTTCACGGTCAGCCATAGCATATTGGGTATCATAAGCCACGGTCCAACACATATAAGCGACAAATAACAGCCAACACCAAATATCAGGCGCGCCTTGTATCGCCACATACGCCATCGGTATCGCCCAACCAAACGCCGCTGCTAAAAATACTTGCGGCAAATGGGTAAAACGCTTCATAAATGGATAAATGAATGCCAATAACACTGCGCCAAGCGACCAGTAAAATACGGCTATCGGCAAAAAGAACAGCAAACTGGCGCTGAGTAATACCAATACTAAAAAAGCAGCGATTGCTTCTTTAGCAGACAGACGCCCATCAGCTAATGGACGTCCTTTGGTGCGGGTCACATGACCATCGACCTTACGATCGGCAAAATCATTGATCGCGCAACCTGCCGCCCGCATAAAAATTGCGCCAAGCGCAAAAATCACCAACATCTTAAGACTTGGTAGACCCGCACTTGCACCTTGCTGTTGCGCTTGACCCATCGCCGCCAGCATTACGCCCCATAGCGTTGGCCATAATAATAGCTCAATACCTACTGGTTTATCAAAGCGCGTCAGCTGCAGGTAAGCTTGTAGTTTGTCGTTAAATGTCATGGCTTTTTATTATCATTAATAGAAGGTTTTTTTGTGCGTGTTTGCCTACTTTTTCGGCAGCTCTTATATGAAGTGCTATTACATTGAATTATTAATACATTGGCGAGCTACTGAATTTGCTGCCACAATTTGTTGGCCTCGATGAGCGACAGCTCAGGATATTGTTTGCGTAAGGCTTTAATGGCAGGGATTTTGTCTTTTTGTGCGGCTTGTTGACGCAAAAATGCCACATAATCTTCAGGACGACTGAACTCTTTTAAACGGGCTTCTAGCCTTAATATTCGGGTGCGCAACATGATATTTATTAATAATAATCCTGCACCCATGATCCAAATAATTAGCGTCGACATTCCCTGCTCCTAAATCCAATCACTCTTAATTTTACAAATATGGAGTTGCTAACTGCGCACTCTAAGCTCAATAACTGAGTTCAATAGCTAAGCACAGTCATTATCATAAAAAATGGCTATTAAACAAAATAACCATCAAAGCGTACGGCTTCGTTATGCCAGCTCTCACTTGGTTGTTGATGCGCAAGTAACGGCGCAAATTGTGGACGCTTAACGACCACGCGCCCCTGTGTGTTTGTGTTTTGTCCCTTTTGACGGACGACTGCTTGCGCACTTTGTAGCAACTGTTCTTCTTGTTCTAGCGTTGGGGGGCTAGCCAATTGGTGTAAGGCTTGCATGTGCTTGCCCACTTTAGCGCCTTTACCCGTTTTGCTATCTTGATAACTGTCTTCCGGAAACATCGGATCCAGATACACCACATCGACTGCTTTCATATCGATTTCTTTAGTATCATCTATCGCATCTGCTGCTAGAGTTGCAAAATAGCCAAGCGCATCGGTATTGATAATATAGAGACGACTCATCAGCTTTTGCCAATTTGCTAGCCCACTCATACGCTGCTGCTCTACTAACAATAACAATGCCATCAAGGGCTGTTGCTCGATCATAATGACCTGTGCGCCCGTACTGGCTAATATCAAACTGTCATGACCAAAGCCTGCTGTGGCATCGATAACCTGACTGTCAGATGTGATTTTGACTGCTTGTAATAATAACTCAGACTTACGCCCCGTGCTCACCACACGGCGTTGCAGCTTATCCCATTCTGGTGCAACGCTTAACCCATCGCTCAGCCATGATAGCTTATTTTTTTCATCCAACAACAAGATAGGTTGGGTAGCTGCCTGGCTTAACTGCTGGCGACGTTTTTGACTAAGCTTATCGGTAAACAGCTCAAGGTGTAAAATAATGGGCAGCTGATGTGCGATTATCAACGCTTGTATATCTGCAACCTGACTATGCTGCGACTCGCTGACATAGTATAGTTGGCAGTTCATAATGTTACTACTCTCTTTGAACCCTTGGCGTGAAGCGGTCATCTCTACTTTCCTATTCGCGGCTTATAGACCCAATCCTACAATCGGCTCTAGCCTGCCATTTGATAACCAAAACCCCAAGCCGCTATTAATACAATGATGCCAGTAATAATGCGTAACCATGCAAAGATTTTAAAATCACGACGACTGACCCATTCTACTAGCAAACGGATACAGAGTAAGGCGACGATAAATGACACCACCGTACCTATACCTAATACCAGCCAATCCTCGCTATTGGTCAATACATCATGATGCTTCAGCAAATCCAATAATGCCGCGCCCACGATGACTGGAATACCCAAAAAGAAAGAAAATTCAGCGGAAGCTTTACGTGAAACGCCGAGCCATAGCGCGCCGATAATTGTCGCACCTGAGCGCGATGTTCCCGGTATCAATGCCAGACATTGCAGCAGACCAATCATCAACGCTGTTTTTAGACTGACGTCTTCTGCTTCTTTCGCAATAATCGTTTTAGGGCGATTTTCTACATAGAATATCAATAAGCCACCGATAATCAGCATAATTGCCACGACGATGGGATTGAATAAATATGATTTAATCTCATCAGCGAAGGTGAAGCCAACGATCATCACCGGAATAGTCGCCACAATCAAGCTAAGTCCTAGCTGGCGTGGATTACTCATGCTTTCAGCTTTGCCTGTCAGCAGACCCATCAGCGCTTGCCATAGTCTGTCCCAGTAATCATAAATGACCGCTAAGATAGCGCCAAGCTGCACCACTACCACAAATAAATCGACTTTTTCTTTGGTCCAAAAGCCCATCAAATCCGCTGATAAAATCAAGTAGCCAGTGCTAGAGATTGGTAAAAATTCAGTGATACCTTCAACGATACCCATGATAACAGCTTGAATTAATAAAATGATATCCACGATGGCTTTCCTAAATATGGATCTATTGGCTAATAGCGTTTTAGAGTATTTTTATATTTTGTATAGCGCTGATAATGGCTGGCATTAATATGACGGTTACGCCTTACCTTGTTCTTTAAGTGTTTTCCACGCTTGATTGCGCAGATACTTTGGTAACGCTTGCGAGGCTTCTGTGCCGCCTGTCGCCATAAATTGAGCAACACCAAGCTGCCCTATCACAGTAGCGTCAGGGTGAATATCTGCCTGAATGATCTGACCGTCGTGTAATGTTAATAACGGCGCACCATTGCCAGCAATGGGAATATTAAGCACGGTCTGGCTGTCATAATCGAGCAACTGCTCGGTATCTTCGCCATTTCCTTGATTAACCGCCTGCATAAGGTTGTCTATTAGCACATATTGCCCAAAATACACTTGCTGCATACGCGCATCAAGGGCGCTATACACTTCGGTCACACCATATTTTTGATACGCTGCTTGCGCAATCGCTTGTAAGCTTGAGACTCCGACACAAGGAATATCATGGGCGACAGACAATGCTTGTACTACTGCCGTATTAATCCGTATGCCACTAAAGGCACCAGGACCACGGTTAAATATCAAGGCTTGTAAATCAGCAAGGTTGAGCTTAGCCTCGGACAAAGCGGCGTCAATCATTGGCAGAATTTGCTGGGTTTGCTGGCGTTTACCCGTCTCCGTATGACTCGATAGCACTTGACCACTGACATCTAAAATCGCGATCGAACACTGATCAAACACGGTATCCATTGCTAAAAACATCATAACCTCGGCCTATTGACTTAGCATTATAAAACAGCGCCTATCATAGCATTTAGGATAGGCAAATTTTATTAATTTCTAAATTTTCATACTTAATCCATCAATATTTATGGGAACATGACAGACATAAAAAACCCCAAAGCGACTTGCACCTTGGGGTTTTCATTAAGAATTGAATACTATAGCAATCTAAGCATCTATCAATTAAAAACGGGTTTTAAACTTTTTTGGCGCTTGATTCTGCATTTCCTGCATTTGTTTTTGCATCTCTTCGGTGCTTGGCATGTTGTTTGGATCCAGACCCATCTGCTTAGCCATTTGTTGTGGATTTACATCCTTGACGCCGCCTTGCTGACCGCCGCCACCAAATAAAGGACCGCCACCGCCGCCACCTGCAGCACCGCCACCCATTAGCCCTTGCATCGACTTCATCATTTTACTGATGCCTTCAGGCTTGGAGATCATTTTCATCATTTTTGCCATTTGCTTGTGTTGTTTGAGCAAACGATTGACGTCTTGAATCTCACGTCCAGAACCTGCAGCAATACGGCGCTTACGGCTTGGATTAATTTTATCGGGATTTTTGCGCTCAAATGGCGTCATCGAATTAATCAACGCTTCCATCTCACGTACTTTTTCTTCTGGCTTGGCATCCTCGACCGCTTTTTGCATATCCGAGCCGCCCATACCTGGCATCTTATCTAAGAAGCCTGCCATGCCTCCCATGCTTTTCATTTGTTGGAACTGGGTCAATAGATCCTCAAGGTCGAAATCACCGCCCTTTTGCATCTTTTTCGCCATTTTTTCGGCTTTATCACGGTCGATTTTTTGTTCAACTTCTTCGACCAAACTCAGTACGTCACCCATACCAAGAATACGTTGAGCGATACGTTCAGGATGGAACAGCTCTAACGCGTCTAATTTTTCACCGCGACCTAAAAACTTAATTGGTTTGCCAGTAATCGCACGTACAGAAAGTGCCGCACCACCGCGCGCATCACCATCAGTCTTAGTTAAAATCACACCCGTTAATGGCAGCGCATCATTAAAGGCTTTGGCAGTATTTGCCGCATCCTGACCCGTCATCGCATCGACGACAAATAACGTTTCAGACGGATTGACCGCTGCAGTTAACGCCTTAATTTCAGCCATCATAGTCTCATCGATAGCCAGACGACCAGCGGTATCAATAATCAAAATATCTTGGTACTGAATCTTTGCTTCTTCGATAGCACGCAGCGCAATATCAATCGGGTTTTCGTCGCTACTTGAATTAACAAACTTGGCATTCACTTGACCTGCCACTTGCTCAAGCTGAGCAATCGCCGCTGGACGATAGACGTCAGCGGATACCAGCATCACTTTTTTCTTATGGCGCTCTTGTAAAAACTTCGCCAATTTACCAGCCGTGGTGGTTTTACCCGCACCTTGCAAACCAGCCAATAGATAAACAACTGGTGGCTTACCCGTCATCTCAAGCTGCTGATTAGCACTGCCCATCATCTCAGTCAGCTCGTCATGGACGATTTTGACAAAGGCTTGCCCCGGTGCTAACTCTTTGAGTACTTCTGCACCAAGCGCTTGCTCTTTGACGCGCTTTACAAAGTCACGGGTGACGGGTAGCGCGACGTCGGCTTCTAGTAGCGCCATACGCACTTCACGCAGGGTATCTTTGATGTTGTCTTCGGTCAACTGCCCAGTACCGACGATATTGCGCAGGCTCGACGATAAGCGTTCTGTTAAGGTATCAAACATAAATAACTCTCGGTTAAAATAATTCTTGGTGAAAACAATATTTACTTAAAATAATGCTTACTTAAAATAATACTTAGTGAAACTGGCTTCAGCTCAAATAGCGGATAAATATTCTTAGGGAATACTGTAAAGTATTTAATCGTATCTTCATAAAAACAATGATAAAAAACAGTATATTATCAAAACTATAGCACCAAGACGACGCCAAAATTATAATGATTTTGCAAATACAGCATTACCAAAGCTTGGCGCGGCGCTTTATGACTTATAGACAATCGCTTTACAAGCTAGGCATATGAGCGCTTATTCAAGCAAACTTGGCCAAGCATTTATAAGGAATAAGCAAGTTGGTGCTCAATTGGCACCCATTTTATGATAAATTGGACGATTATTCTAATCATTCCGATAATACCACTTTAGCATTAAATTGAGCGGCTAT
>Ga0208435_100421_pt1 | contig 12364 bp, 12 predicted proteins | sample 24_taG_FD_184097 | JGI IMG/M metagenome (GOLD analysis project Ga0208435, IMG submission 184097) | Marine viral communities from Cariaco Basin, Caribbean Sea - 24_WHOI_OMZ (SPAdes) (version 2) | ecosystem: Environmental > Aquatic > Marine > Oceanic | place: Caribbean Sea: Cariaco Basin...
AGGCGCCCATTATGGACACTGAAATTGTCAAAATAATGATAGCGTTTATGGTGCTGATTAATCCTTTTAGTGCTCTAACCCTATTTTTAGATTCGACCAAAGGCTATAGTATGACTGATAGGCGCCGTTTTGCGCGTATCAGTAGCTTAACTGTTTTTATTACCATTACCTTTTTCACTGTAGCCGGTGAAGGACTGTTAAGGGTATTGGGTATCTCAGTAGGCTCGTTCCAAGTGGCAGGTGGTGTGCTGGTATTTTTAATTGCCATTAATATGATGAATGGCGATGGTAACCCAGCAAAACCGGACCAAGAAAATGTTGATTTTGATGACAGTGTTGAGAGTATCGGAAGCACAGCTGCCGCCGTAGTGCCTTTGGCCATTCCTATGATGGTAGGCCCTGGTGGTATTTCTACGGTGATTATTTATTCGGCTCAAGTCACAAGCTGGCATCAAAGATTGGCCATTATCATTGCTGGTTTATTAATCTCTATTTTTTGTTATTTGGCATTAATGGCCGCAGGTAGATTAAGCCGATTCTTAGGGGACACTGGGCTAAATATTATCAGCCGAATTATGGGTATGTTATTAGCAGCAGTGGCCATCGAAATCTTGGTGAGTGGTATTCGTACTATTTTTCCGGGCCTTGTATAATCGTTTAGGTTTAAGATAACTTTCTATACTTAAAGCAGCTAGTAAAGACTATGATTTATCTGGTTACAGCCCCTACGTAGCTGTCTAAGTCTGGTTTAATTTTTGATTTAAATGATAAAAGGTCTCTATATTGGTAGAGACCTTTTTTTATGGAAATGGGATTCAATAAAGGTACGATTGGGTAGCGACTAGATTTAAAGGATACATCGCTTAATAGCTCATCGCTAATTGCTATATAAACGCCACGCCAAATAAATCATTAATAATCCAACAAGAGCATCCAAAATATTCCAAGCTTTGGGTTTGGCAAATAGTGGAGATAATAATCTTGCCCCGTAGCCCAGACTAAAAAAGAACACAAATGAAGCGCTCACTGCCCCAAGGCCAAACTGTAATTTACTAGCGGCTCCAGTGGATACCATGCCGACCAATACCAACGTATCTAAATAAACATGAGGGTTGAGCCAGGTAAAGCCAAAACACAACAGCAAAGATTTTTTTAAACTATTGACCTGTTGATGGTCTTGTGTCAAAGCATGCGACTTAGTGGCACTGGCATATAGACTTTGTAGGCCATAAACCAATAAAAACAATGCCCCTGCAATTTTCGCGATAAATACTGCGTTGGGATACCTTGTCGTTATTGCCCCAAATCCTGCTACCCCAGCAGAGATTAACAGCGCATCTGAAACCGCACAGAATAGACATATGGCAAAAATATGCTGTTTTTTTAATCCTTGTTTCAAAATAAAAGCATTTTGCGAGCCTATGGCAAAGATAAGCGATAGACCCAACATAAAGCCTGATACATAATCCATCTAGTTATCTCAGGGTAAGTTATTAAAATAGAAGTATAGCCAAAGCCATTATTAAGCGATCATTATAGATTATAAAAGCTTGATATAAGTTCTGACTGACCAATATAAATAGCTGAAGTTACGCAAAGGTATAGACTATAGCGACTGGGTACTGGTATTGCTGGCTGTTATTTATTAGCTAGCGATATGGTAATACTAGAAGCTTGAAAAATAATCCCAGTCGTAGCACGCTTAAAAAGTCTTATAGGCGTAAGTTTAATAAATAATAAAAAACAAAAGGTGAATATATGACGCAAGCTACTGCAATGGTTCTGATGTTTATACTATATGGGGTATTACCAGCTGCAGGTATTTATTTGGGCTATCGTGGCGTTAAAAAATTAACTCAGCCAAAGATGCTGGAATATAAAGCCATGCCACAACTCGGTTATATCCCAGAAAAAAGTTTGCCAGCAGAGGTCAAGCAAAAGCTAGATATGATCAATGATAAAGGCGAGAAACTAAAAGGGCTGTATGGCGATACCAATAACGATGGGGTTATTGATGATAAGGACGCCGTTACTGAAACCTATATCATGATCAAGAACGTAATGGACAAACATATTCCAGAAGCGGTCGCTGATTATCGACGCTTGCATGACCTAGATACCACGTCTAACAAAACGGTCGTGCTATCAGCGCAAAGTGATACGTCTAATAGCAATGAGCTAAGCCGCGCTGATACTACTAAAATTAAGAACTCTAATATGACCGGCAAAGAAGCGCTATTAGAAGTGCTTGACACCGTAAATACTCAGTTTGATGGTTTATTAGATGCCGCTTACCATCAAGATGGTCAGAAACTGTTGGCCACCAATCGTTATCTACAACAGCGTTTTGAAAAATAGGCTGTCTAAAATTCTAATTTGAGTAGGCTATGAGCGGCAATTATTAAATAAGAGGACACTAAAGTAAATGAGTGTGTTAATCGGAGCAGGGGTAGTGGCAGTAGTCGCAGCGGGATACGTAGGCCGCAAAGGCTGGCTGGCGCTCCATCGTGCTGTTGGCATCACCCCAGGTACGCTTAAATATGTTCCCCCCTCACAGTTGCCGCCGCCCCCCATGCTTCAGCTCACTTTAGCGGAGTCACAAATAAAAGACTTGCCGCCTGTGATTATGGAGCGTCTGCTGCGCATTGATGGTAAAGCGGATGTTTTTCAGCAATTACGTACAGAGGCTATGGATGCTGGTCAAACTCTAGCCACGAGTGAAGATGAATTTGTGGTGAGTAAATTACTACAGACCCGTTTGCCTGAATTAATAAACAGCTATCAGCGTATTGCTCGTCAGGAAGCCTTGATACAACAAGCTACTCATAGAGCGGTATCAATTCAGCATGCTAACAGTGCAGCTAGCACTAGTATGGAGATGAGTGAGGGTAAGGCACAGGCATTAGCAGTGCTATTAGAGGTGCTTATTACGATTGAAACTAAGCTTGATGCCTTACTTGAAAGGTACCAAAACGATGCCTTACAAGACATGCGAGTGATGCGGCATTATCTACAACAACGACAGTAGCTGGCCTATAATGAGACCTATTTCATCCATTAATACAGTCCTTTCGCCCACTAAAAAAGCCCCTAGTTATGGACTAAGGGCTTTTTTGTATCAGATAAACGTCGGCTTACACGCTAATTAACGCTTAGAGCCTCTGTTACCTGTATCTCTACCGCGGGTATTGCTAGAGCTAGGATTAGAGTTTCTACCCGTAGCAGTAGTGCCAGCGCGTCCGCTTCTAGAGCTAGTGCGAATGGTACGAGCTTTCAAAGGTTTCTTCTGGAAACGCTCTTTTTTCTCTTTCGCCTTACCATGGACACCCATATCTTCACGAGGACGGATACCCACTAGATCGATGAGACGGTGAATCTCTTTTCTGTCTAATTCAATAAAGCGGCCAGTACGTAGCTCTTTAGGTAAGTCGACCGAACCATAACTGGTACGTAATAGACGGCTGACTTTAAGACCTTGTGACTCGATTAGACGGCGTACTTCACGGTTACGACCTTCTTTAAGCTTAACATGATACCACTTGTTGACGCCTTCACCGCCGCCTTGTCTAATATCTTCAAACTTGGCTAAGCCATCTTCTAGCATCACGCCATCAGTTAGGTTGCGCATCATCTCTGGGGTCAATTCACCTAAGATACGTACCGCATATTCACGAACAATCTCATTTGAGGGGTGCATCAAACGGTGAGCCAACTCGCCATCATTGGTGAATAACAATAGACCAGTAGAGTTAATATCTAATCGACCTACCATGATCCAGCGATCATGAGTCAGTTTAGGCAAACGCTCAAATACCGTAGTACGACCTTCTGGGTCATTGGCAGAACAAATTTCACCTTCTGGCTTATAGTAAGCCAAGACACGGCGACGTTTTTCACGTTCTGATTTGTATTTGATTAAACGTCCGTCGACACGGATCTCATCGCTTTGCTCAACACGATCGCCAATGGTAGCAGGCTTTTGGTTAATCGATACACGGCCCGCTTTAATCACTTCTTCCATTTGACGACGTGAGCCTAGGCCCATACGTGCTAATGCTTTTTGAAGTTTTTCGGTACCGGCAGTGCTGGCTTGAGTGGTTGAAGAGGCGAATTGATAATCACCATTGTGATCGGTATAGACATCGCTTTCTTGAGTGGTATCAGGTTGATTTGACGAAATAGGGTGATTTGATTGAGGCATGTTATGCATCCTTGAATCGGTGAGTGGCTACATTTCACAATGTAGGTTATTCAGGTTTTAGAAGTAACGGGCACTATTCTACGCTATTTTTGCTAATTTATCGCTAATCGTTTACAACTTTATGCTTTTTCTTGACCTAAATGGCTTATAAAAAAGGATTTTAGCTGTGCTTTTGCACCCAATCCAACACAGTAGGCCAAACCTCTTTAGAAGCGTTACGGCTTAAGAAAATACGAGTATGATTGTAATCTTCCAAGTCGCCATTGGCAACAGAGAACTCACGCCATTGATTGTTTGAGTTTTTAAAAGCTTGTAGATATTTTAAAGTACCTCGAGGTGGGGCGACCCAATCACCAGCCGCACAAATTGAGTAAATCGGTATGGTAATATTGGGCATTAGCGTACGATAATCGAGGGGTTGTGGGGTGGTTATAGTTTGTGACTTCCTACTTAAGCGTAGCCCTGTTTGTCTAAGTAATTGTCGTCTTATGGGCGTCGGTAAATAGCTGCTGAAGTTTTGATTTAAGTTCCAGTCCATCCATTGCGAGAGCAAATAGTAGCTCTCATTCATAGTGCCCAACTTCAAGCGCTTGCCTTCTACATAACCTAGTTGACGGGTCACTGCTTTGAGAAATAGTAATTTTGCGTAGCTTGAAGGGGTAGATGTGCCAGCAAAGACTTGGCAGGCCACCATACAGATGCTTTTTATTTTATCGTTAAATTCGGGATGACGGGTCAAAAATAGGGTCAAACAAATACCACCGCCACTGTGAGTAATACAGTGCAAATTATCAAGCTTACGGTCATTCAATAGATAATCAAAAGTGGCTTTAACGTCGTAAAATGCGATGTCTTCTAAGTGATATTTGGTTTGCGGTTGACTACTACTGCCGTGACCGCGCCATTCCGTAACAAAGCATTGATGGCCCAATGAAGCGAAATAACTAACAATACCTAAGCAGACGGTCTTGTCCGAAAAGGCACCATGCAGAAACAATAGGTTTTGTTTTTTATGAGCGCCTGTATTGCTATTAAAGTCATTACTGTCGAGGGCTTCATTATCGCTATTGTTAACAGGGTCAAAGACTTCATCATCGATGATATGCCAAACGGCAACTTGTTGATGGTCTTTGGTGGTGATTAGATTTAGAGTTTGTTTTATCATTGTTTGAGATCTCATATCCTTATGATGTTTATTTCCTTCAAACCTAGCTACTTTACACTTAGCGGTTTGATTAAGCTACTTTCTTGGGCTATTTGCTTGAGCTATTAGGCTCAGCTATTTACTTAACTTTAGTATTCTAAAGGCGCCTTGAATAACTAAAGCAAATACGATGCTCCCAATAATTAAATCAGGGGTACTCGAGTGTAGCCAATTCACCAGAACACCTGCAACAATCACCCCTAAATTGATAATCACATCGTTTGAAGTGAAAATCATACTGGCTTTCATATGAGCTTCTTCTTTGCTTTTCGATTTTTGTAGTAAATAGAGGCAGATCGAGTTTGCAATCAGAGCAAGAATCGATATACCAATCATGGTAGAAAAGTCAGGTAACTGTTCATTGCCAAAGAAACGTCTTAGTACTTCTAAAAAGCCGAGAATCGCTAGCGTGATTTGAAAATATCCAGCAATTCTAGCAATACGTTTTTTCTTTACAACCGTTCCACCAACAGCAAACAAGCTGATTCCGTACACGAAGCTATCTGCTAACATGTCTAAGCTGTCGGCGACCAATCCCATTGAACGAGAAATCAGCCCAGTGCTCATTTCGATAATAAAGAAGGCAAAGTTAATAACCAGCACTATCCACAGCAGTTTTCTTTGCTCAGCATCCTTTTTATGGCTAGAGTCAATATCAGTTTGAAAATTATTATTGGGATCTAGGGAGTCAATAGTTTCGGTTGAAAGTAGGGTGTCGCCTAAATTTAGGTCATGAATAGCATGCTGTATATTCTCAACATTACCATGATGAAACACGGTTAATTGACGATTAGAAATGTCGAATTCAAGATATTCAATATCCGAATTGCCATCTAGCTTCATTCGGATTAGGTTCTCTTCCGAAGGGCAATCCATTTTCGATATTTTAAAAGTTGTTTTATTCATAAAGGTATCTGTATCCGAACTATCACAATTTAATCCTTCTGCGCGTTATTGCTGTCCAAATTCAAATCTGGCAAAGGCGGAAGCTGTTCTAAACTCTCAAGTCCAAAGGCATCCAAAAATTCAGGGGTAGTGTGCAAAAGAGCAGGGCGACCCAAAGTTTCCCGATAGCCTTTTTCCATAATCCAGCCTTTATCAAATAACTGGCGTAAGATATTACTTGATACGGTCACCCCGCGCACTTGTTCAATATCGCTACGGGTCACTGGCTGTTTATAAGCAATGACGCTTAACGTTTCAAGTAATGCCTGACTTAGAGTCTCTAAGCGCTGCGGAAACACCTTTTGAATAAGGCTACTATACTCACTGCGTATCTGTAAACGATAGCCACTCGCTGACTCGCTTAACGTCAATACGCCAGTGGTTAGTCTTTGTTGTAGGACTACCAACGCGGTCTCTAACTCTTGCTTGGATAGAGATAAATGCTTTCTCAACTGGCTATCAGTTAAAGGTGATTCTGATGCGTGTAATAGCACTTCGATTCTACGACTTAATAAGTCATAGCGATTAAAAGTGTTTAGGTCAGAATTTGTTGTGTTCTGCAGTTGTGAGTCGTCCGTGGAATGGGTAGCCACGGACTCTGATTCTGACAGTGTTGTGGTTATGCTATCGGATTCAGAATGACTATCGGCGACAGAAGGGATATGGGGCAGTTTTGGCATGGAGGTTCACTAGATTTCAAATTAACAGTGATTAATATTCAAAGACACGCAACTAACTAAGGAGCTGACTAAACAATAGATGCGGGGCTTACTAAATAACTAGGCTACCCAGCGCAGCTTCAAATTAGACAAACTATAAGTATGTTGTGGGTCTTGAGTTGTCTCTTCGACTGGCTGCGGTTGATTATTCTCAGCGTCTATAACATCAATAATTTGTCGTTTCATTAACTCTAAAACGGCAACGAAGCTGACCACCACCCCGAGTCGACCTTGGCTTTGATCAAGCAATTCAATAAAAGCCCCTTCACCACGCTCACTCAATTGGCGACTGATACTGGCAATACGGTCAGACAACGGAATCGGGTCTACTTTGATATTGTGCATCTGATAATCAGGCTTCAGTTGCATTTTTAATAAGCTTTCTACCAGCATGGTCGCAGGATAATTCGGCAACTCCGCGGCCATAATTTCAGCATCAGGCAGGCTAGCCATGGCCAAGAATACATCACGCTCTAGACGAATCAAATTGTCCAAACGGCGAGCCGCTTCTTTGATTTGAGCGTAGTCTTCTAAACGGGAAATAAGCTCCGCTTTCGGGTCACGCTCATCCTCCACCTTTTCAGGTAAAGGCAACAGTAGCTCTGTCTTGATAGCAATCAACGTAGAGGCCATTAACAGATAGTCACCTGCCAGCTCAAAATGGTCCGCATCGAGCTCATCGATATAGGCCAGATACTGCTCAGTAATCGGCAATATAGCGGTATCGGTGATATCGAAGTTGTTCTTTTTGACCAAATACAATAAGAAGTCGAGAGGTCCCTCAAACTGCTCCAACCAAATAGCAAAGGCCTGAGGCGGCACATATAAGTCCTCAGGCAAAGCTTGAACAGGCGTGGTATAAATTCTTATACTGGCGCCTGCGTCGATTGAAGAGTCTGTTGAGGAGGTCACTGGGGTATTCAAAAACCGCCGCCCTTATTTCAACTTAGCCAAAGGCTTGATGCCGATAGCACGACGGGTTTTATCTAATTGCTTTTGACTATGACGACGTGCTTTCTCTGCACCCATCATTAAGATTTCTTCCAATTCTTTTGGATTGGCCATCAGCTCAGCATAACGCGCGCGGAAAGGGGCGATTTCATCGTTAATTTTTTCAAATAAAATCTGTTTGGCATCTCCCCAAGCGATACCTGCTTCAAACTGGCCACGTAGATTGGCAATTTCAGCAGGGGTGGCAAACGCTTTATAAATTTCAAACACCACTGAGTCGTCTGGATTTTTTGGCTCTTCAGGGGCTTGTGAGTTGGTCACAATCTGCATGATGGCTTTACGCAATTGTTTTTCTGGGTCAACTTGTGGATTACCATCGCCAAATAAAGGAATGGTATTGCCATAACTCTTACTCATTTTACGGCCATCAAGACCGGTCAGTAACGCCACATTGTCATCAACCACAGCTGACGGCAGGGTAAATAGCGGCTTATATTTGTGGTTGAAAGTACCGGCAATGTCACGTGCCATCTCAACGTGTTGGATTTGGTCACGGCCGACAGGCACATGAGTGGCATTAAACATCAATATATCGGCAGCCATTAATACCGGATAGCCGAAAAGCCCCATAGTGACGTTGTGGTCGGCATCTACATCATTGCTTAAGTTGCCATCAACCGCCGCTTTGTAAGCATGGGCACGGTTCATCAAACCTTTAGAACATGAGCAGTTCAAAATCCAAGCCAGCTCTGGAATTTCTGGCACATCAGATTGACGGTAAAAAACCACTTTTTCAGGATCTAAACCGCAGGCAAGCCAAGTTGCGGCAATTGCTTTAGTAGACTCATGGACCTGTTTTGGGTCAGAGCATTTGATAATGCTGTGATAGTCCGCCAAAAAGAAAAACGATTTGTCCTCTTCATTGTTGCTGTTTTGCGCCGATTGAATGGCAGGACGGATAGCGCCCACATAATTACCTAAATGAGGAATCCCTGTGGTAGTTACGCCCGTCAAAGTACGTTTTGGCTGATTGTTTTCTACTAAGTTTGAATTGGCTTCTGATGCGCTCATAAATTACTCGACTTTTAGGACTTTTGTGTTAAAGGGTATAGAGAATATTTTATCGGCTCAGTATAACAAATAATCACTGTTTTTTAGATTTATAGTGACGATTCGTCTGCTTTAAAGGTAGTGGGTCATTATGATTTTAGAAGTTATGGGTAAGAAGCTATGATTAAACCAATCATTAATTGTTATAAATGGCTCATTTCACTATTGCTATTTGATTAAATGTATAACATAATTTTTGGGATTCGCGTATTTAGGGATGAATTGCGTGAAAGAAATTCTATCCATCCTACCTCAAGCTTGGCTATTCAACGGCAACTCTACAGCCATTTATCACCAGTCGCCGTACAACCACCCACTTCAGGGTGTGGATATAAGGCGACATACACTGTCGTAAGAAGCAGTTAAAGGGTTGTAAGTTAAAATTAATCTTGCCATACTGAATATATGAAAACACTCAAACTACGCATCAAAGACAAACATGCAAACCAGCTAAACAAACTAGCTGGGAGTGTTAACTATGCGTGGAACTATGTTAATGCGTTAAGCTTTGAGCATTTAAGACGCACAGGTAAGTACTTTTCAGCTTATGATTTAAACCAGTATACCAAAGGTAGCGGTGAGTATTTAGGTCTACACAGCCAAACCTTACAAGCCATTAACGAGACTCATGCTAAATCTCGCAAGCAGTTTAAAAAAGCGAAACTTAACTGGCGTACTAATAGACCTGATGCCAAGCGTAAATCATTGGGATGGATGCCTTTTAAGAAATCTGCTATCAAGTATTTGCAAACAAGGCAGACAGGTAAGAAGGCACTTAAATCAACCATACAGCTATCCTTATCTAAAGGTCAAAAGCTCATCATCGATGTATTCGATAGCTACAACCTAAGCCTATATCAAATTAACACCTTAGAGATAGTACAAGACAGTCGTAATCGTTGGTATGCGTGTATCACCGTTAAAGACTTTCCTAAGCAAGTAAGTGGTAAGGGCAGCGTTGGAATTGATTTGGGCTTAAAAGAGTCTGCTACTACCTCAATGGGTGATAAACTTACTATTAAGCAGACCCAAAAATGGTCTAAAAAGCTTGCTATCGCCCAGCGTGCTAGCAATAAAAATCGTGTTAAAGCAATCCACGCAAAAATAAAAAATACAAGGTTAGACTTAATTCATAAATTCACCACCAAGCTTGTTCAAGATAATGCTTTAATTGTGGTTGGTGATGTTAAATCACGCTCATTTACCAATAAAAAAAACAAGCTAGCTAAATCGACATACGATGCAGGATGGTTTGAGCTTAAACGACAACTGGAATATAAATGCAAGTATGCAGGTTGTCAGTTTGAGATAGTAAATGAGAGTTACACTACCCAGACCTGCTCGTACTGCCTTAAAATAAGTGACAGTAGTCCGAAAGGTAGAGCAGGCTTGCGAATAAGAGGATGGAGGTGTGCTGAGTGTGGCACATGGCATGATAGAGATATCAATGCCGCTAAGAACATCCTCGCGGTCGGGCTTGACCGTCTAGCGGTAGGAATCCCCTCGGTTTAGCGAGGGGAGGAGGTCAAAAGGATATAAGTGTATGGGTATGTTCGATTATAAAAACTACACTCAACAAGAAGCGGCTAAATTAGTAGAAGATACCAGCCGTCTTTCCGCTTTTACCAATGCATACAATTTTTTTGACTTCATACCTGGTGCGGATGCTCTTAATGTATTAGGGCAAATTAGCGGTAACCTATTTCCCACAAGTATCAATGTAAGTATTCCAGAGGGTTGGAAAGAACTGAAACCAGTAGACTTTGGCGTCAGTGATAGTATGGTCGATAAAGTAGGCTATTTTACTATTCCAAGCCTATACACTGGAACGGCTGTACCTGGTCCGCAAGCTAAGATATTTGGTCAATATAATGAAGCAGAAGAACTGGTTCGGATTAATTTTAGGTGGTGTTCTAAAAAGTAGGCTGACGCTAAAAGTCAATAGGAAGTCTATGCTAAGTTCTCTGGTTCTATATGGCTTTCAAACCTTCAAAAATTGTTCAAATTTTAATCAGCCTACTTTTTGAACCACCACCGGCTATTTTACTATGAGACTACAAGACGCTATTAATGAGACGCATAAAAGGATCACAGACACTCTAGAACAATTTAGTGAATTAATAGACCCTGAGTGGATACAGCAGGCTTTAGAGTATACCGGCAAAGCGAGCATTAGAAGACGTAAGCTACCTGCCGAACACGTTGTTTGAATAGTCATCGGCACAGCTTTATATCGTAACCGTTCAATTTGGTACATCACAGAGCAGATGCGGCTTAATATAGACTCACAGGCCTGCGTACCCAGTGCTGTGGTACAAGCAAGACAACGCCTCGGGCATGAGCCTCTAAAGCAGCTATTTCATCAACTAAGTGCTCACTACCAAACAGAATCACGAGCCCAGCAGCAAGACTTCATGGGACTTAGCGTCCACGCTGTAGATGGCGTCGTATACTCACTCCCATCCACTGATGAGAACCTTCAGCACTTTAGCTCAAGCAAAGGCAGAACTAAAGAGGCGCCCTATCCCCAAATGCGTTCGGTATGTCTGATCAATACTGACACGCATGAGATCATTGACACAACCCTTGCAGATATGGGTCAAGGAGAGATCACCTTAGCCCGTCAGCTAAATGTTCAAGACAACAGCATTACGCTCTTTGATAGAGCCTATTTCTCAGCAGACCTACTGATTAGTTGGCAACAAGCCCATCCAAACAGCCACTGGCTCATGCGGGCTAAAGACAAACTACGTTACACTGTGATTGAAACCTTTAGTGAAGGGGTCTACTTGATACAAATGCCCGTCTCTCCCCAAGCTCAAAAGAAAAATCAAAACCTACCTGCTACTTGGCAAGCTCGATTAATTGAGTGTCGTTATGAGGGTAAGACAAGACGATACATCACCTCTTTAATAGATGATAAACGCTTTACTAAGGATAAAGTGGCACAGCTTTACTTGCAGCGCTGGGAGATCGAGATGGCTTTTAGGGAAATTAAGTCTGATTTACAGCAGGGGCTGTTGTTAAGAAGTAAGCTGCCACAGCTTGTATTACAAGAATTCTGGGGGCTTATGATTGCTTATAATCTAATAAGACGTTTGATGCGATATATGGCAGTTAGAGCTAAGGTTAGCCCTCTACGAATTAGCTTTCATATGGCGTCTATTACGATTGTTGATCTGTTACGGTTTGCACCTTTACAGGCTGCAGGACTCTTCCCTAAGTTGTTAGATG
>Ga0208435_100422_pt1 | contig 12351 bp, 10 predicted proteins | sample 24_taG_FD_184097 | JGI IMG/M metagenome (GOLD analysis project Ga0208435, IMG submission 184097) | Marine viral communities from Cariaco Basin, Caribbean Sea - 24_WHOI_OMZ (SPAdes) (version 2) | ecosystem: Environmental > Aquatic > Marine > Oceanic | place: Caribbean Sea: Cariaco Basin...
ACTTTCAAGACAATGTCGGCACCCTAATTACGATAGACGAAGGAGACAACATGGAACAGGCAATCATCTCAGGTATCGCTTTTAATCGCGACGAAGCAAAAATAGTCGTGCGCGGTGTACCCGATCATCCTGGTATCGCCTCTGCCATCCTAAGCCCTATCGGTCGCGCCAATATCGAAATCGATATGATCGTGCAAAACTTATCGACCAATGGCACTACTGACTTTACTTTTACCGTCAACCGTACGGACATGGATAAAACCATGAAAGTGCTAGAAAACGAAGTCAAAGATGAAATTGGTGCCAAAGAGATCTTGGCCAATAACGAAGTGGTAAAAGTGTCATTGGTCGGGGTTGGTATGCGCTCGCATGCAGGAGTTGCCAGCCTTATGTTCCAGACTTTGGCCGAAAACAACATCAATATCCAAATGATATCGACCAGTGAAATAAAAGTTTCGGTACTTATCCAAGAGCAGCATTTAGAAAAGGCCGTGAAATCGTTACACACCGCCTTTGGTCTTGACCGTGAAGACGGCGACAGCACAATCGCTGGGTTATAATGTGTAAAGGCTATACATTATATCGCTGTAAGATACTTCTGGTTTAATAACGATTGGCTAAATAGCGATTATTTTTTAGTAAAACTTTGATTAAATAGAGTCTTTTTAGGCTCTATTTTCTTTTATTACTATTGCTCAGGTAAGTATATACCTAATAGTTTTGTGAAAATCCGTGACAGTATCTGTTATGCCCCCTATAATGGGGCTTTCATTTGGGCTAAATGAATTTATCTATCATTACCGCTATGAGTATTAGGTGACGCAGAGTTTTTATAATGACTGCTCTGCCTATTTAGTACTAGAGTAATGTCCTGTAATTGAGACGCAATCTGATGAGTAATAATCTGTTGATGCGACATAAGGAGTGTGACGCATGTTAATTTTGACACGCCGCGTGGGCGAAACGCTAATGATTGGCGATGAGGTCAGTGTGACTGTCCTAGGCGTTAAAGGCAATCAAGTACGAATCGGCGTCAATGCGCCAAAAGATATTGCGGTACACCGTGAAGAGATTTATCAGCGTATTCAGCATGAACGCACGGTACAATCGCAAATGCAACATCTTGAGCAAGGCAGCTTTGCACCTTCATTCGATGATGAAGACTATTTTAATCGCTAAGTTGATCGCTTGTTCGTTAACTAACTATCAATAATTATTGGGCATAAATTAAGCACCCTATTTTTGCTTTCTAATCTGCTCTGAGGTCATGTATTTATGAGTATCCGTCAATCAGATGTATCGGCTCTACTTAATGGTTTGAATAAAAAAGCCATTGGATTCAATGATGTCATCAGCTTTATTGATGATTTTTATCGCTATGCGCCAGCGCCTTTTGTTAATGGTATGCTGCACAATGCAGCGGGCGAAAACGAAGGCAGCGCCAAGATTTTTGGTTTCGCTAAGCACCATGGTCTAAACCAATTGGACACGCTAAAGCTTTTTGGTGAACATTATGCCAAGGTACAAGCGACGCCAAAGGGTACCGACCATGCCAATATTCGTAACTTTTTACATTGGGGCTGGCAAGGATTTTTGATGGAAAAAAATCCATTAACGCCGCGTCCAAGTGTTGATACTAGCGCGCTGTAGTTTTCTATTTTCGCTAACTATCTATTTTAAAAGTATTAAAAAAGCCACGCTATGCAATTAGCGTGGCTTTTTGCTGTTTCCTACCTTCAATTTGGTGCTTTTGGCTTAATGCCGCTTAGCCGCTTATTTATCTCAATTAATTGCGACAAAGCTATTGCTTATTTATTATGGAATTTAACGGGTTGTACTGCCCCTTTAGGATTGGGCATATTGGGATAATGATGCTCGTGCTCGACATCACATTCCGCGCCCACGACAGAGCCATCGTCTCGCACGGGTTTATGAATATAGCCAGTACGCTCGGCTGGCGGCAGGTGCTCATGCTCCCATACCATCACCGCTTGCATACAAGTTTCGCGCTGCTCAGGCGTGAGCTTACGACCATCCGGCCATTTACCCAGCTCAATGGCTTGGCGAAACTTCTCTACCACTTCTGGTGTGACACTTGCTAATATCGTTTGTTTGTCCATCGTACCTACTCTCCGCGACTATTTTATAATCCAGTACTGTTTTGAGAAATCTAGCACTGCATTCATTCTTCTATAATATCATCATCGATGTCCATACTGAATTCTTCGGCATGGACGTTCCAGTGTAATTTGGTGCGGCAGGCTTCATAAAAATCAAACCCTGGCGGATGGAGCAAGGTCAGCTTATCAGGATGCTTACGAATATAAAGGCGCTGCTCTTGGTCGAGCGCGATACTCGGCTTACCATCGGCACTGACTTGTGGCTGGGTGCGGTTGTCCTCATGAATACGAATACAAATCTCGCTGGTGCCGCTAACCACAATCGGACGACTGGATAAGGTATGTGGATGCATCGGCACCAAACAAATGGCATCCATACTCGGATGAATAATCGGACCACCACCTGAAAGTGCATAAGCAGTGGAACCTGTCGGCGTCGCCACAATGAGACCATCGCTATGCTGACGATAGACATCGTGCCCGTCAATTTTCATCTGAAAATCAATCATGTGCACCGATTTACCCGCATGTAGCACCACATCGTTGAGCGCCATATCTTCGTGAATGATTTTTCGCCCTTCGCGAATCTCCATGGTCAGCAAAAACCTGTGGTCTAACTGATAATCGCCCATTAATACTTGGCGTAGTTTAAAGGCCGCTTCATTGGGCTTAACATCGGCCAAAAACCCCAAACGACCACGGTTGACCCCTAGAACTGGCACCCGATAACGCGCCAATGCTTCGGCGGCATGCAAAATCGAACCATCGCCGCCTACTACGATAACTAAATCGCAAATCTCACCAATCAAGCTACGTTTGACGATTTTAACTTTTTCAATTTCGGTGAGGTTCAAAGTAGGCAAATTGGCCGTCTGCACATCCATAATCAATGTCAGATTCATCTCATTGATGGTATTGGCAATCTGTACCAGACTTTGGGTCACGCTGCGTTTTCCGGCGCGGCCCATCAAACCAATGCGCCTAAACGCTGGGTTTTTGATGGCATGAAACAGCTCTGATTCATGTAAGTGCGGCAATCGGGCGGACTGCGCTGAGTTTTCCATAAAACGACTCGGCATAACGATAAAATACAGTGCAATGATAACGAGAAATCAGCGCTTAGACTAGCATGTTTATGAAGTTTCGTTGTTAACTGTCGTAATTGGCCCCATATATCCTCTATCATACGCCACTTTTAAGCGTATTTGTTTTGCTACTCATTACCGCTTTATATGTCGATATTCCCTAGTTAATTAAGGCTCGATAGCCATGTGATGCCTTGCATGCGCTCACGTAAACACAGTTGACAATAATGGCGGTTTTGCTAAAGTAGCTGGCATCTTAGTTATTTATATTTTAAAAAGGACAACTTTATGGCAAATCCTATTGTCAGTCGCGCAGAGCTTGCCGTTGGCGGCGCGCCGATGACGGTAAAGGGTGTGATTCAAAAGACCAGTTTATTGCTTGGACTATCGGCGATTACGGGTATTGGATTTTTCTTTTATGCGTTAATGGCAGGCCTATCACAAGGCTTTATCACCATGGCCGCTTTTGGTAGTATGTTTGCCGCCTTTGGTCTTGCTATTTTTATTACCTTTAAGCCGCAAAAAGCCAAAACTTTTGCCGTACCTTATGCGTTATTGGAAGGTATCTTTTTAGGTGGTATCTCGCTATTTTTTATGCGCATGTACCCAAGCGTGCCTGTCACTGCGATGTGTGCGACCTTTGTCACCGCAGCGGTCATGCTAGGGCTGTATCGCTCAGGTTTGGTTAAAGTTACTGAGAAATTCCGCTCAATCGTCACCTCAGCATTGATTGCTATCATGTTGGTTTATGTGGCGCAGTGGGTGCTATCTTTAGCGTTCGGCTCGAGCTTACCTTTCTTATTCGAAGGTGGCGCTATCGCTATCGGCTTTAGCTTATTTGTGATTGTTATCGCCTCTTTTACGCTGCTATTGGACTTTGATAATATCGATCGCGGTGTGGCGATGGGCGTATCAGAAGACTACGAATGGTTATTTAGTATCGGTATTCTTGCGACGCTAGTGTGGATGTATATCGAATTTATGCGTCTGCTAAGTTACCTGCAAGACTAATCTAAACCCTGTTTAGCCGTTATTTAAAATAATTAAAATAAAAAAAACCGTCTTTATAAAGACGGTTTTTTTGTGGGTAATTTTTGAGGTTTATATAAATAAGTTTAAGCTGCTTTACATTAAGCACGCTTTAGACGCAGCGCGTTTAATACCACAAATAATGAGCTTAACGACATACCAATCGCCGCAAGCCAAGGCGGCACATAGCCTAAAGCTGCGGGTATCAAGACGCTACTATTATAAATTAGCGCCCAACGTAAGTTTTGCTTAATAATACGTTTGGTCTTATCAGCGATACGCTTCGCCGCCGTGATAGCTTCGATTTGACCATTTAGAATGATACTGTCACTCGAGACTTGCGCCAAATCTGCTGCGCCCGCAATCGAGGTTGAGACATCTGCCGCTGCTAAAACAGGCGCATCATTAATACCGTCACCAACCATGAGTACGACGGCGCCTTTTGCTTGCAGCGCTTGAATATGATTGACTTTATCGGTTGGCGACAGGCCGTTATAAGCGGCTTTCATGCCTAACTCTTCCGCCATTACCAGTGCTTGTGGACTTGGGTCACCGGTTAGCATGACCGGCTCAATACCTGATTTTTTGAGAGCGGCGAGCATAGACGGCGCACTATCACGTACCTTATCGTTAAAGTAAAAACCTGCCAGCGCTTGCCATGCATTTGACGGACTATTTTGACAAGACAATACCACCGCCGAGCTGGCACGATGAGTGGCTAAATCAATGGTTAACGCATTATTTTGTTGAGAATCAGTATTCGCTTTATCCATGGCAAAATCGACATGACCGATGCGATATAGGACGCCATCAATCATTGCCTCTACCCCGCCTGCAGGATAGTATTGCAACGACTGCGTCGCAGGCAGATGTAATTGATAAGCGGCGGTGAGCAAAGCGTGAGCAATCGGATGGCGGCTGCCCACTTCAAGCGCGGCGGCAATCGCTAATAGCTTGTCTTTTTCTTCATTGCTAGCAGCTGTCGTATCATTAGTTGCCAATCGCTCGATATTTAATAAATTGGGCTTACCATAAGTCAGCGTGCCTGTTTTATCAAACGCCACATGGGTAATCTCAGCAAGGGTTTGCAGCGTATGGCCTCGTGTGGTTAAAAAGCCATAACTCGCCAATCGATTGGTCGCTACCGTCAGCGCAATCGGTGTCGCTAAGGAGAGCGCACACGGACAGGTCGCCACCAATACCGCCACCGTTGCCCAAATTGCTTGGCTTGGGTCGACGATATACCAACCAATGAACACCAAAGCTGATAATACTAAAATCCGCGCTACAAACCAACGCGCCAGCTTATTCGCTTGCTGAGCGAGTTTTGGTTTCTCACTCATCGCCCGATTCATCAGCCTATCAATCAACCCTATCTGGCTGTCTTCTGGCAATGCCGTCACTAACATCTCAAACGGCTGACTGTCGTTTTGGGCGCCGCCAACGATATAATCGCCTTGGGTTTTGATGATTAAATCGCCCTCACCAGTTAGCAGGCTTTGCGAGACGGTCGCTGTAGAGCTAAGCAAGATACCATCGCTGATAATCTCAGAGCCTGCTTCCACCATAATAATATCGCCCACTTGCAAGCTATGAGCGGTCACCATCTGCCTTTTTTCTGGCACGGCTTCTGTCTGCGCTATATTTGATGGTTTATGATTTGCTCGCTGCCAGTCTTGAGCGATACGTGACGTCAATTGCTGAATATTGGCATCCATGCTTTGCTTAAAGTTGGGCATCGTTTTTGCGCTAGTGGTTGTGCCCTTTGTCGCTAAATTATTATTTGGATTAAGCACCTGTTCAGCACTATTATCAGAAAGAGCGTCATTATCAAAGATAGTATTATTAAGCGTATTTTGCTCTATGAGCTGCAAGATACGCGCCGCCGCGTCTTTATCTTCAGCAATTTTTTGTACCAAGACGGGCTCGACCACCACCAAGTCATTGGCCATAGTGGCGGCTTTTAAGCGTGCATTATGCTCAATATAACGCCCAGCCAATAAGAAGAAAATGAACATACTGACCGAATCAAAGTACGTTTCCCCTTGCCCGGTAATGGTCGCATAAAGACTGGCAAAGAAGGTCACCACTAAGGCGATACTAACCGGCACATCCATATTGACTTGGCGGGCACGAATCGCTGACCATGCTGAGGTAAAAAACGGCACACCGGCATAAAAGAACACCGGCGTACTCACAAATAGCGACACCCAACGTAGAAAATCACGCTGAAAAATAAGCATGTCGCTATATTCGCCAAAATAAATCGCTACCGCATACATCATTGCTTGCATCGAGCCGAGCGCCGCGATACCAAGCCGTAATAGCATCTGACTGTTATGACGTGCCAGCATGGCCTCATGGGTATCTTGACGATAAGGCTTGGCTTCGTAGCCAATCTCATTGATAACGCCCAAAATACGACTAATCGGCAGCTTATCTTCGTCCCAAATCACCCGCATGCGCTGATTGGTTAAATTAACCTGACATTGGCTGATGCCATCTAACTCATCTAGCCGCGACTCAATCAGCCACGTACAGGCCGCACAGCGCAGATTATTGACCGATAGTTCTGCTACCGACATGCCGTCTTGGGCGTAGACAAATTGAGATTTTATTTCATCGTGATCATAAGCTTCAAGGCGCGTCAGCTGGGTTGGTAAACTTGCCGTACGGTTAATCTCCGAGCGGTCAAGATAGTATTGCTCAAGCCCTGCCTCGACAATACTTTGCGACGCTAACTGACAGCCCATACAGCACATCTCGCGCGACTGACCTAAAATATCGGTATGAAACGGCGGCTCTGGTACCGGATCACCGCAATGAAAACAATGACCGGCAAGCGGCAACACCAGACCCTCAGTAATCGAGTGGTCTTGATAGTGGCGGTTGTTATTTGCTGGCATAGATGAGGGAATACTAGACATAATCGCGCTATTTCCTTTCGACAAGTTTACTTGCAGCCGACCGGCTTTTAATAAACTTGCTCTGATTAACGAGAGTCAATCCCTATGTAAAAAAGCGATTGAATTATCTGCCTTTAACACAGCTACTTTACATAGATATTGGCACAACGTTATTGGCACAATGATATTGGCATAAATGAGACTAAAAAATTGGTAAAAACTATTAATAAAAGGGGTCGATAAAACTGTTGGTATCAACCTAATTATTAATATAAACATTATACTACAAGCGCGCGGCGTAAGCAGCCTAGCCCTTTATCCCAAAACATTAATACCTCCAAAACACCTACTACGAAAGTCTAACGCCTGCTTAATGAATGCAGGCGTTGATGATGATAGATTGAAAAATTTGTCAATTTGCGTCATTATGAGGCAGTTTTTTATCCCAAAATGGTGTGTCATCAGTGCAAAAGTCTAATTCTAAGCGACCACAGTCGTCTAAGCCTGCTATCAATACGCTACCCTCACAGCAGCGCGGCGTGGTGTTTAGTGGTATTTTATTAATCGTCATTATCGCAGCTATGGTGCTATTGGCGCTATATTTGGTCAAACTTGATCGCACCATTACCCACAAGTTTGAGGGCAAGCGCTGGGACATTCCTGCTAAGGTTTACTCGCAGCCCCTAGAGCTGTATCAAGGCGCCAATGTCGATACAGACACCATGAAAACTTGGCTTAAGCTGCTCAATTATCAAAGCAACAAGGCTTATGATCGCACCGGTACCTACCATAAATCTGGCAATACCTACTTTATCCATACGCGCGGCTTTACGTATAGCGCCAACGACGTCGATAAAGAGCAAGTCATCAAAATGACCATTGCTGGCAATAAGATTGAGTCGGTACAAAGCACCCAGCCTGCCAAAACTGGCATTATTCGTCTGGAGCCAGTAAACATCGGCGGTATTTATCCAGACAGTAACGAAGATCGCATGGTGGTGACGCTCGATCAAGTACCGCAGCCGCTGATTGACGCGCTTATCGCTACCGAGGATCGCGGGTTTTATGAGCACAAAGGCGTCTCGATACGCGGTATCGCGCGTGCGGTATTAAACAACTTTACCGGTGGCCCTAGACAGGGCGGCTCGACCATCACTCAGCAGCTGATTAAAAACTTTTATCTGAACTCCGATCGGACGATGAAACGTAAAGCCAATGAGGCATTGATGGCGGTGTTACTTGAGCTGCATTATAGTAAAGATGAGATTCTACAAACCTATCTAAACGAGATTTACTTGGGTCAAAACGGCAATCGCTCTATCAATGGCTTTGGCCTTGCCTCGCAATTTTATTTTGATAAACCCCTCAAAGAGCTGCGTTTAGACCAACAGGCGCTACTTGTTGGTATGGCAAAAGGCCCGAGCGTTTATAACCCGCGCCGTCATCCAAACGATTCGACAGAGCGCCGTAATACCGTACTGAATAATATGCTAGCAGTCGGTAAAATTAGCCAAGAAGAGTACGAAAAAGCGATAGAAAAACCACTCGATGTGGCGGACAAACCCGTCGAAGGCAAAAGCCAGTTCCCTGATTTTTTAGATATCGTCAAGCGTGAATTGAACAAAGTCTATTATTCTGATGATCTGAAAAACGAAGGTCTGATTATCATCAGTACCTTAGATCCTATTGCCCAATTGGCAGCGGACAAAGCGGTCGAGAGAAAACTTGGTGAGCTACGTCGTCGCGGTAGCAAGACCAAAGACTTACAAGGCGCATTGGTCAGTGCCAATCCTGAAACTGGTGAGCTGGTGGCAGTGGTCGGTAGTGGCAGTGAATTTACTGGTTTTAACCGTGCTGTCGATGCCAAGCGTCAAGTTGGCTCGTTATTAAAGCCAATTATCTATATGACGGCGCTTGAAAGCGGGCGCTATAATTTGGCAAGCTCGGTCGATGATTCACCGATTACGGTCAATTTGAGTGACGGTACTGAGTGGAATCCAAAGAACTATGACAATCGTGACCATGGTTACGTGCCGTTTACCACCGCTTTGTCGCAATCGTATAATCACAGCGCGGTACGTTTGGGTATGGAGTTTGGCGTTAATACCTTTGCCAAACAGCTACAGCGCATGGGCGTAAAAGAGAAAATCCCGCCTTATCCTTCGGCTTTATTAGGCTCGGTCAATCTTAGCCCAATGGATATGCTGGGCGTTTACCAAGTATTCGCTACCGGTGGTTTCCGCACGCCTATTCATAGTATTCGTAGTGTTATTGATGATCGCGGACATATTTTGCAGCGTACCGGTTTAAATACCCAGCGTAGTATTCCGCCTGAGACCAACTTTTTGATTAACTATGCCTTGCAAGACGTGGTCAAAAACGGCACGGCCAGACGCATACAATCGCTTGGCAGCAACTTAAACCTTGCTGGTAAAACGGGTACGACCAACGATTACCGTGATGCTTGGTTTGCCGGCTACAGTGGCAACTATGTTAGCGTGGTTTGGGTCGGTCGTGATGACAATAAACCTATCGGTCTAAGCGGTGGTAGTGGCGCTTTGCCAGTTTGGGTCGATTATATGAATCGTCTCAAGCTGACCCCTGTCGCGCTGCCAGAGCCTGAGGGAATTGAGTGGTTGTGGCTTGAGAACAACTCTGGCAAGTTGTCTAATGAACGCTGTGCTGATGCGCGCTATCTGCCAGTGATGTCAGCGTATCTACCCGAAGAAGCCAGCAGTTGTGCTATTAGCTTATATCAACAAGAGCGTGCCCGCGAGCAGATACAATGGCAAAACCAGCAAGGCTCGATTAATCAACAGCGCCGCCGTGAAGGCTTAGATATTCCTAATGGCGAAGCCGTTGATACGGATAACGAAGGTGACGACGCTAACAATGCCGGCAACGCTGAGCAAGAAGGCGGGTCGAGCAATCGTGCCGATACTTGGTATGACCGCGCCGTTGAATGGTTCTAGGGTTTTTAAGACTTAAAAAAGGGTTTTAACATGGCTTTATTGATACAGCAAACTGTCGCCGCTAAGCAGGCTATCACTGCTCCTTCTAAAGGGCAAACTAAGCTGATTAATACGATACTTGCTACTAGCGCCCTTATTAGCGCATTAAGTTTAAGTGCTTGCCAAACGGCGCCGATAGCAATAAAAACGTCTCCTGCGCAAACGTCTGCGCCTCAAAAACAGCAGCCTACAGCAAAACAGCCAGTAACGGTAACCCAAGCACCGATTGTTAAAGGCGATGATAATAAGTACTCTACCGTGCCCAATACAGTGCCTACACAACCGACTTCGACAATGCAGTCATCCGAAGCAGAACAGGTCTATACGCCAGCAACACAAAGTCCAATCATCACACAGCCTGATAGCCAAGATGCCATCATCCTTACGCCTTCTCGTGAAGATTACATCCTATCCGAACCATCAATTCCTTCGCATAATGAGCTATTGGAGCGGGCGCGGCAAAACTCACAGCAGCGCAGTCAGCAAAGCACAGCCAATAACAGCAACTTGCCAGCCTTTCGTAATCTCATGCAAACAGGTACAGAGCAATTAAAATCAGGCAATATAAATGGCGCTGAGAGCAGCTTTACGCGCGCGCAGCGCCTCGCGCCCAAATCATCAGCCGTCTATTTTTATTTGGCGCAAGTCGCTCTTAAAAAGAATCAACCACGTAAGGCTGAAGCGATGGCGCGCCGAGGTTTGACCGTTGCTCAAGACAGCACTCGCCGCCGCAACCTTTGGCAAATCATCTTGCAATCAGGACAAGCACAGGGTAACGCTCGCGTGATAAATGAGGCCAGACAGGCGCTGCGCTAATAGGACACACTCTCGTATTTACCATGACGACTGAATCTATAAGCGCTAAAATAGGCTTATAGATTTAGTCGTTAATTTTTTTATCCCGTTTTTTATTGGGTTTAATGACTGTTTTCTTTTACTCCTTTAATTCTCCACTTTTATTTTAAACTAAGGTTACCTTTATGGCATGGCAACAACTGCATTTACAATGTGAAAAAGACAATGTCGATCTCGCTGAGGCGCTGTTATTAGAAGCTGGCGCGCTATCAATCGCTTTAGATGACGCAGGCGACCAGCCTTTATTTGAACCCCTTCCCGGTGAATCACCGTTATGGGATGAGGTCATAATCACAGGCTTGTTTGACGCCAATACAGATGCTGGCAATCGTCAATTACTTGAGGAATTAAGCCATGAAATCGGCGCACAAGTACAGGCCAGCCGAACGTGGGTCAACGCTGTCGATGATAAGGATTGGGAGCGCGAATGGATGTCCAATTATAAGCCAATCGAGTGCGCCAATAACTTATGGATTGTGCCTAATTGGCTGACACCGCCGAACCCTGACGCTACCAATATTATTATGGATCCAGGTTTGGCTTTTGGTACTGGCTACCATGCCACTACTCGCCTCTGTCTTGATTGGCTGACCGAGCAAGACCTGACCGATAAAGTTGTGATCGATTATGGCTGCGGCTCTGGTATTTTAGGGATTGCGGCGCTGTTATTGGGCGCGCGTCAAGTTTATGCGGTGGATATTGACCCACAAGCGGTGCTTGCGACCAATCAAAATGCAGCACGCAATCACGTTGATGATCGCTTGCAAGCATTTTTGCCAGAAGACTTCAATAATTACTGGCAACAAAACGATATGAAACCCGTAGAAATCATGGTTGCTAATATTTTAGCCAAGCCACTCATTGGTTTAGCGCCTTATTTTGCGACCTTGATGGCACCCAAAAGCCGTATCGTGTTAGCAGGCTTGATTGAATCGCAAACCGAGCAGGTCAGCGAAGCGTATCAGCCTTACTTTGCGCTCGATCCTAAGCATGCTTTTACCGCGCAAGAAGATCAACATTGGCAGCGTTTATCTGGTACATTTACAGGATAGCAACATTTAATTACATCTGTTACGATAGAGGAGCAGTTAAATAATGTTGTGTATTTAACGCTGCTCTATCGTTGCCTGCAAATTATGATGATTACTCTATAAAAAAAGACATAAAAAACTGGCAGCGATTGGTAAGTGATTAAGCAGTATTAACATGCGGTATTAACATGCGGTATTAATACTGATACCTTTTTGGATTCGACCTTATGACTACGCCAATCAAAACCCAGTGCCCTCATTGTCATGCTATTTTTAATATTAAAAAAACACAGTTAAACCAAAAAACAGCCAAT
>Ga0208435_100424_pt1 | contig 12305 bp, 15 predicted proteins | sample 24_taG_FD_184097 | JGI IMG/M metagenome (GOLD analysis project Ga0208435, IMG submission 184097) | Marine viral communities from Cariaco Basin, Caribbean Sea - 24_WHOI_OMZ (SPAdes) (version 2) | ecosystem: Environmental > Aquatic > Marine > Oceanic | place: Caribbean Sea: Cariaco Basin...
AAATTGTTCAAAATTGTTGCTCATAAATATCGCAACCGTCGTCAGCGCTATGATCTTAGAATGAAGCTATTCGCCGCTGTTGTGAATTTCGAGCTTGGTTTATGACTTTTGCAAGAGGTCTAATATAATAGCTTATATCAGGGCCATTAGCCGAAACCACTAGACCAACAGATTTTATCAATCTCATACTCATCGATTAAAAAATCGTCTAATGAGTCCCTGAAACCTGGTTTATTACTAAGAAAATTTATCGCATTTTCTGCTTCTTCTCTCGTACTGTAGATACCTAGCATTTTAGTACTATCATCTAAGCCTTTAACTGTGTGCTCAAGAAGATATACAACAGTGGCCATTACAAACCTCCATAAAAAATAACGGTTATCAACTATACCTATAAGGGACCTATCAGGCACTCTCACTGGTTTGGTTACCTATATAAGGATCTAACGTATTCCAACAACAGTAAAAATTGTTAATTTATATTTTTATGTTAGATGATAGGGGTTAATGGCTTTATGAGAGATGAATTAGAAAATACTAAGTCCACACAGAAAAACTCAATTCATAGAAAAATTGGTTTAGGCATTTATATCATATTTGCTGTGATCTATTATTTTTTTATGAAAGACATGTTTCTTGATGGAACTTTCTTCCTTATAGTAGGTATAGCGCTTCTTTTAATTATTATATTTAGATTCTTTAAAGACCATACTTACGATTTTCAGGTTATAGCGGTTTGTATGTATTTTCTTATATTTGGTTCAGTCCATATTCTGCAATCGAGTCCATTAATTTTAGTTGTAGCTAGCATTATATTGATAATAGTTACGATATTTCCACACTCAAAGGCAGTTAAAAAAGGTTAGTGTCATCTTGATTAACTAAAAGGAAAAGCAGTCATGAAAAAGAGACTAGCAGTATTTTTGCTGACGGGCATTATGCTGACAGGGTGCACTAAAGTTATTGATACTGAGAGGAAGAGTACTCAAAACAATGTTACAACCGTAAAATCCGATCTTGAGAAGAATTTTGAAAATCTCACAGTACAATCTAATCTAGGAGATGCTTCAAGCCAAGCGGAATTGGGGCTTATATACTACTATGGTAAAGGCGTTCCTCAAGATTATTCAAAAGCATTTTATTGGTTACAGCAAGCAGCTAACCATGGAGACAAAGAAATGCAGGGGATGCTGGCATTGATGTATGAGAAGGGTCAAGGCGTGGGTCAAAACGATGCTAAAGCATTTGAGTTATATAAAAACTTAGCCAATGACGGTATTGATTTATACCAGTCAAAAATTGGAGATATGTACCTTAAAGGTAAAGGTACAACTCAAAATGATGCGAAGGCTTTTGAGTGGACGCGCAAGGCAGCTTTACAGGATCTTCCCATGGCCCAATCAGCCCTAGCAGTATTCTATGAGAAGGGTATCAATGTACAGCAGGATAAAAACAAAGCGCTAGAATGGTATCAAAAGTCTTGCAGCAACGGATATCAGTTTGCCTGTGCTGAATTTCGAAGACTTCATAAAAAATAGATATCTGAAACCTAAGTATTTCCTAAAAAATTAGGGTTATAGTCTTCAGTTCAATGCCTATATATGAAATCGATGAAACCGAATCCTTCTATCCAACGTCATTCACCACAACGTCTATTATGGGAACAATAGGTATTATGAGCGTACAGCATTGATGGCAGGGGTCATCTTTAAGCTGGCTGACTAGACCCACTATGAGAATTAGGATAATAAAAGTGAATAAAATAATATTTTTAGCATTGACGAGTCTAATTTTAAATGGATGCAGTCAAACTGCTACTACGCATCTACCAATTCCTAAAGTCGTCGAATTACCAAAAGTTAATTCAAAGCCAGTTACGATGAAAGCCATTGATTGGTCAAAAATTGATAAGCCAAATAATCTTATCGTTGATAATTTTCCTAAGAAAGTGACCCAACGCTATCAAATTGATGACGTCATGATGCAAGCTGTTATGTCAGACTCTAAAGTAAGTAAAGAACAAGCGATGAGGATTTTGGCAATCCAAGGCGGGGTTCAAGACGAGGGTGTATTGCACGGTTTATTTAATCAACTGGATGACGATCTGGTGGCAGCAAGTTGGGAATTTGCAACACCTGACCAAAAAGGCATTAGAAAAGCGGATAAACCCGTCAGTGATGAAGAAGCTGTTAGAGACTATCGTTTGTTTATTATGACAAAACCCAATGTGAAGGCAGAAATTCATCATTATGTATTTACCAGCAGTGATGCTAAGGATTTTAGCCTTCCGATTCAAATCTTACCGACAAATAACCGCTCAGCGGATGAATCAGTGGCTATTTATGGCGATCAAAAAGTGTCTGAGGCAATTACTATTTTGATTCGAAATAAATACCGTGGTGAATTGCAATCAATTGGCTATAAACCTAACAACCAAACGACAAATGTGACGATTTTCTTTCCAGAGGGCAACCCTAGCCAAGCTACTTTAGATAAACTAGAGACTGAATTAGAATCATTAACTAGCTTAGACATATCAATTGAAACAACTCCTAGTAGAAACACTCAATAATTGCCACTGAAGAAATATTGACCCCTGCCGTCAATTAGCGGAAATTTTTTAGGTATACCCTAGCGGAACCAGCTGTTTCACCCTTCGAACCTATTAATACACCACTTAAAACAGACTGCTATAATGGAACCACTTAAAAAACCCCAATACCCGTAGGAGTTTGCTCGATGCAAAACATTAAAAAGCAGACCACAATATCGAGCCTAGACTTTAATAATCTACGCAAACTCATGGATGCCTTAATTAATCTAAAAAGAGTTGATGATCTAGATTCTCTTGACGCAGATTACAGTTTTGAATGGCAAGAAGATGCCAATGAGATGATTAACGGTATCAATAAGTATGTGGAGCAAACGTTAGCTAGCCTAGAGGCGGAGAGCTACCAAAATGCTTTCTGTAGTCTGACTTCCTTGAGAATACGCCTACAAAATTTAAATGGCACAATAGATGGAATCACTAACGATGCCATCTTAATGAATTGTGATAATGAAGAATTCACTTGGCCACTATTGAATGAAGATTGTCGCCTTCTTGAGTGATGGCGCAAACCCTAATACTCTAAATAACCCCTAATTGGGCGCTTACTAAACTGTGATGCGTTCTTTTTTAGTCTATTAATCATCTCAAGCTCTCATATCCTGACCAGCTAGGTTAATAGAGCTAATTAAATCGTTGTAATTTACTTATTTAGAACAGCCCTTTAACCATTATGTATCTGATAGCATCGTGTCTATAATAAAGGCAAATGAATAGTTAACATACCTCAGCTATTAGCCCTGTTTTAACACCCTATAAACGGTAGCCACCCCAACACCAACTGCCTTAGCAATTTCCTCTTTTGTCATACTGTTTTGACTGTCTAATTCTCTAATACGATTGTGTTTTGCTATATTGGCTTTTTTACCAGTAGGCTTATAGCCACTGTTAGCCAATCCCTGCTTAATACGCTCTCTACGCTTGTCGTTATCAAGCTTTGCCATCGTTGCTAACAAGTCGATCAACATATGGTTAATCACTGTTAAAATCTCACCTGTCATGCCACTACTTACCGTATGTGTCGTTGGTAGATCAGCCACCACCAATCGTAAGCCCTTGTCTTTGATACGCTGCTTTAGAATCGCAAAATCATCTTGGGATAACCTGCTTAATCTGTCCACACTTTCAACCAGTAGAATGTCGCCTTCTTCAGCGTCATTGAGTAACAAAGTGAGTGCAGGTCTATCGAGCTTTGTACCACTAAAATGCTCAATGTATTCAACATGTTTATCATAATAACCTGTACTGAAAGCCACTAAATCAGCCAATGCTCTGGTAGCGTCTTGATCCTTAGTGCTGGCTCTCACATAAATACGCACGGTCATAAAGCTACCTCTATTACTTAGACTTAACAATTAATGTTCATTGATAATAGCAAAATATTACTATCATTTAAAGGTTTTATGTTTTAGGTATAGGTTAACGATAGAAAATATGGTCGCTACTAAGCATAGGCTGTTAAGAGCCGCTTACTATAATTGCAGAGTGTCTAAATTAGCTGTATAATATAGACTGTAATCTATATATTGGTTTTTATATGTGGACTGTCATCACAACAGAGCTGTTCAACCAATGGTTTGATCAGCAAGACGAATCAACGCAAGAAAAAGTACTGGCAGCTTTGGTGGTTTTAGAACAGCAAGGTCCAAGCTTGGGTCGCCCTTTAGTAGATACGGTGTATGATTCAAAGTTTACCAACATGAAAGAGTTGCGTATTCAGCACAGAGGTAAGCCACTCAGAGCCTTTTTTGCCTTTGACCCAAAGCGGCAAGCGATTGTGCTTTGTATTGGTGATAAGGGTAATAAAAAGCGTTTTTATAAAGAAATGCTAGCCACTGCAGACCAGCAGTATGAGTGTCACCTCAGAACTTTAGGAGATCCATAACATGACTAAGACATTACAAGAGATGTTAGCTGAGCGCTCTTTGGATAGCCAAGCGCGTATTAAACTACTGGCAGAGCAATTGCTTTTAGAAAACCAGCTGTCTCGTATCCGTGAAGAGTTAGAGATCTCTCAAAAAGAGCTGGCTCAAACCATGGGTATTAAACAGCCTTCATTGTCTGCTATAGAAAATCGCGGCAATGATCTTAAAATATCGACCATGAAAAAATATGTTGAAGCTATGGGTGGCAAACTTCGTATCGACGTTGAGCTGCCAACAGGGAAGCACATAGGCTTTAATGTGTAACAATAAATTCAAGTGATTCAAGCGCTAATAAGCCACCTTCTTATGGGTGGCTTATTTATTACTAAGAATAGGCTAATGTTATTAGGAAAGCACAGTAGCGAGTCCCTTAATTCAAGGTCTGTTATAGATGGTTCCACTATACCGGTCTGTTATAGGTAGTCTGTTAATAGGTTTTTGGAGCTTTTAAGTTGGTTCCGCTGGGGCATACCTAAATAAACAAAGTACAATATGCTTTATCGTTTTTATCAAACTCTTTCCCAAGTAGCCTTACTGGCTTAAGTGTGTATCCACCATCATCTGAGACCATAACCATGAGATCTAGGTCTTCGAAAGTTTTTAGCTCTTCAATAACTTGTGAAATATTCTTATTCTCACCCCATTCCCTTTCTTTAGTCATCTCTTAGTCCCCTATACGTTAAGTTAGATTTACATTAACAAGACTCAATGAAAATGGTAAAAGCTTTGCTAACAGATTTATAATACTAACACTTATCAAGTGGGAGCTGCAAACGTATGAAAAATTACGGTGACAGAGCTTTTTAATTATTATTTTATTGAGATTTTTAATGAAGACAGTATATGTTCTTGAACATGCCATTGATGGTTTGACCGAACACATGAGATTATTAGGTGTTTATGACTCTAAACAAGAGGCAGAAAAGGCTATTAAAGCTCTTAGTAATAAGCCAGGCTTTAAGGATCATCTTGATGATTTTTTGATAGATGAGTACGAATTAAATAAACTTTGTTGATCTAGTGGTTTCTAAGCTATTCGATGCCTGTACAGGGAAGCAAACCAGTGAGAGCGTCTGATTGGTCCCCCGTAGGTATACCTATCTATCCCTCCTAAGGCATATCAACCACCTTATGATTAAATGAGTCAATAGAATCAACCCTATAGTAAATGGTAAAAAAAGAGAACTTTGAACCACTGCTTGTGCCGCAGTCAATTCGACCTCTTTCATATTAACCGCATACCAATTAATCGGATAAAAAACCTCACTAATCAGAAAGATGACCGTAAAAGGTAAGGCAAGTAGTAAGCCATAGATAGCCGTATATTGATAAGACGACGGAGATAATTTATCAATGACACAATACACTATGGAGACCAAGGCTTGATATAGCGCTGTAAAAATTAGCGCCAATGGCCACCACCCTTTAACGTCAATATTATTAGCGATTGTCATTTCATAAATTAAATACACAATATAAATAACCAGATATGGTATAAAAATTATCATGGATTTTTTAAGTGGCATGAATTAACCCAAGTTATTTAGTGATTTTTTATTCTAAACTTTTCCGCATAGTTCACGAATAGAATATGTATGATAGGTACACCATGGAGTACAATGTGGCTATTTTAGTGAGTCAAAACGCTGATACTAGTAGCTTACGGCTAAAGGTTCAAGTCTTCTCTAGGGAACCGTATCTTCAGGATGCTATGAATATCTTTATTGACAATGATTATCACTAGCATTACTATTCGATATTTTAAATAAACATAGGTTCATTTATTAGGATTTTTGATGCGGAAATTTGTCCTAGATTACCCAAAAGGAAGTTACCGCAAGCTTTTTATTGTGTCTTTAATCTTAAGTTTTGGTTTTTTCATAGCCTCTTTTATAGATAAAGACATACCGAACATCTTAATATGGCTAGGAGTATTTTTAGCAGCTTTGAAGCAAGTTGTCATACCTATAAATCTAGATCAAAAAACCTCTTTATCGAAAAAAAGATACTCTATAAGTGATGATGATTTTATAAATCATTACAACGGTAGCTCTATTATTCATAATAACAACAAGGGTAAAAATTGGCATAAATTGATAATACTGGGTGATGATATTTCATCCCTTTTGTTTATCGCTTTCATACTCTATAGCATATTTGGTTAACTGAATTATGCTTAGTAATCCATAACAAACCTGTTATAGATTACTAATATGATGAAAGGCTTGCTACCTAAAACTGGGCGTTCTAAGTAGCGGACTCAAATCTGTTCAGCTTCTAACTTGGCTACTATATCCTTAAAAACCGCTTCAAAATGCTGGCTGTCAGTACATCGTTTGAATGCGTTACCACCCCAAAATCCTAAATGAAATATGATTGTAAGTCGCTTTTTATCTGCAGTTATCCGTCTAACTTCCGATAGGTTAACGATTCCATTGTCTACAACTATAAAATTTGGCATCTAAATCTATTTCTATAGTTTTTTAATAATAGTCAGCTATAAACCTTAAACCGCCTCGAGATTGTCGGAGACTGATTTACTTGAGTCAGCAGCTATGCCTGACATGATGAAGTTGTCATAATCCTGCTTTTCAAACTCAAAAAATCATACTAAATTATGTATAAGTATAACTAAACCACTCTATGCCTCTTAAAGTTCTCAGCCTGCTCGAATATTTCCTTGTAGACCTCTTTTGAATCCACAGGTGGATAGCCCCACTCATCAAGCAATATCATCAAATCGAACTGTAGCTCTGCTTTGATGTCGTCGCGCTTGTTCCAGTCAATGTATCTTGCCTTGTCGTCTATCAGTTTTTTCACTTCTTTAGAAAGCTCAATCAGCTTGTCTTCTGGATAGGTAAAGTCGTATTTATGCGCCAATGACAGCAGGATGTCGTAAAAGGCTTTTTCTTCAAAGTCGATGCCCATCTCACCAAACGATGCCATCTCTTCACGTAGCTCGTGATACAGCTTAATGATCTCATCAGAGAAATCGCCAATGACTTCGGCGCGTAGTAAATCCTGCTCGTCACGGTCGTTATACTTCTCGACCAAGGCATTCATCTTCTTACTGAAATCAACGCCCTTTACCTTATTGGTCTTTTTCAGCTCACCAATGGCTTTAGCTAGTAGTTGTTGTAGCAGCTCTAACTTGGTGTTCGGCTGTTTAATCACTTCAAGCTTAGCTAAATAGTCTTCATCAAAGATATCGATTTCACCGTCGGTGTTATCACCCAATTTAAAGATTTCTTCTACCCCATCGCTCATCAGCGCATCTTTCACCAGATCACGTACCTTTTGGTTCATCTGCTCAACGTCAGGTGCGCCGCCCGTGGTAATTTTAAAGATGATGGTACGAATGGCTAGGTAGTAATGAATCTTGTCCTTGTGCGACTTGGTGAGCTCACTGCTACCCACGCAAATATCGTAGGCAGACTTCAAACGCTTGGCTAAATCCATAAAACGTTTTTCTAGCTTTTTCGATTGCAGCGCAAAGTCAGCAGCCGCATTTAAGCAATTAAGTTGCTGCAGTGGCGTGCCATTAAAGTAAAGGGTAGAGTCAAACTTATGATAGACCGTATCGAGTAGGTTCAAATGGTTTTTCACCACTACGACTGACTCTTGGATGTCTTCTAGGTTTTGAATCTGACCGCCGGTGTAATGCGAGAGCGCCAGGTTCATCTGTTTTTTGATGCCGATATAATCAACCACTAAGCCACTTTCTTTGCCTTCAAACTTACGGTTGACCCGTGAGATGGTTTGAATCAGGCTGTGCTTTTGCAGGGGTTTATCAATGTAGATGGTATCGAGAAAAGGTACGTCAAAGCCTGTGAGCCACATATCGACGACGATGGCGATTTTAAAGTTAGATTTGCCGTTTTTAAACTGACGATCCAGCTCTTTGCGGTAGTCTTTATTACCAAGATTATCCCACATGCCTTTTTCATCATCCTTGTTACGAGTCATGATCATTTTGACGCGCTCCATTGGTTTGACTTTTTTCTTATCACTATCCGATAAGGTTGATCCTTCTTCGCACGCTCGCACCTCATCCCATTCAGGACGAAGGTCAATAATGTCTTTATACAGCTGATAGGCGGCTTCACGGCTGCTACAGACAAACATTGCCTTACCTTTTTGTGTGGTGCCCTCTTCTACTCGCGCTTCATAATGCGCAACGAAGTCCTCTGCGATGGCTCTAATGCGATCAGGGTCACCAAGAATGGTGGACATACTCGCCATGGTCTTTTTGCTTTTCTCTATCTGGTACTCATTAGCACCAGCATCTGCGCTTTCTGTATAGTATTTTTCGACTTCATCGAGCTGCTTGCTATCGAGTAATACTTTGGCGGCGCGACCTTCATAGACAATACGCACGGTGATTTCATCGAATACCGACTCGACCATGGTATAGCTATCAACAACTGCACCGAATACATCAAGGGTGGCATCAATTGGTGTGCCAGTGAAGCCGACGTAAGTGGCATTGGGCAATGAGTCATGTAGGTATTTAGCGAAACCGTAGGTCTTTTTGACCCCGTCTTCAGTAACGGTAATTTTCTGCTGGAGATTGATTTGACTGCGGTGCGCTTCATCAGAGATACAGATGACGTTGGTACGCTCGGTCAGTAGTGCTAAGTCTTCGGTAAACTTATGAATGGTGGTTAGGAATACGCCGCCACTCTGAAGACCTTTGAGCTTCTCTCGTAGCTCAGCACGGCTCTCAACGCTGATGATATTTTCATCGCCGATATAGGTCTTAGCATTGGTAAAGGTTTCAGACAGCTGGCCGTCTAAGTCGGTACGGTCAGTGATTAAGATGATGGTTGGACTGCCGAGGTCAATGTCTTTCATCAGTAGACGGGCTAAGAACAGCATGGTAAAACTCTTACCACAGCCAGTCGCGCCAAAGTACGTACCGCCCTGCCCGTCACGTAAGCCATTATCGTTAATCAAGTTACCATGACTATCGAGTAGCTTCATGTGCTGCTTGATGTTGTCATACAGCTTAGTGGCCGCATAATACTGCGGATAGCGACAAACGATCTTTTCTTCCTTACTTGATTTATCAGGTACGTAAATAAAATTACGGATGACATCAAGCAAACGTGCTTTATCAAATAAACCGCTCATCATGGTTAACAGTGAATGGATGCCGTCTTTCTCTAACTTCTCATCGCCAGTGACTTTGCGCCAAGAGTAGTAGAACTCATAGGGCGCAAAGAAAGAGCCCATCTTTGAGTTGACGCCATCACTGATGACGCATAGGGCGTTGTATTTAAACAGCTCTGGAATATCGCGCTTATAACGGGTGGTCAGCTGGGTGTAGGCATCAAACATGGTGGCATCTTCACGGATGCTACTCTTAAACTCAAACACCACCAGTGGCAGACCGTTGATATAGAGAATGCCATCAGGAATACGCAGCTCAAAGCCTTGTATTTCCATTTGACTCACGATGCGATAGCAGTTGGTGTCTATGGCACTAGCGCCTATCACATCATAGTCGATAAGCTGGATGTATAAGTCTTTTTGGGTATAGTCGTCACGCTTTAAGAAAAAACCATCAGCAATAAATTTCATGATGGCTTTGTTGGTGTCGTAAAGGTCGGACGCCGGAAGGTATTCAAGCTTATGGATGATTGACTCAATCTCATATTCTGTGATCAAGTCTGCTTGATAGCGGGTCGTTAGAAACTGTCGAAGATCAGACTTAATCAGCACGTCATCAGGATTACGATCAAGCGCTTCACCAAAAGTATGTGGATAGCCCTCAGCTGCTAGCAGTTCGATAATGGCTTGTTCTAGTCTGTCTTCGGTGAATTTCAATGCTTCGTCCTTTTTTAGTTATACAAACTAATTTATTATTTATAATCTTTTTTTACAGGGTCAAACTTCACAATTTTGCTGTAATTGACACTGTTGATACGCTCGTAATCCTCAGTAGGCTTTTCACCTTTATAAGTCAACATAATGGGATAGTACGTAGCGTTTTCAGGTAGCACCTTAAAAGTAACTTTATAGTCGTAATGTAAAGGCGAGTCTTCATCATGGTTACCACTATTGTCTGAACCAGCATCACCTAATGTATATAAGTTAATATATGCATTTTCAGGTAAGTGCAAAACATCCCACCAGCTAGTCATTTCACCAGTAGACATATAGTTATTCATGAACACACTGCCTGTTAGGTTTTTACCTAATGGCTGCAAGCCTTGTTGAATACTTGTAGCATTAAGACCCACTCTTCCCCAACTGCTAGAAAACTCTACATTTTTTGATGTTTTGCTTACCAATTGAAATAGTCCGTTATCTAGTTTTTTAAAGCTATACAAATCAGCTGTTGCCTGACATGCGTGACAAGATACAAGCGAACCATTTTTAACCAGCACATTTTCGATGATGACTAAGTAACGTGACTCACCTGCTACGTTTTTATAAGAAATGACAGGTCGCATTAAAGCGACCGTCCTTTCTCCATCATTATTAACACTATCTAAGCCAATATTTGGCATCGACTCAACATAATCATCATCAACATATGCGTAACCCATACGACCACTATAAAACTGACGCATAACTTCTTTAAAGCTTAAGTCTTTGAGCTTTACCTGAGCCATTTGACTGGCAGAGAATGCAGGAGCGGCAGCCATTACAGGAGTCGCAGATAGAACGCCTAAGCTGAGCGCCAAACTAAGTAACAGCTTCTTCATACTGGATTCCATGAATTATTATATTTTTTAAGTAACCATTTACTATCAAGAGCTATAGGACTTCATCCACTAATTCAGCAGCGTCTGAGATACGTACCTCTCCTGACATTAACTTAGGTAAAAGAGTGTCGCGGAGTTTGGCGAGGGTTTCAATACCAGTGTTGTTTTCAGCTATTTTTGCGAAACTACTTTTAACAACTTCCTGAAACTTATCTAAAACTATTTTTGATGGCAGTATCTGAACTAAGTTATGGACATTATTTCTATTTAGGGAAAGTACAGCTGAACCAGAATTATATTTTTCTAAATCTAATGTCTGCAAAAAGAAATAAGCATGGTATGGGTTTGATTGGTTATAATTTTTTACCCACAAAGTAGTATTAAGCGGCCAGTAATTAGCATTTACAAAACTTACAACTCCAAGTTTTCCACTTCTCCCTGTTATCACACCCGGCCCTTTAACTTTATACTCATAATGAGTGCCATCTTGACCGCTAGCTGCCATTAATGGGTAAAGTCCATCAGTGCGTTTTGTCTTTGGTAAATCAAAACCCCTTTGCAATTCAAACATATTATCTAAGGCACCAACACCCCATCCCTTCGGAATCCATCCCATCTCTTCAGTAAACTCAAACTCATCAGGGAATAAACCCTGAATATCTGAATTGTCTTTTTTCTCAAACCCTTTACGCTGTTCAGCACGCTCTAACAGTTCATCAGGAATGGCATTACCAGCCGCGAGCGCATTATCAATCACAGGATCAAAATCAACAAACCAACTTTTAAATAACGCCTGCGCCATCGCTTCTAGCGTTTCGTTCATTTGACGGTTTAGTTCGATTTTATCGTCTAAAGAACCAAGAATATGAGCTATGGCTTTTTGTTCTGGCTCAGGTGGCAATTTAATTTGAAACTGACGAATACTTTTCAAACTAATGGTTTTTTGAACAGCGCCAACGACAAATTGCTCTATTTGCCATTTAACAAATGGCGATATAAGCTGATAATATAAAAAACGGCTATTTATTTTAGGGATTATAAAAGCAGTATTCTGACCTA
>Ga0208435_100430_pt1 | contig 12156 bp, 10 predicted proteins | sample 24_taG_FD_184097 | JGI IMG/M metagenome (GOLD analysis project Ga0208435, IMG submission 184097) | Marine viral communities from Cariaco Basin, Caribbean Sea - 24_WHOI_OMZ (SPAdes) (version 2) | ecosystem: Environmental > Aquatic > Marine > Oceanic | place: Caribbean Sea: Cariaco Basin...
TGCCCTCTGAAGTATTCGCACCGTTACAGAACATAATAAAGAGACTTAAGACCAGTAACTTTGTACGAGATGTCGTTATGGTTGGTGGTGGTATTGCAGCTGGACAAGCAATAGCCCTCATTTTTATGCCATTTCTCACTCGGCTATATGGTCCTGAAGCTTTTGGTATTGCAGCAGCATTTGCTGCTATTGTCAATATCATTACTCCAGTCGCGACTATGGGCTATGCAAATGCTATCGTTATGCCTGAGAGTGATGAGGATGCGGCAGCAGTGGCACGGCTATCTATTTTATGTGGTTTTATTCTTGCACCTGTCTCCTTAATGGCAGTACACATAGGCAAGCCTTGGTTAGCAGTTTGGACGGGTATGGAGAGTGCGCCTCATATGCTATATCTAATACCATTGACGTTGATAATAGGCGCTTTTCTATCTGTCGCAAATCAATCGGCTATTAGGGCAGGTCTTTTTAAAGCTAAGGCTCGTGCTTATGTAGAAAGTAAGTTGCTTACAGATACTAGTAAGCTTATTGGAGGCATGGTTGCGCCTTCTGGTTTGTTACTCATCCTACTTACGATACTAGGGCAATTGACAAATTTTGTTATGCAGATGCTAAGAGTCCCTAGAACAGGTGTTCTGAAAGTGAGTAATTGGTTCGGTACTCAAGGTGTTCGCAAAGCTGCGATATCGCAGCGTGATTTTGCTATATATCGTATGCCGCAAAGCGTTATCAATGCTGCCTCAGTCGGCTTGCCAGTAATTATTCTTTCTAAATTTTCTGGAAGTGCTGCAGCTGGTCAATACTCAATTACAGTTTTGGTACTTGGGGCACCTGTAATGCTTTTGGGGCAAGCAGTTGGTGAAGTATTTTATCCAAAAATAACTGCTTCTATTACTAAGTGTTCACGAGCGGCTGTAAGCCTAATGTTCAAAGCAACTGTTGTGTTAAGTCTGCTATCGCTAATTGTTTTTGGTATTATAGTTTGGTTTGGACCAGAAATTTTTGTCTTAGTACTTGGTAAGGAGTGGAGTACCGCTGGTAAGTATTCTCAGTGGGTAGCTGTTTGGCTCGCTTGTGTTCTAGCAACGCGTGCAGTTTTGGCTGCTTTTCCTGTATTACGCTTACAATCTTATATGCTTTTACAAGAAGTGATTTCGATTATATTACGTTCAGCTGCACTTATAATTGGTCTTAAGTATTGGCAGTCAGACTTAGTAGCAATAGCGCTATTTTCGCTTGTGGGTGTTGTTTTAATGATTGCTCTAGCTATAGTGGGCTTCTGGAAACTTATCAAAGAATCAAATACGTGGGACGAGACTATAATCTCAAACCCTAAGTAATATAGTTTTAAGGAAATTTATGATAAAAGTCGATAAGGTATGCATTGAGAGAATTGCGGAATCGGTAAGGGTCTACTGCAATTATAAATATAAAGATTCTAGCTCTAGTAAGCGCCTTTGGTATGAGGTAAGTGAAGACTACTCAGAATACCTTTCTATAGATTGTGGAGATACATTTTTTGTTGCGCTTGTTTTATTAGCGCATTATCAAGGTCAAGATATTTCTTTTGAAACACCGGTTTCTACCCGTCTGTATTATGGAGTTACTGAGATACTACTTCCTGGTTTGAGGGTTTTAAACCCAGAATTACCCGCTATAAATGTCATTGCTGAAACCCAAGATTTCTCGTTTAATCCTACTGGAATAGGAACGGCACTTTCACTTGGTGTGGATTCATTTCATGCAGTAGCGAGTAGCTTTAATAGCCCATATCCAGTAACACACTTGACTCTATTTAATAGTGGAGCGTTTGGCGATTATGGCGGAGAAGTCTCTAGAGCACTGTTCCAAAGAACTGTTGAAAGTGTAAATGAAGCGGCAATAGAAATGGATTTACCGCTTATTACAGTCGATTCTAATATTAGTGAAGTTCTTAACGTCTCTTTTATATCGACACATTCTATTCGTAACCTTTCATTTGCACTCTTATTTCCGTCTCTATTCAGCCGTTTTTACTACGCGTCTGGTTATCCAGTTTCAAAATTTAAGCTAGATCCATCATCAGTAGATGCTACGCACTATGATTTATTAATAGCAAAAGCATTATGTACCGAGAGCTTTGAGGTCATGATTGCAGGCTTACACGACGATAGAATTGATAAGATTGCTACTATTGCCTCATTCAAACCGTCTACTCATCATCTTAATGTTTGTATCCTTGCAGATTCAAATGAATTTCTTAATCGTACGGACAAGCAAGTGCAAAATTGCTCACGATGCTTTAAATGTGTCAAAACTATGGTTGCGATGGACGCACTGGGTGTACTAGATAATTACTCAGATATGTTTGATCTTGAACTTTATCATTCGGAGCGACCAAAGTATTTGGGTTGGATTTTATATGATGCTAAAAAGCTAAAAAGTTCACATGCTTTAGAGATCATTAGGGAGGGCCAAATGGTTCCTGGGTTCTTTCCTTTAAAAGCGTATAAATATGCATTTTCTAAGGGTAGTAAAAATCTAATGAGAAAACTGCAAAATAGAAGAAAAAGTAAGAAATCTAGTTAATTCGTGTTTTGCCTGAATAACAATAGTATTTTTACCATTTTTGGATTCACTATGTATTGGTTCTTTTTAATTACCCTTCTTATTGCCTCTATCATAAGCTTACTGCTTCTCTATGTATTGATCGTCAAAAGAAAGCTCAAACCTGCTGCAACAGTAAGCTACTCTAGCATTAATAAAGCTAGTAAAAAAATTATAAAAGCTGGTTTGGATATGCTAAAGAGCAAACGCGCTATCATGTCTTTTAACGACGAAGATAGCTTATATGTAAAACTTGCTAGACTGAAAGCTTGGTTGAAAAGAGATAATCGGCAGAAGAACTACGCTTATTTTAATTTTCCACTAGCTTTTCTTCTTTTAGGGCTTTTAGACACATACGAAATCTCAGGTGAAGCCAAGCTTTTAAATAAAATAGAAGAAAAGTGTAAAGAGCTGATCTCAGACAATGGCGAGTTAGTTTTTACTTTTGATAAAGTAGATCAAGCTATGTTTGGATTAGTATTTTTACGTCTTTATACGATTACAGAAGCTAAGAAGTATCTTAAAGCTTCTGATGAGATCTATAAGAATGTTCTTTCTTACGTTGGCGATGATGATATCGTACGTTATCGTAAAGGAGTAAATGTCGCGTTTATAGATACAATAGGCTTGGTATGTCCGTTTTTGATTATGTATTCAGATATTAATGACTGTGTGCAGGCTTTAGTTCTAGCAGAAAAGCAGATAGAGAATGTAATGAATATTGGGCTTGAGAAAAACGGTATTCTTCCATTTCATGCGATAGATCTTAATCTTAATGCTCCACTTGGTTCAATAAATTGGGGTAGAGGAATCGGTTGGTGGGTTCTTGGGCTAGCACCTTTAGCAGCAAGGTCAACTAAAGATGAACCCAACAAATACCTGCTGACACTACAAAAAGTAATGGATTTTTTAGAGCGCGCTCGTTTAGATAATGAGTATTGGCCACAGTTTATTGGTCATACCAATGACAATACGATTGATTCTTCGGCGACCTTGATGTTTCTTTTAGCGACCCAGAAAGCAGGAATTAGGCATATAGAGTCACAAGAGTTTCTTTCAGTGATCAGACACTGCGTAGACTCCTCAGGTAGGGTGTTAAAAGCTTCTGGGGATACTATATACATCAATAAATATTCGAGAGTTAAAGGGGCCTCTGAGTTAACGCAAGGCCTAATGCTGTCATTAATATCAGAGGTAAGCTTATGAAAGTCGGAATACTAACTCTACCGCTTTGGCATAATTACGGTGGTATATTACAGGCCTACGCATTGAGACTAGCCGTTGAAGAGTTAGGTCATGAAGCGATATTTATCGATGTAAAAAGAGATACAGCTAGTTTGAAAAAAAGAGGAGTAAGCGAAGCTAAACGTTGGATGAAAACTAAGTTTTTACCTACGTTAGATAGGCCTTACTACCCTAATAAGAAAGAAGTCGAGGATATATCCTTTACTACCAGGAAATTTGTTGAAGAGAAAATCAAGCCTTCTAGTGGTCATATAGTACTTTCTGCTATCCCTAAATTCGCAAAACGTCTAGATGCTATTATAGTAGGCAGTGATCAAGTATGGAGGCCAGAATACTGTCCTGATTTAGAGCTTTATTTTTTAGGCTTTGCAAAGAAGCGCTTAAAAAAAATCAGCTATGCAGCTTCGTTAGGCACTGATGATTGGCGATTTAATACTAAAGAAACAGCGCGTTGTGGTAGTCTTTTGCACCAATTCCAAGCTGTCTCCGTTAGAGAGGAAAGTGCTATTGGTCTAATAAGACAGAATATGGACGTTGAAGCTGTTCAGTCATGCGACCCTACTTTGCTTTTCAACGCTCAGGATTATCTAAATGTCGCAGGTATACAGCCGACAGCTCCGTCAGGTGGGCGAGGTGTCTTTTGCTATATCCTAGATCCCAAAGAACCACGTATGCAAGGCCTCCAAAAAATTGCTTCAAAGCTCAACTATGAGCTGTTTTTTATCATGCCTAAAGTATTTGATAAAGACTACTCTAAATCATCTGATGAGTATGTTTTTCCTGCTGTCGAAGACTGGATAAAAGCGTTACAAGAAAGCGATTTTATTATAACAGACTCGTTTCATGGCTGTGTTTTTTCAATAATATTCAATAAGCCATTTATAGCTATTGCTAACACGGTTAGGGGGCGCACCCGTTTTGAATCTCTCTTTAAGTTATTTGGTTTAGACGATAGACTCTTTGATAGCGTTGCAGATATTGACCCAGAGGTTCTCAATAAGCCTTTAGACTGGAAAAAAATAAATGAAATCCGAGAAAATGAAAAGAAGAAAGGTTTTCAGTTTTTAATGAATTCACTTGATATAGGTCCAAAATGATTAACTGCCCTAAAGTTTCAGTTATAATTCCAGTCTTTAATGGAGGGCAGTTCTTAGGTAGATGTCTGTCAAGTATAACTAATCAATCGTATAAAAATATTGAAATTATTGTTATAAACGATGGTTCAACTGATAATACTAAGGCTATATGTAAGAACTACTCACAAAATGATCAGAGAATAAAAGTTATACATAAGGATAACGAAGGTGTTTCTACTGCTCGTAACATAGGTTTAGATATAGCAACAGGAGATTACATCTATTTTGCAGATGCTGATGATTATGTATTGCAGGATAGTATTGAAAATTTTATCAACAAAGCGATGACTAGTTCTGCTGAAATAGTAGTAGCAGAATATTATATTGCTAGTGATAGTCATAAGATAAAAATTTCTCCAAAAGAATTTAATGATAAAAAGAGTTTTTTATGTTCGATTCTATCAGGTACAAATCATAGTGCACTTTGGAATAAGCTATTCAAAAAAGGACTGTTTGATAATATTAGATTTAATAACAATATTTTTTATATGGAAGATAAGGTGTTGCTTGTGGAAATATTAAGCCGTATTCAGGTTAATATTGAGATTTTGTACACGCCTGTTTACATATATTGGCAAAATCAAGATTCGATAACAAATTTGAAGGACAAGAGTATCTTAAAACAGTTTGAAATATATACTTTCCTTATTAATGAATTAAATTACTATGATAGTGATAAAGATATTATGGAGAGCTTCTCATATGGTTTCTATAAAAGTATGTACTTTGTGCTAAGAAATATAGAGTTATCTTTTTTAAAGCAAGCTATTACTATTATATATGATTTACAAAAAGAGTTATCTAGTATAGGCCTTCACGACCCTAATAATATGATACATAAGTTTGTTTTATTATCTATAAAGCTTCCTCCATCACTTAGCTATAACGTGATTAAAAAATTTAGAAAAGGACTTAATATGAGTACTAAAACCATTACTTATTATAAAAAATATAAATTATTATAAGGATGTAATATATGAAGGATGAAAAAAGAGTTCTACACATAGTTGGTAAAATGGATCGAGCTGGTGCAGAGACCATGCTGATGAATCTCTATCGTCATATAGATCGAGATAAAATCCAATTTGATTTTATTACCTTCACTAATGAAGCTGGAGATTATGATGCCGAGATTATAGAGCTAGGCGGTAGAATTATTCCCGTTATAGCTAATAATCCTATTGAGCGCATGTTAAAGCTTCAGAGGTTGTTAAAACAGAGTCCAGAGTACAATATTGTTCATGCACATATGTTACTAAGCAATGCCTTTCATTTATTAGCTGCAAAGGGTGCTGGCGTCAAGCATCGTATATCACATTCTCACAATACCAGTAATGGTCAATCTAGTGTGGTTAAAAAACTGTACGAAAAATGGGCTTTGATAACCAATAGAAAATTAGCTACCCAAAAAATTGCATGCGGTGGGTTGGCGGCAGAATATTTGTTCGGCAGCAAAAAAGACGTATGGCTATTGCCAAACGCTGTTGATGTACGAAAAATGATAGAAGTCGCTGATAAGTCAAGAAACTATATTAGTCAAAAGTTTGATGATAATGGCCTAAAAATTATTCAGGTTGGACGTTTAAATAACGTTAAAAACCATCAGTTTTCTGTAGAAATTGCTGGAGAGCTTGAACAACGCGCCGTAGAATTCACTATGTACTTTGTAGGTCAAGGTCCATTAGAAAATGAGCTTAAACAGGAAGTCAAAAATAAGTCATTGCAGCATAGGGTTAAATTTTTAGGAGTGCGTTTGGATATTGCAGAGCTTATGGCTAGCGCTGACTTTATGATTATGCCCTCTCTACATGAGGGGTTCCCTGTTGTATTAGTAGAGAGCCAAACAGTTGGTTTAACTGCGTTAGTTTCAGACCAAGTATCGACCGAGGTAGGCTTAGGTCTGGGTCTGATCGAATTTTTATCAATTGACTCAGTAAATGATTGGGTAGATAGTTTGTTGAAACCTAAACCATCAGCACCAAGTGAAGAAGAAATACAAGAGGTATTAAAGCAAAAAGGTTTCGATGCATCTACTAATGCAAAAAAGTTAACTGAGTTTTATAGAAGCTTCTTATAAATGAGTGATTTTTGTTAAGTAAATATGGTAATAAAATGCTGATAGATAATATAAATTTTAATTTGCTATATAACATTACTTATTTTTTTGTAGCATTTTTAGTTGTGGTTTCTGTTTTTTCAGTTGAAATAAACAAAGATTATATAAAACAACAAAAGTTTGGAAAAATATTAGTATTCATACCAATACTTTTTTTAATACCTCTTATAGGTTTAAGAGACTACAATGTTGGAACAGATACAACCAATTACTATCATATAGTTTGGCTAACAAACGAAAGTATTTCTCTTGATACTGAGTTCTTATTTATATTTCTAGCAAAAATAACAAAATACTTAGGTTTGAGTTATAGCTCTTTCTTATTTATAGTGGCTACTATATTTATCTTGATAAATTATATAGCACTTAAGAAAATATGTAATTATTATAATTCAAATATACTTTATACTTTTTTTATATACTTCAGTATGTTCTTTTTCTTAAGCTTAAGTATAAATATTATTCGACAAGGACTATCTTTGTCTTTTTTATTATTAGCTTATAGTTACTTGATTAATAAATCTAACAAAAAAAAAGTGATAATGGCAGCCGTAATAGCCATTACATTCCATGTTACAGCTTTGATACCAATACTTATCTACTTTGTTTCTCATAAAAAATATAGAATTTTAAAAAATGAATATTTTTATTTATTATATATCCTATTCATTATTCTATCTTATTTAAATATTGGTTTATTAGACATATCGCCATATATTTTAGAGGTATTGGGTAGTGACAATAGAAGAGCGGATTATCTTTCCGACGATGATTTTGGATACACTATTGGATTTAAGCCTCAATTTGTAGTTTTTAATACTTTTTTCTTGTTTGTTGCACTATATGTAAAAAGTAGAATACTAAGCTCAGCTATCAAGTCTGAATACAGCGTAATCATTAGATATTACATATTAGCTAGTTGTACATTTTTCATGGCTTTTCAAATACCTTTTTCTGACCGTTGGGGGCTTTTTTCATGGATTTCTATACCTATTTTATTGACACCCTTGTTCTCTGCAACTTATATAAAGAAAGGTATCAAAATTCATTGGATATTATTATTAATTTCAATTTTTGTAGGGTTTAATATATATGCTTAAATCAGATAGCACATCTCTAATAAGTATAGGAATACCTTTCTATAATGCGCAGCAATATTTGGACTATGCAATTGAATCAGTATTATCACAAACACATGAAAACTGGGAGTTAATTTTAGTTGATGATGGTTCTAGTGATAATTCTCTAGATATAGCAAGTATGTATGCTGAGGAAGATTCGAGAATCAGAGTTATGTCTGATGGTATGAATAAAAAGTTACCATATAGATTGAATCAACTAATAGAAGAATCTACAGGGAATTTCATTGCACGTATGGATGCTGATGATATCATGCATCCTGAAAGGCTTGAAAAACAACTAAGTTTTTTAGAAACTAACAAGCGCTACGACTTGGTATCTACGGGCTTAGTATCTATTGATAAAGATAATATAGTTAAAGGTTATAGAAAAGTTGAATCTTTGTATGATGATTTTTCTAATATAGAAACTAGCTATCCTATTGTCCATCCCACTGTAATAGCTCGTAGGTCTTGGTTTGAGAGAAATAAATATTCTGAAAAATATCCTAGAGCCGAGGATTTTGAGTTATGGACTAGAGCTATCAGTAATAATGATTTTAAAATGGCAGTATTGCCTGATTTGTTATTATATTATAGAGAAGAAGGTAACTTAAGTGTTGATAAGATATTAAATACATATAGTGATGTATTCAAAATATACAGTTCTTATTATCCTCATGGAAAATTTAATGTAAACGCTCTTAAGACCAACCTTAAAATTCTGATTGTTAAAGGTTTTCATTATTCTGGTAATTTACAGATATTAGCTCGTAGTAGGAATTCGCGTTTTAAATCAGATTGCGAAAAAGCTGAATTACAAGCTGAGTTGGATAAAATAATTTTCAATAGTTATTAATACTAAGTATATTTTATATATTTGCAATAAAGTTTAATACTGTATTGTTCTTCCCAATATTATTTATAAGAAGACTAAGAATGGTTAAGAAAAAGATATGTTTTATAGTTACTGATGCTATTTCGTTCAATGTGTTATTCAAAGGTCAGCTTGAGTACTTTAGAGAACATACTGATTTTGATATTACCTTGATTTGCGGAGGTAATGAAGAACAACTAGAGATTTTGCGTAAGCGTCAAGTAGGAACTGTTGTTAATGCAAAGTTTGAGCGTAAAATATCTTTAGTTAAAGATATTAAATCATTGGCATTTCTTAGTCGTTATTTATTATATAAAGATTTTGATATTATAATTTATTCAACTCCTAAGGCTTTGTTGTTGGGTAGTATTGCTAGTGCTTTTGATTTGCGAAGTAGAACGATAGCAGTAGTACATGGCAGGGTTTACGAGAATTTTGTAGGCATTAAAAAACTATTATTTCAATCTTTTGATAGATTAAGTTTTATAGCTTCAAATAGAATTTTATTTGTTTCAAATTCATTGTTTCAAAACTATATTGATGAAAAACTCATTAGTTTAAAAGCTGGTAAAGTAATTAACAACGGTTCTTTTAATGGAGTAGACATTGATTTTTTCCATCCAGTTGATTTACAAAAGAGGCGCGATTTAAGAAACCGCTTATCATTGCCTGATGATAGTTTTGTGATATGTGTTGTAGGCAGAATGTGTGTCGATAAAGGCATAAGCGATATAGGTCTACTGGCAAGAGATTTAGCTCATTTAAACTTCAAAATAGTTTTTGTAGGAAGTTTTGAAGATACTGAAGCAGAAAAGGTTATTGACGAAATAGTCAAACGAAATCAAGGTTACTACATACCTCATACGGCAAAGATAAATGAAATATTCCAGTGTTCTGATCTTCATTTATTTTTAAGTCATCGAGAAGGCTTTGGAAACGTAGCTATTGAAGCGGCAAGTTGTGGTATACCTACTTTTGCATATGATGTCGTAGGCGTTAAAGATAGTGTAAGTAATACAATCAGCGGGCAGCGTTTTGATTTTCAAGATTATCTTTCAATTAGTGAAGCTATTACTGATGCGGTAAATGATTCTGATTTTAATGTTAAATATCGTTTTGCAAGACAATGGGCTATTGATAACTTTGAGCAAAAAACAGTATGGCAAAACCATTTAGATTTTTATCTAGAAAACATTTAAGGAGCTATTCAATGATCAAACGCCTCTTCGATATAACTGCTGCAACGACCGCTTTAGTCGCGTTATCTCCGGTATATGCCATCACTGCTTATAAAGTCAAAAAGAACTTGGGCTCTCCAGTGCTATTTCGTCAAACACGCCCGGGTCTAGACGGTAAGCCGTTTGAGATGGTTAAGTTTCGTACCATGAAAGATGCCATAGATAGCGCTGGCAACCCACTGCCTGATAGTGAGCGCTTGACTGACTTTGGTAAAGCCTTACGTAATAGTAGTTTGGATGAGTTACCTGAGCTGTGGAATGTCGTTAAAGGTGATATGAGCTTAGTTGGACCACGCCCATTATTGATGGAATATCTGCCGCTATATAGTAAAGAGCAAGCGCGTCGTCATGATGTACGTCCTGGTATTACGGGTTATGCGCAAGTGAATGGGCGTAATGCCCTCGGTTGGGATAAAAAGTTTGAGCTTGATACTTGGTATGTGGATAACCAATCGTTATGGTTAGATATTAAGATATTGCTTAAGACAGTAAAAAAAGTGGTTATCAAAGATGGTATTAGCGCTGACGGTGAAGCGACAATGAGTAAGTTTATAGGAAGTAAGTAGTTAATAATAACAAGGAAGTCGATATGCAGCAGTTAATCGGTATATACGGAGCTAGTGGTTTTGGCAAAGAGTTATTGCCTTTAGTTCGTGAGCAATATAGAGACGCACAACTTTGTTTTGTCGACGATGGCGCGCAAGATAATGAATTAAATAATTATCGCATTTATACATATACAGAGTATTTGGCATTACCCAATGCGGATAAAGCTGTGGTCTTAGCTATTGCAGATAGTAAAATACGTGAAGTATTGGAAGTTAAGTGTGCTAAGGACAAGGTGTCGATTTTATCTTTAAAGGCATCTAACTCAATTGTATTAGATAATGTCGAAATTGGAGAGGGCTCTGTCCTGTGTCACTTTACCCAATTAACGTCTAATATAAAAATTGGTAAGCAGTTTCAAGCTAATATTTATAGTTATATCGCTCATGATTGTGTGATTGGCGATTATGTCACCTTTGCCCCACGCGTCAGTTGCAATGGCAATATTCATATCCATGACCATGCCTATATCGGCACAGGGGCAGTTATCAAGCAAGGTACGCCTGATAAGCCATTAATTATTGGTAAAGGTGCCATTGTAGGAATGGGAGCGGTTGTTACCAAAGACGTCCCAGCTGGGGCAGTCGTGATTGGTAATCCTGCAAGACCCCTCAATAAATAAAGAGTATAAATAAAAAATCAGAATCAAATATTTCGTTATAAGTGATTAATCGTCATCATCAATTATAAATAAGCACCATCGAGGCAACTATGTTAAACACTCCATTTTCACCTTGGCCAAGCTTTACGCAAGAAGAGGCTGATGCTGTCAGTCAAGTATTACTATCCAACAAGGTAAATTACTGGACAGGGCAAGAGTGTCGTCAGTTTGAGACGGAGTTTGCTAAATGGGCTGATAGCAAATATGCCATTGCGATGGGTAATGGGACGTTGGCATTAGACGTGGCCTTACAAGCGTTAGATATTGGCGCAGGTGATGAAGTCATCGTCACGCCGCGCACCTTTATTGCAAGTATCTCATCAGTTGTCAATGCGGGAGCGACACCTGTTTTTGCTGATGTCGATGAAGCAACCGGTAATATCACCCCTGAGTCAATCGCAGCGGTATTGACGGCTAAAACCAGAGCTATCGTCTGTGTACACTTAGCAGGTTGGCCTTGTGATATGGATGGCATCATGGCGTTGGCAGAACAGCATAATTTATATGTGATAGAGGACTGTGCACAGGCGCACGGTGCACGTTATAAGGGTCGTAGCGTGGGGAGTATCGGCC
>Ga0208435_100431_pt1 | contig 12156 bp, 5 predicted proteins | sample 24_taG_FD_184097 | JGI IMG/M metagenome (GOLD analysis project Ga0208435, IMG submission 184097) | Marine viral communities from Cariaco Basin, Caribbean Sea - 24_WHOI_OMZ (SPAdes) (version 2) | ecosystem: Environmental > Aquatic > Marine > Oceanic | place: Caribbean Sea: Cariaco Basin | collected...
TGTCTTTGCGGCAAAATCATACAAATTTTTAATACCCTAACAAATTCAACTGAGCGCTATCAGTAGTAGGATTGTTAATAGTAACGCGATAGCGTGTACGTCATGCCAGCGACAGCAGGGTAAATGAGAGCAATATCAATAATAAAGCGCACTGTAATTACCCTCACAACGAACTTACCATCACAACCTATCGCTCAAAACCTGCTATCACAGATGGCAATTACAAGTGATATGCCGTGGCTTTCATGCGATTGGCCATCCAGCGCATAGTATGACGTACAGGCGGTGATAACGCTGCGCCGCCACTTGCTAATGCCAGCTCACGATGATGCAACTCTTCAATATCCATTTGTGCCAGTATCTCTTTTGAGCGTTTATCGTGCTCTGGTAATTGGGTGATATGCTCTTGTAAATGTTCGCTGACTTGAGCTTCTGTCTCTGCGACGAATCCCAAGCTAAATTCATTAGAGATGGCACCTGCGACTGCGCCAAGACCGAAAGACATGCCATACCATAATGGCGTAAAGATACTGGCATGACTGCCAAGCTCGTCTAATCGCGTCTCGCACCAGACCAAATGATCGACCTCTTCTTCGGCTGATTGCTGCATGGCTTGCTTGACGCCACTGTCTTTGGCGGCAAATGCTTGACCATGATACAGACCTTGCGCACATACTTCACCAGTATGATTGATACGCATCAACCCTGCGACATGTCGCGCCTCGGTGATAGTGAGCTCAGGAATCTCGTCACTGCTAACTGGTAGTGGACGAGTGCTAGGGTTTGAATGTGGTACGACAGCTCGTAATGCCTTATCGACCCCAAGTAATAATTGGTCGACTTTGGATAAGGGGTGCAGGGCCATGATTCACTCCTGATGGCTTAAATACGATCAAAAAATTAAACTTATCTGTTCTTCTAAAACATTATCTGTTTTTCTAAAATAATGATAGTGATTAACGCATAGACATTACTATAGCAAACAATCCAAATGATCAGCATCAATATTATCAGTTTGATAACACACCGATTGCTATAGCAGCATGTCAATCTTACTTATGGAGCCACTTCATCATGCGTTTGGATGACTGCATTTTTAATATGTTTATTGAGTTTACTGTATAAAAAGGCACCGAAGGCAATGTTTATGAGTCCTGTCACCAAAAATAGCTGAGGTAAATTGAATCCCAAAGCGTTCAAGATCACGATAGAGAAAATCGCTGAGGTGACCATAAATATCGCGTTAAAGATATTGTTGGCACCAACGACGCGCGCGCGGTGGCTCTTGGGTGCATAGGCCTGCATAGAGGCATATAATGGTACGATGTATAAACCGCCGCTAAAGCCCAAAAAGAATAAATCAGCAAACACGCGCCAGCTGCCACTCATCCCAAATAAATCGCTAATACCAAGTAACGCCTCACTAGTAACGTTAATATTCAATCCTGACAGCGAAAAGTATAAGTCAATCGCAAAAATACTTAAGCCGGCGATACCAAAGGGCAAAAGACGTAAGCTGACTTGGTTTTTGGTTAGTGATTTGCATAATAATGAGCCAATCGACACACCAACAGAAAACAAGGTTAATAGGAAAATAACCACTGATTCATCACCATGTAAGATGACCTTGCTGAATTCTGGCGTTTGGGTCAAAAACGTCGCGCCATAAAACCAAAACCAGCTATTACCAAGGATGACAAAGAACAAAAAAGGCAATGAATATAAGTAGCGCACCGTCGCCACACTAGTGGTCACAATGTTCCAGTTGATTTTTAGGTTTGGCTGCATCGCTGGCATGTGGGGTATCAATCGTGCGACAAAATAACCCAATACGGCGATGACCAATACGGTCACACTTATCCAATAGAGCGGCTGCGCTATCTGAGTTAAAACACCCGCGATAATCATACCGAGCAAGATCGCTAACGACGTCCCCATTTGAAACAAACCATTAGCACCAACCAATTCATCTTCTTTCATCGCTTGTGGTAAGTAGGCGTATTTAATAGGCCCGAAAAAAGTAGATTGGGTGCCCATGAGAAACAACGCAACAAATAACAATGCATACCATTCAAACACGAACCCTACTGCCGCAATCACCATAATCACGAATTCAAGCAATTTAATCAATCGTGTGAGTTTTGATTTTTCGAATTTATCCGCGATTTGTCCTGCCAGTGCAGAAAACAAAAAGTAGGGCAAAATAAACAACATCGCGGCCAAGTTATTCAAAATACTGACTTCCATGCCCAACTGACTCGCAGCGGTGTAAGTCAAAACCAGTATGAGCGCTTGCTTAAAAATATTGTCATTAAACGCGCCCAAAAACTGGGTAAAAAACATGGCGCTAAAACGGCGGTGCTTAAATAATTGAAACTGATTGGCCATGAAAATTCCTACAGACGGGTCGCGGTTGCTAGATCAAAGAAAAGCGCTGAATACCGCTTTTAAAGTGAAAGTAATTATCGATATAATTATTAACAGTATCAAAAACTTATCGAAATATAGCATAGGTTTTATCAATATTAAGCCGTATAATAGCAAGGCTTTGGTAAAAATACATGCGCTCGACGCTATGATTTCATAATTATCTAAGTTATGATTTGTAAATTTTGCATGGTTACGTCGCGAGGCGTGAGTGATCTCAAAGGCTTGCTACCACTCACGCATGTCTATTTTTTGATAAAAACAGGGTGCTAATCTGACACCAAGGTTTGCATTATAAACGGTCATTATCCAAAGCAAGACAGTAAACCATAATTCAGCCAACTGCTATAAGTTTATTCACCGGTAAGACTAGGCGATTGTTATCGTTCATAATATTGTGCCGCGTGAGGTGATAGGAAATACACATGAAACACCAGCCTTCAACGCTCGCGCGCAATGTATCGATGATGCAGTGTGATACGGATAATGTTAAAGAGGATATTGAAATTCAAGATTTTCAGAGTGACCGTTTTCAAAAAACACGTCGTACAGCAGCTATGACAACTCATGGCAATGCGCCGCGCATTCATTTTACGCGTTCAGCACTTTTCACTGCGCTAGCGACCAGCCTAGTGGGTTTCGGTATGGCACCTGCTGCATTGGCTGATACCACAAATAATATCAGTTCTCCTAAACAATCTACGAGCAATCAAATAGCTGTCGATCAATCAAACAATCAACCAACCAGTACTCAATCAACCAGCACTCAATCGACCACACTGTCAGATGATGATACTCAGCTCGATATCGCTTTGGATGCATTGCGCCTAAAAAAGGCAGTAGAGCAAGGCATTATCGATCAGTCAGTATTGGATGAGTACAGCGAACAAAGCCTAGGCATTAAAAAGTCTGATGCTCAAGATAAAAGCGCTAAAAAACCAGCTGCTCAGTCTCAGGGTATGGCCAATTCTCAGGCAAATGCCATGGATAATATGGCTGGCGCAAATGATGCTCAGCTCGATCTTTCCAATAGCGCCAATGATGACTTGTTGCAACAAGCCGCAGCCATACAGCAGCAGGGTTATCAGATGATGACGCCCGAGGAGATTGATCGTGAGCTCGCTGCGATGGACATGCAGAATGCCCAAGATATTGACAACATCAATAATAGTACGGACGTTAATAGCAGTACTGACATTAATAGTACCAACGTTAACAACAATAACAATAATATCAGCAATAACGATCGCGATTTTGACGCGCCAATAGCGACATTAGATGATGCAACCCCGCCTATTGGTTTAGATGTGGATTTGGATGCGACCAATCTGCCAACTCCTAACAATCTTGAGACATTAGGTAGGAATGAGAGCGCCGCTGAAAGTGCACAGACGGCTGAAATTATTTCGCGTCCGATCGATGTTAGCGACTCTGTCAGTAGTGGGCGCGTGGATGGAACCGGTACTTTCGATAATGAGATTGTCGCCAATGCCAGTGATGAGACCAATGAAGATGGCACAACGTCAGATATCATCAATCCTGATGACTACTTGCCAGACTATCAAGCGGACTCTCAGGGAATAAACCAGAGTATCGAACAAGCCAGTAAGCCCAAGCCAATGGCGCGTAATAAAGGCAATATCGTGAAACGCCTTTATAACCGTTTATTCAATGCAGGTGTGATGGCATTACCACATGTAGATACTACAATTTATCTACGTCAGGCGACCGCTGAAGGTGCTGTCGATGGTAAGCCAAAGCTCACCAAAGCGGACAATGACGTTCAGCCCATGAAAAACATCAAGGCTGCCCTTGATGATACGACGGTTCAGTCAGTTACCGACTTTACGGCCGCATTGCCACGCCTGCGCCAAACAGCATTAGAGGCAGCTCAAGCAGTGGGTTACTATGATATTACGTTACGCCTACGTCAGCGCAATGCTGACACGATCGATGTCATTATCGAAGAGCTGGGCGAGCCGGTACGTGTGGATAGCCGTATTGTTGAGATTCGTGGTGAAGGCAGTGAACAACCAGAATATATAGCACTTGAAAAAGACTTGCCGCCACAAGTGGGTGATATCTTCAATCACCGTGTTTATAAAGATAGCAAGGCGGCCCTTGAGTCGCTGAGTAATACTTATGGCTATTTTGATCAATATTGGCTCAACAAATCCGTCGATATTATCTTGCCAGATAATACAGCAGATGTGTCGCTGGTCTACAACACTGGTGATCGTTATGAGTTTGATGACGTTGTGTTTTTTACATACGATGAAGAAACCAACACCTTAACACAAGATCCTGACAAGCTACCTGTTGAGTTGTCACTATTACAACAGTTGTTTGACTTTAAGCCCGGCGATCCTTTTTATCGTCCAGCGGTGACCGAGTTTAGCAATGACTTATCAGCGACTCGTTATTTTAATACAGTCAACGTTGAGTCGATATTGCCGCCAGATGAACGCAGTGAAGCCAGTACTTTGGCTTTTGATAACACGCCTACCAATAATAGCGGCACACTCGACGACGATATTAATAGTGATGGCGCCTTAGACATCGCGGGCAATAATGGTGCTGAAAGTTCAGCTGCTTCTAATAGTAGCCGTGTTAATCAAGACAATAACGCTGATGATGGTGATGAAAATAACGCAGAGAGTGAGGGTAATACGACTGCCAATAGCGGTGAAACAGTCAATCCCGCTGACATTGCGGCGATCGATTTTGAAGCTGATGCAGCAACACTTGATAAACTACAAGCTATCAAACAAAAAGCAGAGCGTTTGAGCCGCTTACCAAATGACCGTGTATTGGATGAAAAAGACCAAGAGGCGGACAATCTTTTGGGTAAAATAAGCGACGGCATCAGTAATATTGCGCAAAAAATATTCCCTGATGAAGAAAGCTTAATCACTGATGAAAACTTTGTACCACCAACGCTGGCTGGTCGAAAAACACCGCAACAAGTGGCAGAAAGTAAAAAAGTACCGTTGTATGTTTTTGTCTCTTCAAGTAAGCCGCGCGATGCCCAAGTAGGTCTTGGTTACGGCACAGATACGGGCGTGCGAGCGACGGCAAAAATAGACTATAATTTGCTCAATCGTAAAGGCTATCAAGCCGGTGCAGAGACCGAAGTTTCCAGAATTACTAAAAACGTCGCTGTTTATGCCAGTCGACCTTGGAAACATCCACTTAACGATAAATTAGATGCGCGTCTTACCTATGAAGAAGAGGTCATCGACCAAGGTGAAGGCAACTTCGACCTATCTACTACGACGCTAAAAGCAGCATTGGCACGTAATATTCGCCGTGACAGTGGCTGGAATCGCAGCTACTCTGTGAATTACCGTTTAGATGAGCTAGAGACTGGGGTCGATGAAACAGAGTTGGACGATCTACCTATTCGCTTTACTTCCTCTAAGCCTAAGCAGCAAGCGCTGCTATTCGGTTATGGTATGAACAAAACCGATGTAGACAGTGTGACCAATCCGACTCGCGGTATGCGTCAGTATTACTCGCTTGAAGCAGGGGCTGATAAAGCCCTTAGCGACACTAATATGGCAATCATTCGCGCGGGTGTCAGCGGCATTTATAGTTTTGGCGATGAGCAAAAGCATCAAGTGCTGGGCAGTCTGAATACAGGCTACATCTGGGCAGATGATTTTTATGATGTGCCTTATAAATTACGCTTCTTTGCGGGTGGTGACCAAAGTATTCGTGGTTATGACTATGAGAGCTTGTCACCGCTCGACAAGGGCTATTTGACTGGTGGGCAAGTGCTTGCGGTTGGTAGTGCAGAGTATAATTATGAATTTAAACCAGGATTCCGCGGGGCATTCTTCACTGATGTGGGTAATGCTTACGACAAAAACTTCGAGACTGAAACAAAGGTCGGCGTCGGTGTTGGTATCCGCTGGGCATCGCCAGTCGGTGTGGTAAGAGTTGATGTGGCGGCTGGGGTGACAGAAGAAAGCATACCCGTTAGACTGCATTTCTTTATTGGCTCGCCTTTATAGCCATGTAATCCAGTAGTGACATCATTTAGCGCGTATTGAACATTATTAAGTTGTCTCCGTTAGTGAAATTGAGACAGGTTCAACACGCGCTATTAGCAATATCCGTTGTATTTCTTATTTATCGTGCCGATTGCCGGTGACCATTCTTTAACGTAGTTGAGTGTCATGCTGACAAAAAATACCCCGCCTAATAACGCCCCAGATGAAGATCCAGCACAGCGCGACGCTCGTGCCGTCAGACGTTGGTATCCGCTGTCATTTTTGCTCAAATTACTCGTGCTTATTTTAATTGTGCTGACCATCATGTTTGCCGTGTTTTTTTACGCAATGGGCACAGAGTCGGGTACGAAGTTTATATTAGAGAAAGTCAGTGCTGAGACGGGCATTGATTTTAAATATGGTCGCGGTAATTTACGTGATGGAATCTGGGTCACTGATATCGATATCAAGGCGACTGAAGACCTTGAAGTATTGGTTGATAAAGCTTATGTCAAGATAGGCTGGCGTGCCATATTTGCCAAAGAAGTGCATCTGCGTGATGCAGACATACAAACCATTGAGATTATCAATAACAAGCCACCAACGGGTGAGCCGTTCGATTATAAAACGTTACAGCTACCAGTGAACTTACGCTTTGATCACGCTAAAATAAAAAATATTACTTATAAACAAGTGACCAAAGAGCCCGTCGTTGTGCAGGATATTGTTGCTCGTGATTTGACATGGGTCGGTAGCATGGTAACGGTTGGTCGCGGCGATTTACAATATGCTGATATCGTTAAAATCAGTGCCTTACAAGGTGAAATTGACTTAAAAGGCGACTATCCGCTAGATTTAAGCGCGATTGCAGAAGTCAGTGCGCTAGAAAAAGCCTACGTTGACCCATTGAATATCACGGCAACAGGGACGCTAAAACGTACGGTTGGTAAAGTTCGTAGTCGCTACAATGACAGCGATGTGAGCGGTGATTTTGTTGTGCAAGGTTTGGATCAGGATTCGCCATTCCAGGCAAAATTGCAATGGGATGATATTTTGATCCCTTATGCTGAAAGCCAAAAAATTCGTTTAAAAAGTGGTACTGCTACCGCGACAGGGGTTATCTCTGAAATACGTCTGCGTATCAATACTGAGCTGACGGCTAAAGACATTCCGTCCGGTCACTATCAAGGTCGCGCCGTTATTGCAAACAGTCAGTTACGTATTGATCGCTTAGATGCTCAGGTGCCAGCTGGAAATTTAATTCTGCAAGGTATTTTAGATTGGCAAGACAGCTTTGATGCAAAAGTACGAGCGACAGGGAGCAATTTTGATATTCGCCGCGTTATTCCTGATGACTATGCTGATTTCAAAGCATATGCACCGCAAAAGCTGAATGGTCGACTGTCATTACATTATCAGCAGCAAAACAGCACTGGTAACGTAGAGCTTGATGCAGATTTGCGTCAACGTGATGGCGAGCATGTGAATGCTAATATCGTCCAAGGCAAAACGTCAGCGAAGTCGACACAGGTAGCGCCTTGGTATATCGATGCCAAATGGCAAAATCTAATCCGCCGCGATGTGCCTAATATCGGTAATATTGATAGTCCGCGTGGACAGGCAGATGTCATCATTCGTGGCTCACGGTTATCAGTAGATGCCAATGCAGTCATTAATGAATTGAATGCCGCTCCTAAAGGCAACTATGACGTGCGCGTGCGCAAAGCTGGGGATGTCATCGACATCAATCGCCTGAATTATAAAGGAGTCGTGGGCGACTTATCAGGTACTGGGCAGATTCAATTGGCAAATAAAAAGCGTCCGCTCACATGGCAGATAGATGCGCGTACCAATGGATTATTACCCAAACAGTATCGCAGTGATTTGCCGCTTGAGCACCTAACCGGTAGTGTCAGCGCGCGTGGTCGTTTATTAACTATTACTAAAGGTGGCGTTAGTGGTCAGCGTCATATTATCACCTTAAACAAGACCGACTTGCAGGCGCAACTTGATGCGACTCAAGATGGCCGTGCTATTGGCATAACGGGTGCGGGTGATGCCAAAATCGATATCGTTGGTGGCGAGCTGTCTATGTTCGATGCGCGCTTCAATGGGCAAGTCGATACTGCAGATGTACCAAAAGGACGCCTATCTATTGATGCGGCTGGCACGCCAAAGTTTATTAGTATTCGTAAGCTCAATTACAATGGTGAAGCGGGCGCAGTGAATGCCAAGGGCGTCATCGATTTGCGTAAAAATATCGGCTGGACGATAGATGGTCGCTTCGACAAGTTCAATTTGGGTTATTTTTTACCCAATAATCCAGCGATTATCACTGGTGATCTAAAAACCAGTGGCGAGTGGCAAACTGCGCCTAAGAATAGTAAAAATACCGCAGGCAAACTGCAACGTTTTGCGGTGAATTTCGACGGAGTGCTAGATGCAGAGCAACTGCCAGCGGGCAAGCTAACCATTGATGCCAGTGGCGATGACCAGCTGATTCGTATCAAGCGTTTCCGTCATGTGGGCGCGGCAGGCAGTATTGATGCCAAAGGGACGGTTGATGTACGTCAAGGCATTGCGTGGGATATTGACGCAGTGATGGATCGTTTTAATATTGGTTATTTCCTCAAAGATACCCCAAGCCTTATCACCGGTACTATCGATACGGATGGGCGCTGGAGTGACTCGCAGCAAATCATTAATATCAAAAAAATTGATTTAAGAGGTATGTTAAAAGGTCAACCGCTTAGTGCTAAGGGTAGCTTAGCAGCGAAGATGCGTCTGCCAAAAGATTTGGCAAGCTATTTCAAGCGCCTACAAACGCAAGATGCACAGGCGCAATATAAGCAAGTAAATGCCTTGATAGACAGCTTAAACGCGGATAATTTAGTGCTACGTTGGGGTGATAATTATGTCACTGCTAATGGCAATGCTAAGCAATTACAAACCAAAATTAACATCACCAGTCTGGATCAGTTGTCAGATAAATTGGCTGGCAAAGTCACTGGCGGTGCGACCTTATCACAGCCAGTAGGACAAGCGCTGCCAACCATTTATATCGATTTAGTCGGTGAGCGAATTGCACTGCCGGGCTTTATTTTGCGCCAAGGTCGCGTGCGCGGTAAGCTGGTTAATTTGGCAAACAGCCCAAGTCAGCTTATTATCACCGCTGAAGGCTTAGATGCAGCTGGACAGAGTTTTAAAAGCGTTAAAGCGACTTTTAATGGTACTGAGCAGGCGCATGTGGTCAACCTTGACGTTGCCAATGAGCAGCTTACGATTGGCGCAAGGCTTAAAGGCGGCTTCAATCGGGATAAACTGAGCTGGTCTGGCGTCATCGGTAAGGGCCGTGTTCAATCCAAATATGCGACCTTAAATCAGTTACAGCCAGCGCAGTTAATTGTTAATTTACCCAACAATCAAAATGGCAATAATAACGATTTAAAAGTACAGTTGGCAGCGCACTGCTGGCAAGCTACCGATCAAACGGGCAAGGTGTGCTTACGTGAGAATTTAATCGCATCACCGGATAAAGGTGAGGTGAATATTGCCTTACAAAATCTAGATACGTCATTACTATCGGTCTTTTTACCCAAAGATATCGACTGGCATGGCAAAATTAATGGTAAGGCGATTGTTGGCTGGCAACGTGGTCGTCCACCGACGATTAATACCACACTGTATTCAGACAACGGTAAAATCGGCTTGATTCAAGATGGTGATAGTTTACCCGTCACTCTGCCTTATAAGCGGGTCTCATTGATTGCACTGTCCGTCCCTGAAGGCATCAAACTACGTACCGATATCAATACTGGCGGCGGTGCGCGTGGTTATGCTGAAGTGGTCGTTGATCCTTATAAGACACCTAAGCCAATTTCGGGTGCTTTGGTATTGAATGAGCTTAACCTTGCGATATTCAAGCCTTTCTTCCCAGGTATGCGAGTGCTAGAGGGCAATGTCACGATGGCAGGAGGATTGGGCGGTACATTAGATAAGCCGCAATTCTATGGCGATGTGAAACTTGCTAATGGCCGTATTGCGATGCTTGATTTGCCCATTAATTTAACCAATGTAAATACTGACGCCAAAATTCGTGGTACGCAAGCGACTATTGATGGAACCTTTAGCAGTGGTACGGGTAAAGGGGTTTTGAGTGGTACCGTTAATTGGCAACAAAAACTCCAAGCCAAGCTTAGCGTCAGCGGCGAGCGTTTGGTGATTACTCAGCCACCATTGTTAGTGGCAGAAATCAATCCTGATATTGATATCATCGTGCGTCCAGGCGATCGTTATGTCGATATTAAAGGGGCGGTCAGCGTACCGTCAGCGACCATTCGTCCGCCAGAAGCCAGCGAAGATATCATTACTCAAACCGAGGATGCAGTGGTTCTTGATCGTCGTCTCATTGGCAATATTGACGAGGTGTTGGCAATATCGAAACCTTGGTCAATCAATGCAGATATCGGTGTCGACTTGGGTGATGATATCAACTTCCGTGGTTTTGGTGCCGTTATTCCTTTAGCTGGTGCGATTAATATCACTCAAAATGGCACGGGTGTCATGCGTGCAAAAGGGGTGGTGCAAGTATCACGTCGTACCAATATCAACGCTTTTGGTCAGAACCTAGAGCTTAACTACGGACAAGTGCGCTTCAACGGTGATGTGATGAAACCTAACCTCAGTATTGAGGCGGTTAAAACGATCAGTGGCAAAACGGTAGGTGTGCGTGTCAAAGGCAATACAGAAAGTCCTAATATTATTGTCTTTAATAATGCAGGTTTGACCCAGCAGCAGGCGATGAATGCTTTGGTGACAGGTCGAATTAATAACAAGGGCGCCACCCAAATCAGTGAGCAAGGCTTTAAATCGCAAGTGACGAATAACCTAGCCGCCGCGGGCTTAAGCTTTGGACTGAGTGGCACGCGCAATCTAACCAATCAAATCGGTCAGATTTTTGGTTTTCAGAGTTTGACCGTTGATGCCTCAGGCAGTAGTGAAGATACCAACGTCAATGTCACCGGTTACGTAACGCCTGACTTGTATATACGCTACGGAGTAGGGGTGTTTAATGCTCAAAATAGCTTATCCATTCGTTATCAGTTAACTCGACGTATTTATGTAGAGGCAACCTCAGCGGCAGAAAACGCGGTGGATGTGGTTTACAGCTGGCAGTTCTAAATCGCATCGTTTTATCCAATAAAAAACGCCTTCATTAAAAGGCGTTTTTTTATAGGTAGGTTAGGACGTGTCCTCAATTCAATCGATAGTTGTCTAAATGGGTTAGAAATGGCTAAATCTTGCCAAACGGCGTCAAATAGCTGACTAATATCTCGATATTATCGGCGCTATTTTCCTTGTTTGATTGCAATTTATCTCATTTTTATCACCATTTTTAAAATGAGGACACGCCCTAATATTGATGATGAATGATATTAATCTATTTAGTCAGGATTAAGCGATTATTACGTGTTAAACGTAATCGATACTCTTCACCCTCATGCTCGATACGCACTTCTTTAGTGAGTGCAAATAAGTGTTGTGATTGCAAAGTTGGTAAACGGTTTTCACGGCAATTCAAGTAACGAGAGATAACCATGCTCATAGTAAATTCCTTTTGATAAAAAATGGCTGAATAGTAATGGCGATACAGTAACTATCTTTAACGATAATAATTATCATTTACATTGAAGGATTTTGCAAGGTAATTGATAAAATAAAATGCAGTCATTGT
>Ga0208435_100432_pt1 | contig 12133 bp, 10 predicted proteins | sample 24_taG_FD_184097 | JGI IMG/M metagenome (GOLD analysis project Ga0208435, IMG submission 184097) | Marine viral communities from Cariaco Basin, Caribbean Sea - 24_WHOI_OMZ (SPAdes) (version 2) | ecosystem: Environmental > Aquatic > Marine > Oceanic | place: Caribbean Sea: Cariaco Basin...
TATATTATTGACACATTTTACCTACATATTTCGATTTTTATCGTTTAAATAAAATGCCATAACTCCGATTCGTGTTCTAAACGCTTAAATCAAAAAATACATTGAACAAAAGTATCGTTACTGTATGACGATTGTTTCTATTGGAACAAAAATTGCATGTATTTTAATGTATATAGTTAAAAAAATAATAAGCTGAGAATAGATTTTAGAAGGGCTAGGTACGGTAATTATTACTATGACAGATCTAGCATTTATCAAAGATAGTGACAGCTATAGATAGGGATTTGATGTGAACGCATCTACAAATAAGGTAGCACAAAAATTACAAATGACCAGCTCAGGATTTACCCTGATTGAGCTGATGGTAACGATTGCCGTGCTTGCTATTATTGTTAGTATTGCGGCTCCTAGTATCAGTACTCAGCTGGCTAATCAGCGCGTAAAGTCGACAACTTCTACGTTGGTTAATGCTTTAAAGGAAGCCAAGGTTGAGAGTGTCATACGTCGTCAGAACCTTACTTTGAGCTATAACAATACTAGCACGCCTAAAGTGATTACGATTACTGCCCCTGATTCAAATACTATCGCAAATTATAGTTATAACGTTAAAAGCACTATCAAGCCAGACACAGTCGTAACTATTGTCTTTGAGCCAAGTAAACGGGTTAACACGGCACGTACTTACACAATCTGTGATAGCAATGCTAATGCAACGTCGCGCCAGATTGAGGTTGATCAAGTCGCTAATATTACCAATAAGGTGGGAGGAGCGTGTTAATGAGTAATTTAACTTCGCAACGTGGCGTCGGCTTGATCGAAGTGTTAGTCGCAGTCTTGCTACTATCTATAGCTATATTAGGTTTTAGCGCGCTACAAATACGAGCAGTCAGTGCTACCGATGAAAGTTTGGTTCGCACTAAGTCAATGACGGTTGTACGTAATCTAGCAGAAGTCATGCGTGCCTATCCTGAGGCTTATGTGACGGGTAGTGGCTCTGCTTTTGTAAGTGTTTCACCTGACACCGCATCTGCTGTACCTACTATTCAGGCTATTATAACTAGCACTGCAACTGATAACGTTAAAGTTGATACAAAAACTATAAGTCGTAACGGTACCGAAAACTGTTTATCAACTGGTACAACAACTAATGCTAATAGTAAAAGAATTCCCAATAAATTATGCAATATTAACCAGCTTGCTACTCGTGATGCATTAATGGTTAAACAACTAGCAAAAGATGAAGATATTAAATTGGCTGTTGTTACTTGCCCCGGTACTACAACACAGGCTATTCAACGTCAGATGTGTATCGTGACTGCTTGGAATGACACTAAAGCCTTATTAGATGATTCGGATGATAAAGCCTGCGCCAGTACTAAAGGCGTTTATAAGACAGGCAGTCAATGCTTAATCTCGGAGGCCTACTAATGCACAGCTCCAACGCTAAAAATTATCGATTTGATGTTTCACCTTCTAATAGTGCAGGGTTCACCCTTATTGAGCTAATGATATCGCTAGTCTTGGGTTTATTGATATCAGCCGCAGTGATACAAGTTTATATTATCAGTACTCGTACAGTTACAGTCCAGCAGAGTGCCTCAGAAGTTCAGGACAGCACGATATTTGCGTTACAGTCTCTAGAAGATCGAATTCGTATTGCTAATCTAGGTAATCCTATTACTAATATTAATGATAATACAAGAAATGGCGGCATCGTTTTAACAGGTAATAATATAGGCAACAACAGTTATGCAGATACTGGCTATCTGACTGTCAGTGCGGGTCAGACAGGTACAAAAGGTGCTAATGGTTGGACGGGAATCTCGAACACTAATATTGCAAGCGATCAATTAACCATTCAATACAGAAATATAACCCCAAATCCTTTGTTTGACTGCGAAGGCAAAGAGATCGGTGCTGGTAGCAGTGACTGGGTTATTGAGCGCTATTTTGTTCGCCCAGTGACAGGTAACACTCCAGTAGCAGGCTCACAAAACTTGGTATTGGCGTGTGATGCAGGTCGTTTGACCAGTGCAGGAGCTGTCACAGCTCTAGGTGATAATGGTGAAGTTATGATACCTGCTATAGACCAGTTTAAAGTTCTATTAGGGACGTTATCAGATGTGGATAACTTGACCTATCTACCTTCAAGCATATATCTCGATGTTGATAAACCTTTGGTTGGAGAAAAGCCTGCCATTACAACGATTAAATTAGGTGTCATCATTCGCAGTAGTACTCCAATGATTAGTAGTGTAGACAAAAATAGCTTCAATGTATTTGGAGCAGATAATACATTAAAAGCCGAAACAGCTAAATACTATCGACGCAGCTATGAGTCAACAAACTTATTGCGCAATGCTCGTGTCATGTCAGTGACCGGCATGCCAACTAATAGCAATTAGCACTACATCAAAAAAAGAGGACAATATGTCAAATACACCTCGTTATCAGTCATTAAATGGCTCTATATCAACACAAAAAGGTGCTGTATTAATTGTAGTGCTGCTGTTTTTGGTATTGATTATTTTGGTCGGTGTTATTGCTGTTAAACAAAGTACGACTGATTTGCGATTAGCAACCAGTGATCAAATTAACACCTTATTATTACAGTCAGCAGACAATGCCAATCAGAATATCGAGCAGGGCGTTAATGGTAGTAGCGATGCAGATGTCTATACAGATATGCTGTCACGTACAGGACCTTTTGGGCATTTTATTTTAGATACCAACAGTACTGAACATGAATACGTATTTTGTTTTCGACCACGTGGTCGTTTTTTCGATATTAATAAAACTACTATTAATACAAAAGATGGCAATATCCTAGGCAATGATATTGGCTACTGTAATCCTTCGACACCAGCTGATTATGTCAGTGATCGTAATGCGAGTATGACACAAGTAAATATTTCACTGACTGCACCAGACGCTAATAATGAAGTGTTTAGGAGCTATACCATTGGACAAGACAGTAGTGAAATATCAAGCCAAGCGTTTATGTTTGATATTAATAGTACTGCGATACTACCAGCCTATTCTGGCAAAACAGATGCTGCCAAAGACTGCTTTAAAAAGACCAGTCGTGTAGGGACCGTGACAGATGCTAAAGATGCTATTGGTGGTTGTATGGCAAAAGAGAATGTTCCGAGTACTGTGCTCTATGAAGTAGCCAATGTAGAAAATTTATCAATGCGTGAAAACTGTGTCGATTTTGGTAAAGGTGCTGGTGTCGTTTGTACGCTTCCTACTAGCTAGCACCCACTGTATTCAAGTATAGGTAAGATAATTTAACTAGTATTGTTGTTAAGGTTATTAGAGCACACTTAAATAGTAAGTAACTAATTGTTAAATGGCAATTAAATGACTGCTAATGATTATTCGCTCGATAACTCAATCCGTTCAAGGAGTCAGTCATGAAAAACCTACCAAATCCTGAAATTAATAGACAGTCATGGCCTATCAAAGCTCTAGCGGCTGCAGTCGTTATCGGTATGACTGGCACTATCGTACAAGCTGCTAATGTCGAGCGTAAGCCCATCGGCGATTTAGAAATCTATTCACCAGCGAAGCAAGGTACGGCAACGATCTTTATGATGCTAGATACGTCAGGAAGTATGGGTGATGGTTTTATAAAGGATGATTACAATAAGGCCACCGGATTAGATTTTACTAATTGTAAAGCAAATGATGTGACTTCCGAAAAGATTAGGGCAGTCGTTTATGAGCGTAAGTATAAAACTACCATAACAGGCGAGTTGTTCAGAGATGAAGATGGCAAGCTGGTACAGATTAAAGATCTAGATAAAACTCCCAAAGAAGTAGAGTTTACTCCTTCAGGTTGTACGGTTAGTGGAGTAACTAAATATTCTAGATTAGTACGATTGCAGATAGCACTTATTGAGCTGTTAGCAGATGACGTCTTCAAAGTAGATAACAGTCTAAAAAATACGGGCTCTCTACAAGATGACTATGAGATAGGTCTAGGTAACTATAGTTATAATGGTAATGGCAAGTCAGGCGTGACTTTGGTACCTACAAAAGCACTAGATACTGAACAGCGGGTAGATTTAATTAAAAAAACTAAGGATTTAATTGCTAAAGGTGGTACGCCCACTGCTCAAGCTTTGGCAGAGTCTGGTGCCTATATGATGGGTACGACTACAGATACAGAAAACTATATTAACCTGGTTGCTCAACGTGAGTCTCAGTATAATAGTAAGAATAGGTTAACTACCTATTACCGAAGTTGTAACTCTAATGAAGACTTACTCTCGCTAGATGAGTATACGAATAAATATGTTTATGCTTGTAGCAGTTGGGGTGACTGGACGACGAGTAGTAAAATATCAAGCTATAATACTTATATTAATACTGGAGCTGGCACAGAGACTGGTGTGGGTAGTAATGGGCGTAATTATTATCAATATACCATTAACTCAGATAGTGGCTTTATTGATTCAGAGCCTACGACCAAAAGAGGTGCTCTAAACAGATATCTCTCTCCGTTAAACCCTAAAGAATGTAGTGGTAATGGTATTTATATACTGACCGATGGTGAACCAAATAATAGTAGTGATGATAGAGCCAAAGCAGTGATGAATGCGTCGTTAGAATACAATCCAGCATTATCAGTGAGCAGTTGTAATAGTTTGACAGGAGGTAGTAGTAGCGGAGCATGGGGCTGTATGGCAGAGTATGCTGCGCTTTTGCGTAACCCTAGCAACAACCCTCTTAAACTACCTATTAAGACAGCCACAGTAGGTTTTGGGAAAGACTTTGCAGGGCTTACGGGTAAAAAAGAAATTATAATAAATGGTAAAACAAAAGAAGTGATCGATTGCAATAGTGGCAAGAACGTAAATCAAAATACTCGTAATTTATGTAAACTTGGCGAACGAAAAGCTGATGCCGAGCCTAAAACATTTGGTGATGGCGGCTTCTACTATACTGAAGAGTCTGAGGATATTGCGAATAGTATTATTGATTTTGCCTCAGGTTTAGTACAGATTATTAATACTGCGCCATCAGGTACCATTACTATCCCTGATGATCCTTATCGCACTGCCAATCAATTAGCTTATGCTTATTTACCTATGTTAGATCCTGATATTGCGTCAGGCTCTAGTATCTGGGATGGAAATCTTAAGAAGTATAAATTAAATCAAGGCACTTTATTTGGTAATAATAGTAAGTTACTGTACAAAGACGTTGCGGGTAATCTAGATAAAGAAACTCAGGATTTATGGCAAAGCTCTGACTTTACGGTAGATGGAGTTACAGCCAACAATGATATTAATGCTGGTGGTGTCTATGCTAGATTAAAAGCACCAAATTCAGGTTTCAGTAGTTTGCGCACCCTTTATGTTGAAGACCATACCTCAAGTGATAGTATAAAGCCCACCTTGCGTAAAGTTTGGGTTGATGGTGACGGTAAGCCGCAAGGGTTCGATCAGCTGATAGATACAGATACTTATACGCAAATAAATAAACGCCGTCTACTCAGTTTTTTAGGATTTGATGAAGTCTTAACGAATGATGGACAAGCAGTAGATGATAAAGATGTGGAAAGCTTAACGCTTACCGAGCCTACTAAAGAAGTTAAAGTGTTGGGCGGGGTTGTCCATTCAAAACCTGCCGCAATTTCTTATAGTGCGACTTTAGATGATAACGGTCGTATAACTGATACGCGTGACGATTATGTGTTATTCGGTTCTATGGACGGAGCATTGCACTTAGTCGATGCAGATAAAGGTGAAGAAACATACGCAATCATCCCTAAGAAGATGTTAGAAAATCAACCTACAGCTTTGGTTGATAACTCAACCAAAGCAAAGGTTGGTGAACCATACTTTGGTGTAGATGCGCCTTGGTTGGTAACTACCGATTACGATTATGATTTGAAGAGCAAGAAGGTGAAGGTTGATCAATCATCTGGCAAAGGAATGTTTGCCTATGGTGGCCTGCGTATGGGCGGTGAAGCATTCTACGGTATGGATATCACCGATAAAGAAAACCCTAAAGTCATGTTTACTTTTACTCCAGAAGGTCGTAACAACACCACATCAAACAGTAACTTTTCACGTCTAGGTCAAATCTGGAGTAAGCCTACTGCCGCTAAAATCCGCACTGGGAAAGATGATAAACCTACCAATGTCCTTATATTTGGTGGTGGTTATGATATCGCTTACGAAGACGATGAATATATGGCTACTACAGATGCACCAGCCAAAGGCAATGCTGTTTATATGATTGATGCAAGTGATGGTAAGTTACTATGGTCAACCAGTGGTGAAGCTGGCGGTAGTGTCAATACCAAAACAGCGGACATGATTCATAGTATCACTGGTGAGATTACAGTATTAGATCGTGATAACGATGGACTGGTCGATCATATATACGCCGCTGATCTTGGTGGTCAAGTTTTCCGTGCAGATTTTGAAAATGCTCGTCCTAAAAAGTATGGTTTTGAAGCTGTTGATAAATTTTCAAACAAGGGTGTAGTCCGCGTATTAAATAGCTCTACCAGTGGCAAACCTGCGTATCGTTTTTATGAGCGTCCAGTGGTTAGCTTCTATCGCAACCAAAGCACTGGTACGAATAATGGTAAATTATTTGCACTTGTTAATGTAATATCAGGCAATCGTAGTGCACCTCTGTCGACGTTACGCAGTGAGAACTCTTATGCCAACCGTCTATATGGCATTATTGATAACGATATTACAAATGCAGATCTTTATAAAAGCAGTTTTACAGCTTCTGTAAAAGACTTAAACGAAAGTAAGCTGACTAATCTAGCAACGGCATTGGGCGATACTCCAGATGAAGCCGCAAAAATTGCCGCTAAGTTAGCGATGGTAGAAGGTACTATGCAAGGCTGGTACTATCCATTGACTCGTTTTGATGGCTACAATAATGTCCGATATAATAAAGGTATAGGCGACAGTGTGGTTATCAATAACTTGTTATATACGACTGTTTATAATCCCGATAAGCTCTATGATACGGTTTCAAGCTGTTCGGCGAAAATCGCGGGTGGCTCAGAACGTCAACTATACTGCTTACCTTATGGCGTCTGTATGGAAGCCAGCTCAAAGACAGGGACAGGCGGTTATCTACCTGCTGGACAAGGTATCCAAGAGCTGACACTTGGTGCGTATAATGCTAACAATACTGACCTTAAAGTACTCATTGGGAACACAACCATTGCTGAGCGTGCCTTAGAGAGTAACAGAACAGGCTATGGTGAAGACGCCTTGAAAAACAATAGTAATATCAAAGATTTATACCCTGGTGAAAAAGTACGCCCTACACAAGTAGGTGGTGATGGTACTGCTGGTGAGTATATCTTTAATGAACGTTATACGATGCAGCCGCGTGTATGGTATGAACGTAAGTAGCAGTGATAATGGCGATAGAAGGTGCTATGTATCCTAAAGGTACATCATTTGGTCATCGCCATTCGCCGAGAGTAACACAGCACTAATAGCAGTATATGGATATAGTCGCACTACGCAGAATAGGTAGTGTGACATATTTATCATTCGATAACGGGATGTCGCACATGACTCAGACGAGAAATACAAGTACAGCTAAGGTTACTCGCGGCTTTACGCTTATAGAGCTAATGATTGTCATCTTTATTATATCGATACTGGCCGCTATCGCTGTCCCAAGCTATCGCCGTTACGTCATACTTAATGCTGAACGTGAAGCACAAGCAAAAATGTTACAGTTGCAGATACAGCTTGAGGGCTGGCGCTCCAAAGCATTGAGTTACCAAGGTTTTCAGCCGCAAGTGATTAATGGTACAACCAATGTTAAAACCTATAGTTATGCGGATAGTCCAACCAACAAGACTATTTATGTACCTGATGGCAGCGATGCAACCAACTATCGATATAAAATTACTCTCGTCGATGGCGGTGACACTAGCAAATCGCTAGTACCTAGTGGGTTCTCTATCATTACTGGTAGGACATGGAAGATGTTGGCCACACCCAATACTTCAGGACCTGCTAAGGGTGGTAGTACTATTATGCTTAGTAGCAGCGGTATACGCTGTCAGCATAAAACGAATAGTATCGCTATTAAAGACAATAACTGCGGTACGGGTGAGGAAACTTGGTAATGAAAGCAGCTTTCGATAAGTATGATTTAATTACAAACAAGTCTGCTAAACATCAAGGCTTTACGCTCGTAGAAGTCATGATAGTCGTTGCAATTGTTGCTGTGCTTGCTGCGATTGCTTATCCCAACTATCAGCGCTATGTTATCAAGTCCAAGCGTACCGATATGATGAGCGAGATGCATAACATTGCATCGCAAATTCAAAGCCGTAAGTTGGCACAGGGTAGCTACAGTAATAGCTTAATCACTGGACTCGGTGGTAGCTTCCCTAGGCAGGGCCCGACGCTCTATACCATCAGCTTTACGCCAGATCCACTCACTGCTAAATGGAGCATTATCGCCACGCCAAATCCTAATAGCCAAATGTCGAATGACGGAACCCTTAGCCTTAATTATCAGAATATCAAATGTCGAAGTAGTGTGTGTGGTAGTGGTAAAGAATGGAATGATTAGAAAACTGGGGAGTCTGCAAATAGCTGACAAAAATTGTCAAAGTCCATTATCTTTTATTAACAAAAATCAGTATACTGACGTTTTTTAGCAGCCTTATCGTAACATTGGTTACTTAATGTCACGTTTGAAGAGTCAAAAATTAGCAGGCTACTAAAAATCGGTTTTAAAAGTCTAATAAATAAGAAAATCTTTGCTATTTATTATGTTGGCATGGTAACTGCAATATTTATGGTAAGAGAAAATAGACAATATCCCTAAAGATAAAATGCACCTGTATCAATAACAGCCATTTATCTTTATATACACCAAAGGAGTTCATATGAACACTGCTCAAAAAGGTTTTACCTTAATCGAATTAATGATCGTTATCGCTATTATCGGTATCTTGGCTGCGATCGCGCTACCTGCTTATCAAGACTATACCAAGCGCGCCCGTTTGGGTGAAGCATTAAGTTTAGCTGGCGGTGCGAAAACAGCAGTGACTGAGTTTTACTCTTCAAATAATGTGTGGCCAGCTGGTAACGCTTCTGCTGGCTTACCTACTACTATTACTGATATTAACGGTAATTCGGTTGAAAGCGTTGAAGTTAAATCGGGTAAAATTGAAGTCAAAGTTAAAGATAATATTGAAAGCGGTAAAATTTTAGTTTTATCCCCATCCGCTGCTAGTGGAAGTATTGTTTGGAACTGTAAAACTGCTGCTGGTACTAACATTAATGCTAAATACCTACCTTCAGAATGCCGTTAATATTTAACAAGATCTGACTGTCAAAATAAAAGGAGAGCTTAATGCTCTCCTTTTTTATGTGCTTAAATACCTGAATAAAGATAATGATTATGCTTATTTTTAAGAAACTAACATCGAGTCTTGAGATTTGGCTGATACTAATTGTTTTTGGTGTCTACGCATTTGGAACGGCGACGACTCAACATTATCTGCCTAGCCAGATAGATTTTATCCCTAATATTACGGTGATAGGGCTGTTATGTTTAGGGCTTATGGTCTTACTTCCCAGAATTAAAATAAAAAATATCGGAATAGATAGCTTGTTTTGGCTATTATTGTTTCTACTTATTTTGATTCAACCTTTTTTTATCAATTATGCTTATTTAGATGGTGTGCTTTTCCCTTTAGCGACTATTTTGGTGTGTTTTATCCTGTCGGTTGTTATTAATAATACAGATGAGAAGTCTAAGCTAGTTTATTATTCAGCTTTTGGGTTCACCGCGGTTGCCTTACTTAACACTGTTTTCCAGCTATTACAGTATGCCAATGTTTCTGATGATCTTTGGTTTGTAATGACCATGCAAGGTAATCGATTTTTTGGCAATGTCGGTCAACCCAATCAATTGGCATTTATTTATGCCCTAGGAATTGCTGCTTGTCATTATCTTCTGATTAAGGCTGAATATAAGCGCGGTATATTCATATTTATTGCGTTAACTATTCTAAGTATTGGCTTAGCCTTAACGAGCAGTCGTGGTGGCTTAATCTTGGGATTAGCTTCATTCTTAATATATGGATTGAATGTTAAAAGAGGGTATAGCTTTAAACTGTTTTTCACCGCTGCAAGCGTGTCAATAGGAGGGTTTTTACTAGGTTCTTATTTATTAACCATTCATAGCTTGTATGGTTCTGAGGATGTTTTGACACGACTAGCAACAGGTAATAACTACGCTCGAATAGAACTGATTCAGCAAGCTTGGGTGCAATTTTTACATCATCCGTTACTGGGTGTAGGTTTTGGCAATTTATTAGCAGATAGCTTAGAGCATATTGAGCAAGTTGACTGGTTTGTTTTTAATATTCATAGTCATAATATTATCATGCAGTTTGCCGCTGAGTTTGGACTGCCAGGATTAGCCCTACTGGCTGTGGTAGCTTTTATAGTTTTTCAATCGTATGGGCAATCACGTAGTTTAGAATCAAGCTTTATTTTCGTTTCATTAATTATCGTAGCGCTTTATTCTTTAAGTGAATACCCATTGTGGTACACGCGATATCTAATAATAGCTGTATTTCTATTGGCAGTTATCAATCGCAAAACTATAAAAATAAATATTGATTTAAATAAGTTGTTTTTTGCTATCACTGCTCTATGCATTGTAGGTAGTATTTTTTATTATCAGTCTTATAAAGACTATCATCGAGTTAATACCTTTTTTAAATACTATGATTCTTTAGATAGCGAATCGTTAACAGTAACCGAAACTCAAGAAATCGCTCAAATTCAACAGCAGATGCTGATAGAGTTACCTTCGGTCTTTGGCTTTTCAGCCTATAAAGAGTTTTTTATTTACCATCTACTTCCTAAAGATAATATAGATTTAGAAAAGCGTATCAACCTAGGTAATCGTGTATTAACTAAATTTTTATCACATGATATTTTATTAAAACAAGCTTTATATTTTGGCTTAAATAATCAACCAAAACAGGCACTTCATCTATACCAAGGCGCTTGTCTGTTGGATCATAGTCAAAGCTGTAATGTTGTCAGTCTGCATGTCAATGAGCTAGCTGATAACTATCAACAGTTTGAGAGCATCCGCCAAGACTACAATCGATGGGTAAAAGCCAATAAAAGTAAGATTAAAAAATGACAATGTTTAAGGTTGGCATGTCCCCTGCAATATAATAATTATATTATCTATAGGTTACGGTACTATGAAACCGTTTCAAAATTGCAAACTTAACAATCAATATGGTTTTACTTTAATTGAGATAATGATTGTCATCGCAATTATTGGTATTTTAGCGGCAATTGCAACAGCCAGCTACCAAGTTCAGGTTCGGCAAACGCAATTAATGACTATCTATCAAGAATTAAATCATTTTCGCTTACCCTATCAAACGTTACTTGCTGGCGGCGCTGGCGTGGTTGCTTTTAGTATCGACGGTCTCAATATGCCAACATCAACCAAATATTGTCAGTTCACGGTCAAAGCACCTAATTTGGAAGGTAGCACAGCGGACGCGGTAGTTTGTAATATCCAAAATTTGCCTTATCTACAAAATCAATCGCTCAGCTTAACTTTTACCGAAAACGGCAATTGGGAGTGCAAAGCAAGCTCAGGGATTTTGGTATCTTACTTACCGCAAGCTTGCCGACCATAAGTTGTTAGATATTAAATAGTATTAACCATAAAAAAACCACCAAGGACCTTTTTATTTTGGCGAATTGGTGGTTTTTTACTTTTAAAAATAAAGCTTAAGCGTTACTTCTCCAAATACTGAATCTTACCTTCCACTCCATCCCACTTTTCAGCTTCTGGCAACTGTCCCTTCATCTCAGTGATATTTGGCCATTTTTGTGCCAGTTCTTCGTTTAGCTGAGTGAACACCTCTTGCCCTTTTGGCACTTCATCTTCTGAGAAGATAGCATTGGCGGGGCATTCAGGCTCGCATAGCGCGCAGTCGATACACTCATCAGGGTCGATGACGAGGAAGTTCGGTCCTTCATAAAAGCAGTCTACAGGACAGACTTCCACACAGTCGGTGTATTTGCAAAGAATGCAGTTCTCTGTAACGACAAAGGTCATAGTACTGTCT
>Ga0208435_100437_pt1 | contig 12001 bp, 18 predicted proteins | sample 24_taG_FD_184097 | JGI IMG/M metagenome (GOLD analysis project Ga0208435, IMG submission 184097) | Marine viral communities from Cariaco Basin, Caribbean Sea - 24_WHOI_OMZ (SPAdes) (version 2) | ecosystem: Environmental > Aquatic > Marine > Oceanic | place: Caribbean Sea: Cariaco Basin...
CCGGTCATGCCTTGCCTCCCTGATCGTCCGCGAGCGGCGATGGTGACGGCGACGAGGGCGGGTTTTCTGACACGGGGGGTTGAGTCGAAAAACCGTAGTCCGGGCAGCCGGCAGAGATCCAGGACTCCACAACAAGACCGGCAAGGGTCCAGGCGTCAGTGCCACGGCTGAAGGCTTCCTGTTCCAGGGCGAGTTTTACCGAGCGTTTTGCGCTGATGTAGAAACGCTTGGGTTCGTCTTTCACCTGGTTCTTACGCGGCGGGATGCCGGTTTCTGGGTTGAGTTTCATGCGGCAGCTCCTTTAAGAGGTTGAATATTCCAGACGGGTTGCCAGGAGGTGGCGCCGTTATATGAATCACCGCCAATGGCCTGATATTGATTACCGTGTTCATCGACCGCGATTACGCCAGGTTCCCAATGATTTGGGTCACGTAATTGATTGATCCAGCCGGTAGCCTCACCGCCGGACACAATGACTAAACCGCCCTGGTACCTGTATTCGGTTTCTTCACGCCAATGTTCAGCTAAAGAACGGTTTTTATCGGCGGTTTCAGGCGACAAGAGAGCGATGTAATAGGAAAAATCGTCTGCTGTTTCATCCAGGGGATGGGAGAAGGGTTGTTGCTCGGGTTCGTCCTGTGGCTCAGAGGCTTGAACCATGACGCGACCGGTGTCTAGAAGGCCCTGGAAAAAGGCAATGAGTGATTCCAGCTCAAAAACCTCAGAATCTGTGAGGTAACCGAGGAAAAAGACGCCATGAAAAATTTGCGAATCAAAAGAGCTGTCAACGTGGTAAACGCTCACACTGAAAGAATCATGGCGAGGAGATACATTTAGACTGACATGGCAAAGACCACGCAAAGCAGCTTTTGTAGCGAGTTCCTGGCAAACAAGAATCTTCTGTTCAAGTTGTTCACGGTTCATTGAAAGTCTTCCTTATCAAGAGCGTCCTGGGACAGAGCAGCAACGTTAACCAGGCGAACACGGCCAATTTTCAATGACGGAAGGTGCCCTTTCTCTATCTGCCCGCGTACCTGGCCTTCTGTTAAACCAGACAACTGGGCAAAGCGCTCCTGCGTCATGACCGGGGTTGCTATCAGGATTACGTGCTTTTGTTCGTCCACTGTTTTGCACTCTGTTACACTGTTATACACATTAGAATGAACATGCTTCATTGCAATATCTACAATTTAGTAGATAATTGCACTATATACAAACGAATTGGTGCAATGATAAGAGACAGATTGATAGATTTCTTTAATGTGACTGGTGTTACGTCTAAGGAAATGGAAAAACAGACAGGGATAGACCGAGACAAGTGGAATGCTGTCAGGGCAAAACGGAGACGTGTCAACGAAGATGACATTGAAGCGTTTAACCAGGCATATCCACAATTTGCCTATTGGCTAACGACAGGGCTAACGATTCCAGAAGCTGGGCAGATAAGCCCGGAGATGGAAAAAGCCCGAACAGAGAACAACCTGAAAACAGGATAGGTTTCGACCTGGCGAAGCGGATCAGCCAGGCATGGTATGGAAACCGACTAGAAGAACAAGAAACATGATGGCCGGTGAGGTGGCGGTACCGGCATCAATCTTTATATGTAGTGAGGCTTTTTCGGTAGCGGATACACGCTAAGTCTCGATAGGCCTCACTTTCTGCAAGACCATCCTTCCTAAACTGTTCAGTCCAGAAATCACACATCTTTTTATTTTGGGCTATAGCAGACCTGGAGAACACCCTTTCCTTTGGCTCCGGTTTAGGTTGCTGAACTTTTGGTACGACTGGAGCGGTTATCACAGATGGAGTTTTAGGAACTGAAACCGTTCGATTTTTAAAATCGTCGAAAAGAGCAGAAAAAAACCAGATCCAAAACAACCAGGCCAGAACAGAGACAATCACCCAGGAAACGACGTTGGCGACCACGACAGCTGAAAAGACCTTCCACCAGGACACAGACTCACTCCTTTGATTAGCAAGCTTCAAGAATGCCGAAGGTGTCAACAAAGTGTCAACCAATGAGCGGTTTTCTGTGGTTTGTTGTGTATGCCCGTTTTTGCAAGTTTCTGTTTTGTGGTGGTTTGTGGTTTTGTGTTGTGCCTTGAAAGGCCGAGGCATGGGGTTCAATTCCCGCCGTCTCCACCAAATTAGGAATCTCAGAAAACCGAAAACCTCTCAAACCCGCGTCACAGCGGGTTTTTTATTGCCTGAACATTCCGACACTGTCCGAAGTAATACGTTGAAAGCCGGAAAAAGTGGGGGTACATTAGGGGGTACATGACCTAAGGTTAGTTTTTTATACCCCCAGATGGACCCTCAACAATGAGTCAGGCCGTTAACAAGCTGGCTGCCACCAGCGTCAAGAATGCGGAGTTCAAAGACCGCGCCTTTAAGCTGTTCGACGGGGCCGGGCTGTTCCTGCACGTTCAGAAATCCGGGAAGTATTGGCGGCTGAAGTACCGTTACGCGAAAAAAGAACGGCTCTTAGCTTTGGGGGTATATCCTGAAGTCAGCTTGAAAGATGCCAGGGCCGCACGTGATGAGGCCCGCGCCCTGCTGGACAAGGGTATAGACCCAAGCAACCACCGCAAACAGGTGAAGCACAGCCGGTATACGGCAGCTGTGAACACCTTTGAAGCCGTGGCCCGTGAATGGCATCAGGAGGTACACCAAAGCGCCGTTGTTGCTGAGCACGCGGGGCGCAACCTCCGCCGCCTTGAGGTGCACGCCTTCCCCCATATTGGCAGCCGCCCCATTGGCGAAATCACCCCCGGTGAACTGCTGGAAGTCCTGCGCAAGGTAGAAAGAAAGGGCCATATAGAGACCGCCCGCCGCGTTAAAACGCTGTGCGGCCAAGTCTTCCGCTACGGGATCGCCACCGGGAGAGTTGAGCGGGACATTACCCCAGACCTGCGGGATGCCCTCAAAGTACCCCCAACCAAACACCACCCCGCCATTACCAAGCCGGAAGAAATCGGGCCGCTTATGAAAGCCCTGTATGGCTATCCGGGGCACTTTGCCACCTGTGCCGCGCTCAAGATTGCCCCGCTGTTATTTGTTCGCCCCGGTGAGCTCCGCCAAGCGGAATGGGCCGATATCGACCTTGACGCGGCTGAATGGCACTACAGCGCCAGTAAAACCGGGTTCGAGCTTGTAACCCCACTCCCCCGCCAGGCTGTGGAAATCCTTCGGGAGGTTCATTCAGTCACGGGCCGGGGCCGGTATGTGTTCCCCAGCGTGCGGGACAGAAAACGCCCCATGAGTAACGCCACCATCGGGGCCGCCCTGGCACGGTTAGACCTGAAGGACAAAATGTCTGCCCACGGCTTCCGGGCCATGGCCCGCACGGTGCTGGCGGAACAGCTGGGCTTTCCCTCTGAATACATTGAACAGCAATTGGGCCACTCAGTCCGGGATGCCAACGGCAGGGCCTACAACCGAACCACCCACCTTGAAGCCCGCCGCGCCATGCTGCAAACGTGGGCCGATTACCTGGATGAATTGAGAACCGGCAAAGGGAATGTAGTACCCCTGAACCGTGGCAAAACTGCCTGAACCTGACCACCACCCAAAAGGAAAGCAAGCCATGACCATTATGGAAACACTGCAAGCGGAACAAATGGAAAAACTGAGAGAAGCCACCGGAGTAATTGCCAAGCTTCAACAGGAAATTCTAGCCGCCAGGGGATGCACGGGCCGCCCGGAATTCCTGGACAAGGATTTGTTCATTGGCGGCCTGGCTACTGCCTCCGAACTGCTGAATGACCAACTGTTTGACCTGATCGAATCCAAGTGACGGGCCGGGGCTGGCGGTTTCAATGACTGAGTATGTGGTTTTATTACGCACCACCGGCCCCGATGGGGAGCCGTGGGAGCGGGTTATATCTCCGGTTTTTCAGTCTGAAGCCGCCGCCGATGCGTGGCGGTCTGCCAATGGCCTTACCACTAGCCAAACAGTGCTAACCACCTGCCTACAAGATGTTCCAGGGGAAGAGGAGCGGCGCTACATAGTTAGGGACCTTCTGCCCCGCAAACAGATGGAATGGGAGGCGGGGGAACCGCTGGCACTGATTGAAGCCCTTAACTGGTGCGTAGTGACTAAGACGCCCTTACCGGATTGGTGCGCAAGTATTGTAAGCCAGGCCGCACACCGATTGTTTGACTTTGAAGTTAGAACACTTGACGAGGCTTTTGGTATCGCCGGCAAGATACACAAAGGAGTGAAACTCGACAGGGTCCGCCATCAGCTTAAATACGAGGGGTTAATCTGGGTGACTATGAACAGATTCAGGGAAGCCGGGAAAACCTACGAACAAGCCTTAACGCTGACTCTGGATGCAATGAAAACCCGAGGTTTTGAGGGTTCTGAAAGTCTTGTTAAGCAGATATATACAAAAGCAAGGGAATGGCGCGGGATAAAAGTACTGGACACCATCGACAACCTCAAAGATGCCGGGGTAGCTCACGAGCAAGCCTTAAAGATTGTCTTGGATGCCGTCGAACTTGAAGGTTTTCGAGGGGACGCGGGTGATGTAGAAAGAATGTATGAAAAAGAGAAAGGTAGTCACGACCACCAGCCCCACACCGCCCCGCAACCTTCGAAGCCCCGCCGCGTCGTTATTTTGGGAGACCCCCGGCGGATACGGGACTAAAAAAAACCCGAGAGGCTGCCGTTGCCGGATAACACCACCGCCAGACCGAACGCCCCGGTTCCTGGCGCTGACCTGCTGCCCCGGCAGATACCCCCACGGCTGAACCCTGCCGGCTCCGGCCCTGAACTTCACCGCCAGCCACACCGCCGGGGCTTCCGGCTGCCACCAGTTGCCAAACCACACCCCACCAACCGAGCGCCCCTGTTCCTGGTGCTGACCTGCCACCCCGGCAGATACCCCCACACGACATACCCCCAGACCGTGGCCCTGCTGGCGGCCCTGCTGCCGCTGCCGGATCACACCGCCGGGCAACCGGCCAACGCCTGCACCCTACCGGCCTCCGGCCTTGAACTTCACCACCAGCCACACCGCCGGGGCTCCCGGCTTCCGCCAGCTGCCAGACCACCCCAGCACCAACCCGAACGCTGCTGTTCCTGGTGATGACCTGCCGCCCCTGCCGGATCACGCCACCGGAGAACCGGCCCACGGCAGCCCCTGCCGGCCTCCGGCCTTGAGCCTGACCGCCAGCCATGCCACCGGGCCAAACCCCGCTCCGGGGCTCCCGGCTGCCGCCCCGGCAGATACCCCCAGACCGTGACCCTGCTGGCGGCCATGCCGCCGCTGCTGGATCACAACGCCGGGCAACCGGCCAACGCCTGCACCCTGCTGGCCTCCGGCCCTGAACCCAACCGCCAGCCATACCACCGGGCCAAGCCCCGCGCCGGGGCTCTCGGCTGCCACCAGCTACCAGACCTCACCACCAACCGAGCGCCCCGGTTCCTGGTGATGGCCTGCCACCCTGGCAGATACCCCCACACGATGTACCCCCAGCCCGTGACCCTGCTGGCGGCCTGCCCGCTGCCGGATCACACCGCGGGGCAACCGGCCAACGCCTGCACCCTACCGGCCTCCGGGGCTTCCGGCTGCCAGACCACCCCAGCACCAACCCGAACGCTGCTGTTCCTGGTGATGACCTGCCGCCCCTGCCGGATCACACCACCGGAGAACCGGCCCACGGCAGCCCCTGCCGGCCTCCGGCCTTGAGCCTGACCGCCAGCCACACCACCGGGCCAAGCCCCGCGCCGGGGCTTCCGGCTGCCAGACCACCCCAGCACCAACCCGAACGCTGCTGTTCCTGGTGCTCACCTGCTACCCTGGCAGATACCCCCACACGACATACCCCCAAACCGGGGCACCTGCTGGCGGCCTGCTGCCGCTTCCAGGTCACACCGCCGGGGAACCAGCCCACGGCAGCCCCTGCCGGCCTCCGGCCTTGAGCCTGACCGCCAGCCATGCCACCGGGCCAAACCCCGCTCCGGGGCTCCCGGCTGCCGCCCCGGCAGATACCCCCAGACCGTGACCCTGCTGGCGGCCTGCCCCGCTGCCGGATTACACCACCGGGGAACCGGCCCACGGCAGCCCCTGCCGGGCTCCGGCACTGAACCCGACCGCTAGCCATACCACCGGGCCAAGCCCCGTTCCGGGGCTACCGGCTGCCGCCCGATACACCACCCTCTCCACAATTTCAAGACAAGAAGCCAACTCAAGTTCCTGCCGTGAGTTACACCCAGCCCCTTATTAACCTGCCCTTGTCGTCCTAGACGTTCCAATAACTAACGAGGTGAACTTATGACTGATCGAGTGCTACGCCGCCCTGAAGTGGTTTCCATGGTTGGGTTTGGCTCAAGTGTGCTTTATGACCTGATTAGCAAAGGGCAATTCCCGAAACCAATACGACTATCTGAACGCTCTGTTGGCTGGCTTGAATCGGAAGTTCAGGGATGGATAAAGGAACGGGCTGAACGCCGGGAGGCTGAGACCAATGCTTAGCATGGAATTTCCAGCCCGCTACGTCTACGCAAAACAAGGCATGTCGAAACTTGCCAGGCGGTTAATAACATTTCGCCAGACCTTCATAGAAGGAGAACACAACGAAGCAGAATTGCTGACAACCGATGAGGTAATTAGCGGATTGATTGCTATTGCCACTGAAACAATGCCCAACAATAGGCGCCTTCCACGAGATGAAGCACTGAAAAGAGAGGCCCTTTTTTCTGTTCGGACTTTGATTGGCGGGCTGATTCGTGGCGGCCTGCCGGCTAAAAATGCTTATGACTTCTTCACAATGGCTGACCTGAACCTGCTGTTTCACATACACAGTGAGTTAGTTGGGGCCAACGGATATCCAGAAATACCCTTCGGAAACCTGTTCGGGGGTAGCGAGGCATGACAATTCACCACGGAGCCGGGGACATTATCGACCACTTCCGGCAAGTGCTGGCGGAAGCCGGGCTACCTGCCGCCCCTGAGACAAACTTTATTTGTGATGGCCTGCTGCACCGCTTCCGCGTTGAAGGGGACAAGAAGGGCAGCCGTAACGGTTGGTACGTGCTCCACTTGGACGGGGTTCCCGCCGGGGCCTTTGGCAGCTGGCGGGCCGGTATAGCAGAAAACTGGTGCATCAAAGGCCAGGAACAGCTAACCGAAGACGAACGCCGCCAGCTGCGGGAGCGGATGGAGCAGGCCAAAGCCGCCCGCCAGTCCCAACTAAAGCAACGGCACGCCACCGCCGCGCAACGCGCCCGGAATATGTGGCAGAAGGCAAAGCCCGCCGCCCCGGACCACCCCTACTTAGTGAAAAAGCAGGTTTCACCACACCGGGCCCGCCAGATCGGCCCCGCCCTGGTATTGGATATACGGGACATAAAAGGCCAGATATCGAGCCTGCAATTCATACAGCCGGACGGGGCCAAAAAACTGTTATCCGGGGGAGCCAAGCAAGAGCGCTTTATTCCTGTAACCGGGGCGGATGGCGGGGACCCTGAAACAGTCCTGATCTGTGAGGGATGGGCTACCGGGGCCACCTTGGCCGCTTCTATGCCTGGTGCGTTGGTGCTGGCGGCCATTGATGCCGGCAACCTTCCAGCTGTAGCAGTCGCAACCCGCCAACGTTGGCCGGGCTGTGATCTCATTATCTGCGGGGATGATGACCGGAAAACTGAAGGCAACCCCGGCGCAACAGCCGCCAAAAGGGCCGCTGAACTGAGCGCCGCACGGTTGGCCTTGCCTGAATGGCCCGAAGGCAGCCCGGAAAGCCTTTCCGACTTTAACGACCTGGCAAACTGGCTTAACGAGGTGAAGCCGTGACAGACACCGGAAACAAGACCCCGCCGCCCCTGGTGAATCCCAAAGAGCTAAACGAACCGCGACCGCTACCAGACGATCAGCCGCCAGTAATGGACCTGCCGCTTGAAGCGCTGCCGGGCCCCCTTGCTGCTTTTGTGGAAGACATTTCAACCCGCCAGCAATGCCCGCCCGATTACGTGGCAGTAACAGCGCTGTGCGCCCTTTCCGCAGTTGTTGGCAACAAGATAAAGGTTTGCCCCAAACGCCATGATGATTGGGCCCTTGTCCCGAACCTGTGGGGGGCTGTTGTAGGCGGCCCGGCTTCCAGTAAATCGCCGGCCATGGGCGCGGCCCTGGCACCCTTGAAAGCTATGGAGCGGGAAGCCTGGAAGGTCTATGAGCAGGAAAAGGCAGACTATGAAGCGGAATTGAAGCTGGCAAGCATAGAAGAAAAAAAAGCACAGAAAGATGCAGAAAAATTAAGCCACAAAGGCAACCGGGAAGGGGCAATGGAATTACTGCGGGCAATCTCAAAGCCTGAGGAGCCGAACCGCCAGCGCCTTATAGTAAACGATGCCACTATTGAAAAGCTGGGGGAACTTCTGAACGAAAACCCCAACGGCCTATTACTGGTGCGTGATGAGCTGGCGGGCTGGTTGTCAAAATTGAGCGGGGAAGAAGGCCAGGGGGACCGCGCCTTTTACTTGGAATGCTATGACGGGGACGGTCGCTACACGTTCGACAGGATAGGCAGGGGAACTGTTGATATTGAGTCTACAACGCTATCCATTATCGGGGGGATACAACCCGCCAGGATAGCCCCCATTATCCGGGGCGCTACCCGTGGCAGTGATGACGATGGGCTAATACAGCGGGTTCAGCTGGCGGTCTGGCCGGATATCTCTCCCCGCTTTAAGTGGCATGATGTGGAGCCGGATAAGGATATTTATAAGGCCTATGCCGATTGCTTTCACCGGCTGGCAGCCCTTCCGAGGGAAGGCAAGCGGGCACACTTTGACGAGCAAGCCCAACCGCTGTTTGTTGAGTGGATGGAAGAAATGCAGGAACAGGCCCGGAGCGGCTCGCTTCATCCCGTGATGGCTGCCCACCTGGTGAAAATGCCGAAAACGGTTGCTGCCCTTAGCCTGATTTTTGAGCTGATCGAAACCGGGGAAACTTCAATTTCTGCCCACTCCCTCGCCATGGCGTTAGAGCTAACGGATTACCTGAAAAGTCATGCCGAGCGCTTATATTCCATTGTTTCCAATTCAGCAATCAAAGGGGCAAAGCTCATTCTACAGCGGAGGGACAGGCTTTCCGTGCCATTCACAGCCCACAATATCCGCCGGAAGCAATGGCAAGGGCTTGCCAATAGCCGGGATGTAGATGACGCAATTGATGTGCTACTTGAACACCGGTACCTGAAAGCAATGCCACTCAAGACCGGAGGGCGGCCAACCTGGCAATACTTCTGGAATATGGAGGGGTAAACACCATGGGCCGCTGGCTGGATAAAGCCCGAGGGGACGCCCCCACCACAACCAAACAGGAACCGGAAACCGCCGGTTCTGTCAGTTTTGTCAGTTGCATATCCGGGGGTTCTCAGAAATCAGGCCGATGGCTTGACCGTATCAAAACCCCTACCCCCGATAATAAACACGAACTGACAGAACTGACAAAAGCCCCTTCCGTCAGTTTTGTCAGTTGCATATCCGGGGGTTCTCCAAAAACGAAAACGATATACCGGGAGCTGATACAGGCTTGCCGGAGGCTGAGAATTCAGCCCTCTGAGCTGAAAGCCGCGCTTGATGATGACGACTTGAAAGACATAGAGGCAGGAACCATTAACCGGGAACATTTGCGAGCCTACGCGCTGTTCCTGGTGGAGAATGGGCACTTCTGCCGGTTGGACCGGAAAACAGAAGCAACCAACAGGGAAGCCACCACAGCCCCCCGGCAAGCTGAGCGCCCGCGCCCGTTAGACTCGCCAACTCTGAGGGCGGCCCGTGACCGTTTCTATGGTCACCTACCGAGCTGCCCTGTCTGCTACGCCGGACGGGGCCGGTACTGCGGGGAGGGATGGGAGCTGAGGGAACAGTATAGGGAGCCGGATTGCTCCCCAGATCGGCGCAAGGCAAGGGAAAGGACAGCCAACCATCTTAAGACCTGTGGGGAATGTCTGCCCCATGTGTCCCGGTTCTGCCAGATCGGGCAAAACTGGCTAGATACATACGCCTTCACCCAGCCCCCGCGGGGGCAAGACTGGGTGACCAGCAACCTCACAAAGAACCCGAACGACTCCGCTTACCTCCCTCCCCCCGGCTCCGGTCGAACGGCCATAAACATTCTATTAAAGGGCTGGCGGCCTGCCACTGAGACCAACTGAGATTCCGCCAGCTGACCATCTCCCCCGGCAATGCCGGGGCACACACCCTCAAGCTTGCCAACGGATACAACTTTGAAGCCAAACGCCAGACAATGCCGGAGCATTCCCAGGCGCAAACCGGAGGACAGACGTTCAGAAAAATTGAACGGGCCCTTCTGGGGGTTACCTATGCTGCGGCCCACGCTGATCGCAGAATTTTCGCAGACATAACAACACCTTAGCCTTCCTTCCTCTCCATTTTTGACCAATTCCCCAAGGAAACAGCACGGAATCAACCGGAACCCATAGGACATAAAAGCCAGAAAAGCGGCACAAGAAAGCAAGGAACAACAAAAATTCAGAACAAGATTTAATGGCCGCTCCCGGCTGCCAGACCAGCCCACCACCAGCCGAACGCTGCTGTTCCTGGTGCTGACCTGCCGCCCTGGCAGATACCCCCCGCACGATGTACCCCCAGCCCGTGACCCTGCTGGCAGCCATACTGCCGGACCAAGCGCCGCTCCCAGCTGCCGCCAGTTGCCAGACCTCACCACCAGCCGAACGCCCCGGTTCCTGGTGCTCACCTCCACAGCTCCCGGCCCTGCCGCTGCCGCTGCCGCTGCCGGATCAAACCACAGGGGCCGGTTCCCGGTGTGACCCTGGTAAATTGCCCGCCGCCGGAAGGCTGTGAAAGGCACTTACTTCTTAATAACTAAAGAAAAATGACTTTTGTCAGTTTTGTCTATGTATTAATAAATAAAGGGTTCTGTGTCTGCACTTAAACGGCAAACGCCAACCCGAAAGCCCCTGTTCCTGGTGCTCACCTGCCACCCTGGCAGATACCCCCACGGCAGCCCCTGCCGGCCTCCGGCCTTGAACTTCACCGCCAGCCATGCCGCCGGGCCTTCCGGCTGCCGCCAGCTGCCAGACCTCATCACCACCAACCGAACGCCCCGGTTCCTGGTGCTCACCTGCCACCCTGGCAGATACCCCCAGACCGTGCCCCTGCTGGCGGCCCTGCCGCCGCTGCCGGATCACACCACCGCCAGACCGAACGCCCCGTATTTTGGAGAACCCCCGGATATGCAACTGACAAAACTGACGGAAGGGGCTTTTGTCAGTTATGTCAGTAGGCATAGAGGCACCGCCCCGCTTCAACGGCTTTGACCCCGTGCCGCTGTTGGTCTCCCGGTGCTGACCTGGCAGATACCGCCACAGCTCACGGCCCCGCCGCTGCCAAATCACCCCACCAACCGAACGCCCCGGTTCCTGGTGCTCACCTGCCACCCTGGCAGATACCCCCAGACCGTGCCCCTGCTGGCGGCCCTGCCGCCGCTGCCGGATCACACCACCGCCAGACCGAACGCCCCGTATTTTGGAGAACCCCCGGATATGCAACTGACAAAACTGACGGAAGGGGCTTTTGTCAGTTATGTCAGTAGGCATAGAGGCACCGCCCCGCTTCAACGGCTTTGACCCCGTGCCGCTGTTGGTCTCCCGGTGCTGACCTGGCAGATACCGCCACAGCTCACGGCCCCGCCGCTGCCAAATCACCCCACCAACCGAACGCCCCGGTTCCTGGTGCTCACCTGCCACCCTGGCAGATACCCCCAGACCGTGCCCCTGCTGGCGGCCCTGCTGCCGCTGCCGGATCACACCGCCGGGCAACCAGCCCACGGCAGCCCCTGCCGGCCTCCGGCCCTGAACCTGACCGCCAGCCATACCACCGAACCAAACCCAGCTCCGGGCCTTCCGGCTGCCGCCAGCTGCCAGACCTCATCACCACCAACCGAACGCTGCTGTTCCTGGCGCTCACCTGCCGCCCCGGCAGATACCCCCAGCCCGTGACCCTGCTGGC
>Ga0208435_100438_pt1 | contig 11977 bp, 12 predicted proteins | sample 24_taG_FD_184097 | JGI IMG/M metagenome (GOLD analysis project Ga0208435, IMG submission 184097) | Marine viral communities from Cariaco Basin, Caribbean Sea - 24_WHOI_OMZ (SPAdes) (version 2) | ecosystem: Environmental > Aquatic > Marine > Oceanic | place: Caribbean Sea: Cariaco Basin...
AAATTAGTCATTGATGAAGATGCTCAAAATAAAATACTTGAGCTGTTTAAAGGAGGAAACGATTCTCTAATTGCCTCTAATAAAAGACAAGCCAATACCATTGAGGGCAGTCATCTTCTAAAAAATGAAGTGGGCTTGGCAGTAGGCTTTGTGCACAAATATCAAGATACTTATTACGCCGTACTTCCAGGTCCTCCTAGAGAAATGAAAGTAATGTTTGAACGTGAGCTCAAGCCTTTACTAGATGATATCTTGGGTACGCGTAAGAAACTTTATTCTAAGTATTTAAAGTTTGGCAATATTGGCGAGTCTGCCGTTGAAGATACACTAAAAGAGGTAATTACGCAGCAAAGCAATGTCTCTATAGCGCCTTATGCAGGGATTGGTGAAATTACCATTCGTCTTACAGTCAAAGCGCATAGCCTAGAGGATGCAGAGAAAGACTTTGAAGGAACTGCCAAACAGATACGTGATTTGTTGGAAGATTATCTATATAGTGAAGAGAATGAATCGTTAGAGCAGGCTCTAAGTCAGCATCAGATAAATGAGTTTGGGGTGTATGAGATTAATACCAATGCTTATTTGAGCAATAGAATATTAAGTACCGATGCTCCTTATGAAAATCTAAAGGTAAGTACCACTCGGGTAGAAAAAAAGACCATTACTGAAGCGCTAGCAGCCGACCAATTTGCAGAGTTTATTGCGCAAAATAACCTTAAAAATGCAATCGGTGTGTTTCATTGTCAAATATCACAAGCTTCTCTGACTCCTTCGGGAAGACCTCAAAAAAGATTTTTTATTGCTCTGTGTATCGATGGCAATATATCACTTATTGAAAGAACCTTCATCGGTGATATGCAGGCAGTACAGATAAGAGCCGCTAAAACAGCGTTATTCTTATTCTTAAAGGCGTTTAAATAGATAAGTTAAAATTATCTGTCACCAAAAAAAAGGAGCAAGACTATACTATAAGCTTGCTCCTTTTTTTATGAGAGTAGGGCTATTGATTTTGGATATGGGTTTCAATTAACGACTTATTATACCCATGAATGATTGAACCGTTAAATTGTAACAAGGGCACAGCTTGGCCACCCAGCATTTTGAATTGCTCATATCCTTCAGCGGACCTTTCTATGTCATATTCGCAATAATTCACATTATGTTTGGCTAATAATTGCTTAGTTTGCTTGCAGTAGCCACACCAGACAGCACTATAAAGTACGATATCGTTTTGCTCGGAGGCGTTACAAGCTAGAGCTTCAGGGACAGACTGAACTCTACTAGCGTTAATCATATAAAAGCTTGCCATTAACACTGTAGCGGTTAGCACTATAGTAAATAATGTGATGGGTTTCATACGTCACTTGATGGGTAGAATGTGTGCAGATGAGTATAGTTAGGATAGAGACACAAGTCTAATCTAATCAGGCTGAAGAAGTTTTTTTGGTATATTTCGATATGACTCATTTCAATATCAACAATAATATCGATATTCTATATAGCCTGCTATTGTTCAGAATGTTCGTTAAACCGTTCAAACACCCATTAAAAAAGGCCTACCGAATGTTACGATAAGCCTTGATTAAGAAATTGGTGGAGATGGCGGAAACCATACTAATCATTTAAGCTTTTGATTTATAAGGGTTTATATAAAGACAATAAAAAATATACCGCATATTATACCGCAAATAATTTTAGTCACCTCATAAAGTTACGCTTTCAGTATCATGCTGAAGTAAAGCATAAAGCACTAGTTTTATAGCTTAAATAAAATTGTTACGGTTTGTAACTTAGCCTTATTCACTTCTTAGTTTTGAGTAATGAGATATCCCCACCGATGGGGTTAAGTCCGATCTTGGTCTTATCTAAAATCTAACCAAGATTATTCATATCTCAGTCACTCATCATCTGTGACTAAAATGGTGATGGTATAACTGTTTTGGTTATCCCTGCAAATCGCTTACTATGGGGTTTATACATTTCAAATGCTCGAAGTCTATTAAAGTCTATTGCCATAAACTTTTAATTTTGCGGTCATAAAAGAATAGATATGGCTGCGGTCACCGCGTCAAATGCTCCAAGCTCTATCACCGCCCTAGTACCTCTTTAACATATTCCTAAGATACAAATTTTATTTTGTGCGTGGCAAGGCGTGTGCTATCCGCCCTAAGCCCTTGTTAAATATAGCGATTACCCCCCACTGGCTGCTACTCAAACAAAGAAAAAAGTTAACAAATGTTAACAGGTGACTGAGTAGCAAAGTGAAGTTTTATGAAGTAGCTCATATCTAAATCATTAGCAAATTAGGCTGTCTCGATACCTGTGCATTTATTCAAACCTTAGGGTTTCCTTAGGGTCGCATTTCAAATCGTACCCTTTGTGGTGATTATCTCCACTCAGTCCCTACGGTGTCCAAAAACCTCAGTAATACCTTAGGTTCAATCCTCCCTTAGTCTTGCCGTAATCTTGCCGTTCTATAGCCTCCCTGCGCGCGCGTACTGTTCCATAAACTACCATTGCGTTGCTGACTGCCTAACGTGTACGAAAACCCTTAAGAATGACTGTAAGACAAGTAGCAGCCCTGCCTTGTACTTGTCCTTAAACTCCTTTTTATAGTGTAAAGAAACTCCCTTTTTTATAGTGCTCAAAAACTACTGTCAGCCGCTCCCAAATCACTCCGAAAAACTAAAGGCTAAAGCTAAGGATCATCATGCTTTGAGGCTTACTTTTCCTTACTTGCTCCTTTTTTAAGCACTCCGAAAACTAACCCCTTTCTACAATGTCCGAAAACTCAAAATAAATCTCAAGTTTTATCAGGTTTTGACTTAAGCACATAAATGCTATGCCTAAAAACCTGCTTAAATTGCTTAAATTGTACTCTAGACCTTTGTTTATAAAGCTTTAAGCTAAGAAGCCGCTTTGCTTAAGCCTGCTTAAATTGGCCAATATGCTCAGATATTGAACTGACAAAACTGACGAAACCTATTAACAGGCACAAAAAAGGGCACTATTTTTGAATAATGCCCCAATTCACAACTGACAAAACTGACGAAACCTAACCAATCTCACTCAATCTAGGGTTAATGTAGTAACGCTCAGTAGGCCTACCCCCTTGCCCAGTGCTCTCTACTGTTTCCCATCTTAGCCAATCATGCTCAGTAAGCACCTCTAAAGCGTTGAGCACATCATCAGCATCAGTTAAACCTTTCCACCCTTTGCGGATAAGCTGGCGAGCTGTAAAGCCATACTCAAGCCAGTCAGTTTTGTCGGTTTTGTCAGTGCCTCTTTTAACTATTCTCAAGATTTTATCAGCTAAATAGTTGGCCTTGATGTTTGCACTGTCTGTAACTGCACTATAAACCCTCATCATGTGCGACTCTAGTACCTCACACCATGCCAGCGAAGCCTGTAACGCTGTTAAGCTCACTGAGCCTAAGTTACCGCCATACTCGATGCAATCCACTAAATGAAAGATTAAGGCCAATGATGGTACTGTTTTAGCGTACTTAATAAGATGCTCTGCAATAATACTGTGCTCAGCCTCATTTGCTCGAGCCTTGAGATCATCATACCACTTCATAAAAACAGGGTAAGCCTCATCACTAAAGCGGTAATATGGCCGTTTGTGGTACTCATCAATAGGGCTTGCACCATATCGCATAAAATCACCTAACTGCATATTATCGATAGTTTCAAACAGACTATACACTGCATCACGACTGGCCTTGTCAGGTGCTAAATCCCTCTCTTTACTGTTAGTCAGTGGGTCAGGGTAAACAATAAGCTGAAAGCGTTGAATAAGCCCATCATTGCCTAATCCTTTGACTGTCTTACCTAGGTAGAACTCAAGCTTATCAGGTTGTATGCCACCAATAACAGATAAGCAATGAGTATCAATAAATATTGAGCCTCTGCCTATTCTGTCAACTTGAAAGCTACCAAGGCCATTAAATCCCTCAAGATAGAATGATCTGGCTTGTAAGTTGCTCTCATTGTCTAATGATGCCAGTAAGCCAGTCAGCTCATCACGCTTAACCAACATACCGTTTTTATGCTTACTCTCAAGCTCTCCAATGCTCTCTACTGTGCCATCATCAGTGATATAACGCTTCATTTCAGGGATAAGCTCATCATTCTGCTTAGCCTGTGCAAGCTCTTGAGCCTTGGCCTTTAGTGCTTCATGGTTTGCCTCGCTGTCATCATCGTCATCTTGGCCTGCCAGTTTCTTAGCTAAATCACCTAACTGCTTCTCAGTAGCTTTGGCCATGTGTTTATTAAGCTCTTTTTGAGCCTCATACTCAAGCTTGTCAGTGTTGTATTTCTCCTTAGCTAAAGCGACAAGGTGTGTTACTGGCTTTAGTCCCTCGCTTAATGATGGCGATTTTTTACTTGAGGGATTGCCAACAATAGCCCCAAAAAAGTTTGGCGATATTTCCCAATTATCATATCTCTTAGGGTAAATTGTCAGCTTTGTACCAATCACACTGCCTAGGCTCACCATCAGTGGCATCAAAACATACTCAATCGGAACACTTAAACGCTCTGCACTGTTTGAGGCATAATCCCATAATAGGGCAGGCATCATATCTTTATTAAAGGTTTTAACCTGTGGCAGTGTTTTGCTCACCTCGCTTGGCTTTGCCCACCCTAAGTGCTTAAGATTAAGAGTATCAGCCTCATTCAGTAAACTGATCAAGGTATCATCATAATTTAATAAGCTATCAATAGGTATGCTGGTAGTAACTAGCTCAACATCATGGCCTTTAAGCGACTTAATAAGGTTGGTCTTATTCTCAAGCGTGGTATTAATCTTAATGGTATTAGTTTTGGCAAAATGCTTAACCATGCTATCAAACTGCCAATGGTGCAAACTCACTAAAACAGTATCCTGCCTGCCATTAGTTGAGTTAAGCTCAAAGTATAGTTTTTTGCCATCTTCTAAGCTTGTTACAGCCCACTTATCACCATCAGCATTATAGTTACCGATAACAAAAGCATAAGGCTGGCTTGAGTCAATCAGTAAAGGTGGTTTGCTGTCATCAATAACGCTTGCAATGCTAACAGGTTGGCCTTGGTTGTCAGTTAATACGAGGCCTAAAGTGTTGGCAGTTGGCAGATATTCGCCTCCTATGCTAATATCACTATCAAGGTATAAAAGCTTGTGGCTCAATCCTAATGGCTCACCTAAGCCATGCTCAAGGTCATATAAGTCTTTTAATACTTTGCTTTGCTTTATATCTTCTAGTGTTGCTGATCTGAATTCTGTTAGTTTTGACAATAAACCTGTGCTTACTGCATGGGTTTTTTGTTGCTCTGAGTTAATCATCTTCACCTCCACCAATAGGCTCATCTAAATCAGTGAGATATGCTTCTTGGATAGTTACCTCAAGCTTAGGGTTAACCGCTTGAATAAACACTTGCACCGCCTCAGCCGTCCAATAATCCATCACAAAGTCAAAACAGTCAGGAATAACTATTTCACCATTAACCTCTATGACGTAAAAATCATTTGGATTTATTCTCATTGCTTACCCTCCTTTTTAAACCATCTCTTTTTATGTGCTTTTTTCTTTTGCTCAGCCTGTTTGCTATGCTTAGATTTGGCATAGGCAAGTTGAGCACTCATAAAGGTAGGGATAGGCTCATCAGGGGCTTGCTGTTGAAGTGGTACATCTTGGTCGAGGTACTGAGCTATTTCATTATTAGTGGGCAGGTGGTTATTTTTAGTCATAACGCCCCCTTAATTAATATGACAACATCAGCCAATAGCATAGTGACTAAAAAGATAGCGAATAGGGCTAGGCAGGTGCTATAGCTTTTGCTGGCTAGCTTATTAAGTGCTTTACGCATGATTAAGCCCCCTCTGTATCATTACTATCGTGGTGGCCTTGAGCTTCGAGCCAATCCAGTACGTCAGCATTACGCCATGCTGTAATGGTTGATGATATGCGAATAGGGGCAGGGAATAAGCCTTCTTTTGACCACTTCCATAAGGTAGTGCTACCGAAGGGGAGAAAGGGCAGGATTTGGCTAGCTCTGCTCATGCCTTGGCGTGGTAGCGTAGTGCTTGCTGATATTGAGTTATCATGTGTGTCAGTTGCGGACTGACCAAAAGGAATTACTGGGGCTTGAGAATTAGCCATGTTATAAACTCCATTGCGGTTTAGTTTATGCCGTATCGTATTGGTACGGCTTACATGGCTAAGAATAAAATCTTTATTGAATCAATTCATTGCAACTGCAATCTGTAAATAGCAATTGCAAAGAGATTATTTTTCGTTGCTCTTTATGACTTCCTCTAATACATCGTTAGCAGTTGCAAATAGATCATCTACATTACGCTTGCTAAGTCCCTGAATTTTCATATCGGCTATATGTCTTGAAAGCTCACCTTGAATAGGCTTTTTCTTTGCTGTATCACTGTCACTATTACAGAAATAGTTCGAAGTGATAGCGCTATCTAGTAATAAGTTTTTTAAAATAGATATTAAGGCATATCCTTTTGAGTTGAGGGAGTCTTCTTCATTATGTCTAATTTGGTTTTCAAGGTCTTTTATTTTTCGCTCAAGGCGCATAGGGTAGGACTGCATAATGTTATCTTTCAAGTCATCAGGGATAGTGAATTTTATAGACGTGTTATCACTTCCAAACATCTCATCAGTAACTTTAAAGACTATTTCAGGGTTGGTGCTTTCGTTAAAGACTTCTAATAATATGTCATCGTTAAACCCTTGAATAATCCTACCATCTTCAAACATGACTGTTTTTAGTAGTAAAGATGGTATCCCTAAACACTCATCGGTTAAGTAGAGTCTTCCAGATTTTAAATTTTCTCTTATATAGTTTTTAGCAGATAAAAACTCCCACTCCTGACAAATATCATAAGCACCAAACTTTTCAGATAACTCACTAACTGATTTGCCTGACATTAAGCAACAAGCTTCAAATGGTGAAAGGTAAGGGCTGTTATATAAAGAGCTTTTTTCAAAATCAGCCTTAAATATTTTGATAGTTTCATTAAGTTTATCAATACTTAACTGACTCTCAGTTGTTATTTTTTGGTCTTCAGTAGTAAGGTTGATGGGCTGGGGAGGGTATTGGACTTCGTCAACTTCATCTAAATCAGATAACTTTATTTTCACGTTTTTAAAGCGCTTGTAAGTAGTTTCCTTAATACTACCCTTATAAAGTGTTCCATAGTTGATGACCTCATCTAAAATATCATTCAAAACAGACTTATCATTAATGGTTTGATTTAATTGGTTGTCAAATGAGTAAGTTGGTATGCTGTCAGCTAGTCCTATAAATTTAAAAGCGCTTGCAACTTCTGAGATGCTAATTTTATTAACATCAGCATAAGACTTCAAAAATAAACTAGCTTCAATATAAAGCTTGCTTACTTCTGCTTTTTTTTCTTGATATCTTTTTAAAAAGTTCACTTTTCACCTTTGCTACACCTTTGAATAAAATAAGGTGCAAGGCGGTGACTACCTAAAGGTGTAAATGGCAGTCGTTCGGGTAATTACTCCTAGCCTTGCAATGGGGTGGGTCAATAAATCAATCAACCTTTATATTTAACATAGCTTTGAAAGTATCCATTTATTTCCATAGAAATATTATCGTACTCTTTATTAAGTCGCTTTATTTCTTCTAGTGCTAGACTATAGGAAAACTGGTTAATCATATTCTTATCACCATCTGATTGATAGTTGATAGGCTGGCCATCTTTAAGGATTGCGAAAGTTGGTGCATAAAGATAGCCATCAAATAAAGCCCCTTCTGGTGGCAGGTTGTCCCAAAAGCTTTTGTCCTCAAGTTGCTGTCTGGTTGGTTTGGTGTCGAAGGTCATCATAGTTATATCTCCTTTGGGGTCTGTTTATTACTTGTTATCTTGTTTTAGCTCATCTAGCTCAAGTTCTTTGTCATACGATAAATTTTCAGTCAGGTATTGGCCTATTTCGGCAAGGGTTTTAGCCTGAAAGCCCATGCCATCTGTCATATCATGCCTGATAGCTGTAAATAATGCGTTTAACCACTTAAGATGGGTTAGCTCAAGGGTTGCCTCATCAATTAGATCATCTTTGTTTGCTTTGATGATGGTATCTAGTGACTTGCTCATGGTTGTATCTCCTTTGGGGTTTTGTCAGTTTTGTCAGTTGTACTTTTAGCCATTCTGTATTTTTTGAGCCTTTGGCATAACTATTAAATTATCAATCTTGCCAGCAAACGCATCATCAACATAGTTAGCCCACTCATGCATCATCTTAATACGATATGGCAGGTGTTGAGCACCGTTATAGGCCTTGCTTATCTTATTCTCTCTATCATGTGCCAGTTGTAGCTCGATAGCTTCATGCATATAGCCCTGCTCATGAAGTGCAGTACTTGCCAGCCCTCTGAAGCCATGCCCTGTCATTCTGCCTTTATATCCCATGTTGTAAAGTGCTTTTATGAATGCGTTTTGGCTGTATGGCTTTTGCTTGTATGGATTGAAGAAAACATACTTATCAGAATACCCCAACTCTTTAACCTGTTTAAGCAAGTCTATTACTTGTGGTGCTAGGGGTACTATGTGCAAGCGTTTAGCCTTCATTTTTTCAGCTGGTACAGTAATAAGCTTGCGGTCAAAGTCTATATCTTCCCACTCTAAAAACCTTACTTCACTAGTTCTTAGGAAGGTATAAGCTAAAAACCATAAGCCAGCCTTCACCACTGGATCACACTGGTAAGCTTCTATATCCTGCATTAGTCTAGGCAATTGCTGGGTAGTTACTCTGCTATGGTGCTTTGTCCGATGCGGTTTGATAGCTTCGGTAAGGTCTGAAGCTGGGTTACTTGTGGTTAAGCCTGTTCGTATAGCGTGCTTAAATATCTGCCCAACTTCTCTAATGGTTCGCTTTGCCATTTCACTTGCTCCACGTTCTTCTACTGCCTTGCCAATAGCGAGTACATCAGGTGGGGTTATTTCATCTATAAGCTTTTTACCAATGAAGGGCTTAACATCACGCTCATAAGCTGAATAGTTACGGCTGAAGGTGCTAGGGGCTAAGTAAGTCTTACGCTCTGCATACCATGATTGGGCTATGGTATCGAATAACCTTGAGCCATCTTTTTCTGCCAGTGCTTCCTTCTTTTGGGCTTTGGGGTCAATGCCCTGATCTATTAAGTCTTTAATCTCAAGATTACGCTGGCGTGCTTCGGCAAGTGTCATACTGGGGTACTTACCAATGGTTAGGCTTTGTCGTTTGCCGTTAAAGCTATAATCACTTACCCATACTTTAGTGCCAGTATGCCTTACCCATAAGCGAAGGTTGTTACCATCGCTGTATTTATCAGGTCTTTTGGGTGTGCAACTATTGGTAGGTTTGAGCTTCTTAATTTGGGTATCAGTTAATGCCATGACGGTATAATCCTTGCGGTATATAATTTATACCGTTAAATATACCGCAAATAAAAGTGGATTGCCACGTACTAGGACGTACTACTAATTGAGGGTTAAAGGCGGTAAAGCCTTTAAAATAGGGGTATTTCAGGCATAAAAAAAGCTAGACGGTCTAAGACGGTCTAGCTAATTTCAGAAATTGGTGGAGATGGCGGGAGTTGAACCCGCGTCCGCCAGCATTACGCCTGTGGATCTACATGCTTAGTTTCTGTCTATGGTTTTAACCCGCACCGATCCGACAGTCAGGATGGATTGGGCGATCCTTTGAGTTTGAACCCTGAGAACTAAGGCAGTTCCCAGAGCGATCCCATATGCGTGCGCTATACTTAACTGACCAACTATGGGCAATCAGCAGTTAAGAAAGCAGGGGTTTAGGCTGCTAGAGCGTAACTTTCGTCGTTTGCAATTATAACAATATATGTTTGATTTACGAGAGGACATATACTCTCGGCATGCACCATCAGGTTTCATCACCAGCGTCGAAGCCAGAACATCCCCAATAGAACGAGCTATTATATAGCTAATATCAGATTATTACAAGAGGGCTAGGTTTTAGCTTACATTAGGTAACATATTGATAAATTTAACTAAACGAATGACTTGATTGCATAAAAAAAGTCAGCCGAAGCTGACTTTTTCTTTAACAACTAAACTGTAGTAGGGCAGTAATTATTCTGCGTCTTCTTCAGCTTCTTGTTGTTGTGCTGCTTGATCACCATCTTCAGAAAGAATGGTAACTAAGATGCTAGCAAAGATATCGTGATGAAGCTGGATATCAACATTGTATTCACCCACTTGACGTAAAGTACCTTCTGGTAACTTAACTTCAGCGCGGTCAACTTCAAGGCCAGACTTAGTAAGTGCATCGGCGATATCGCGAGTACCGATAGAACCAAATAGCTTACCATCTTCACCAGATTTAGCGCGCATGATAACGTTAACATCAGTTAACGCGTCAGCACGTTTCTGTGCAGCGGCTAATTCTTCAGCTTCGATAGCTTCAAGTTCAGCACGACGAGCTTCAAATTTCTCAACGTTAGCTGGAGTAGCTGGTAACGCTTTACCTTGAGGAATTAGGTAGTTACGACCGTAACCTGATTTTACATCGACAGTTTCGCCAAGTTTACCAAGGTTGACGATACGCTGTAATAAAATAACTTGCATGAGTCACTCCTAAGTTGGCTTACTGATGATTGTCAGTGTATGGAAGCAATGCTAAGTAACGAGCTTGTTTGATAGCAGTTGCTAATTGACGCTGATATTTGTTAGACGTACCAGTGATACGGCTAGGAACAATTTTACCATTGTCGCTGATGTATTGTTTTAGTAGCTCTACATCTTTATAGTCGATGTGAGTGATACCTTCAGCGGTAAAACGGCAAAATTTACGACGGCGATAAAAACGTGCCATGGATCTTCTCCTTAAATGAGCTTAAATTATTCGTCAGAATCGTCGTTAGACTCATCATCCTGATCGTTGTCATAGTTTTCACTACGTGGCGCTTTACGTGCACGCTTCTCATCAGCGCTTTTCGCTAATTGTGAAGGCTCAGTAATAGCGTCGTCACGACGTACAACTAGACTACGGATAATGGCGTCGTTATAACGGAACAGCTCTTCAAGCTCTTCTAGAGTCGCACCATCACACTCAATGTTGAATAACACATAGTGTGCTTTATGGATTTTGTTAATTGGGTAAGCCAATTGACGACGGCCCCAATCTTCAAGACGATGAACCATACCATTGTTGTCTTGAACTAATTTGATATATCGCTCAACCATGCCGACTACTTGGTCGCTTTGGTCAGGGTGTACGATAAGCACCACTTCGTAATGTCTCATTTAGGACTCCTTACGGATTAGTAGCCATTGACCCCATGTCAACAGCAAGGAGATTTATAACAGACGCACTTAACAAATAAAGTGCATCTACATTGAAATAAATAGCTGTTACTCATTATAAAGTAACAATAAATTTACTAATTGCTATAAAGCGCGGGATTATAACAGTTATCGAGTTTTATAACAAGCTTTGTATCAAATGATTTCAATAATCAATAACTGATTGAGACTGTCCAAAAAAATGTTTACAGTAACCTGCTGCTAATATATTCATTATATTATAGGAACGTCTTTTAAAATTGATACTTTTTTAAGTCCTTATATTTTGAAGTCTTCGCAAGGTCAGCTGAGTTATCAGGTTGTAGTGAGGCTAAATGTTTAGGGATGTTCATCAGCAGATGCTGTAAGCGTTACAACAAAGCGTTATCAAAAGGTATAGAGGTTATGAAACGTAAAGCCATTATAATAGGCGCAACGGGTTTGGTAGGCAGAAGGTTGGTTAGCCAACTTAGCTTAATGTATGACAATCTAATTATTGTTGCTAGAAAGCCGCCAAAGCATATGTCGGCTCAAATGCAGTTTTATCAATTAGGTGACTTTAACAACCTAGAAGAGATCATGGGCAATATTTCTATTGGTCCAGATACAGATGCGTTTAGTTGTTTGGGAACGACCAAAAAACAAGCAGGAAGC
>Ga0208435_100443_pt1 | contig 11906 bp, 10 predicted proteins | sample 24_taG_FD_184097 | JGI IMG/M metagenome (GOLD analysis project Ga0208435, IMG submission 184097) | Marine viral communities from Cariaco Basin, Caribbean Sea - 24_WHOI_OMZ (SPAdes) (version 2) | ecosystem: Environmental > Aquatic > Marine > Oceanic | place: Caribbean Sea: Cariaco Basin...
CTAAATACTATTACTGATGTCTTCCGAGAAGTTGAAGCAGGCACAGCAATGTATGGCGTGGTACCAGTTGAAAACTCGTCAGAGGGCGTGGTTAACCATACCTTAGATGGCTTCTTATCTTCTAGCTTAAAGATAATCGGTGAAGTTGAGTTGCCTATTCATCAAAACTTCTTGGTTGCTGAACACACCAAAATTGATGGCTTAAGCCGTATCTACTCACATCAGCAGTCATTGGCGCAGTGCCGCCATTGGCTCGATGTTAATTTCCCAAATGTTGAGCGTGTGGCGGTATCGAGCAATGGTGAAGCGGCCCGCCGTCTCAAAAACGAATGGCATTCAGCGGCAATCGCCGGTGATGTGGCAGCGGCAGAGTACGATTTACATAAGCTGTATTCAAACATCGAAGACAATCCTAGCAATACCACGCGTTTCCTAATTATCGGTCACGAGGCGATTGCGCCATCGGGTCAAGATAAAACTTCAATTATGGTTTCAGCGCATGATAAAGCAGGCGCCCTGATCGAAATCTTAAAGCCCTTGTCTTATCATGGCGTGTCGATGACCAGTATCGAGACGCGTCCTGAACGTCCAAATAAATGGGCTTACGTGTTCTTTATCGATATGGATGGCCACATCGAAGACGCAAATGTGAGTGCAGCAATTGCTGATATCCGTCCATTGGTCAAAGATTTGCGCATTTTAGGTTCTTATCCAAAAGCCGTGCTATAAAGCTGGCTTAATAGAATGGTTTTAACAGTAGGGATTCATCAACAGTAAATGCCTTATCACATCCAAGGATAAATCATGCAGTCATCACAGTCGACAGAGTCAAATTTATCACCGCTAGTGCCGGCCTATGACAGTATTTTAGAGCTAATGCCTTATCAGACGGGCAAGCCGGTTGAAGAGTTGACACGCGAGTACGGTGTCTCAGATGTGGTCAAGCTTGCTAGTAATGAAAATCCACTGGGCTGCTCACCGCATGTCACGCTTGCGATTACCGAGCAACTGGGTCAGCTGGCACGTTATCCTGATGGCAATGGTTATTATCTCAAACAAGCACTTGCTGACTTTAACGATGTTGGTGTCGACCAGATTACTTTAGGTAATGGCTCTGATGATTTGCTTGATATCTTAGCGCGTAGTTTTGCTGGCGTCGATGATGCGATTATTTATAGTCAGTATGCTTTTATCGTTTATCCGATGCTGGCCAAAATGCAAGGCGCAAAAGGCGTGGAAGTGCCAGCCAATCGTTTTGGTCATGATTTAAAGGCGATGAGTCAGGCGGTAGCGGACAATCCTAATAGCAAAATGGTCTTTATCGCCAATCCTAATAACCCAACGGGTACGCAGCTTACGCAGCAAGAGTTACGTGCATTTGTGGCTAGTGTGCCAAGCTCAGTGTTGGTGGTACTAGATGAAGCCTATATCGAATATAGTCCTGAGAGTAATAATAGAGCGCTGCTCGATGAATTTGAGAATGTGGTTATTGTACGTACTTTTTCAAAAGCCTATGGGCTAGCAGGTTTGCGTGTTGGTTATGCGCTAAGCTCAGTCGCTGTCGCCGATTTACTCAATCGCATTCGTCAGCCCTTTAACGTTAGTAGAGTCGCTTTAGCTGCTGCCAATGCTGCGCTTGCAGACCAAGACTTTATTGAAAAAACAAGACTTAATAACCAAGAGCAAATGCGCTGGTTAGAAAAGCAGTTTGATGCCTTGGGGCTAGGGTTTATTAAGTCGCATGCCAACTTTATCATGGTTGAAATAGAAGTTGAGATGGAAGACATAAACGCGGCTGCCATTTATCAAGCATTGCTAGAGCAAGGCGTGATAGTGCGTCCATTAGCAGGTTATGGTTTGCTCAATTGGCTGCGTATTACGGTAGGGGTTGCAGAAGATAATATGCGCCTGATTGATACCTTGCGCTCAATACTGACTGAAGATTAATAAAAAAGTAGTTATCCGTATTTTAATCAAAAAATAAATCAATTTTACGACGCCAATATCAGCATGCTTTATGCCTACTGATGCTGGTTTGTTGAAAGAGAAACGCCGTGAGTCGCCAGCAAAACAACCTTAGCAATCAAAATATAAGTAATCGAAACTTAAGCAATCAACCCATAACCAACCAAAACAATCATATGCAATCGTCTATACATACTCAGCCGCCATTATTTGAGCAAGTCTGTGTTATCGGTCTCGGGCTGATTGGCGCGAGTCTTGCCCAAGCCATCAAAGACCTTGGTTTAAGTGCGCGCTTGGTGGCGGTTGATCGACATGCACCAAGCATCGATGAAGCCATGCAACATGGTTTGCTAGATGCGGGTAGTGCCGTCTTAAGTGAAGTGGTATCGGGCAGCGACTTAATTGTCATCGCCGTGCCAGTGCAAGCGGTAAAGGCTGTGTTTGTCGATATCAAAACCGCGATGGATCATGGACAGCTTGCTGCTGATTGCCTCATTACTGATGTCTGTAGTACCAAGGTTAATATCATTGAGGCGGCAAAAGCGGTCTTTAGCTCGCTACCAACGGGGTTTGTCCCTGCGCATCCGATTGCTGGAGCGGAAAATTCAGGCTATCATGCCAGGCGCGCCACTCTATTTGTCAATCATAGCGTGATTATCTGTGAGCTGCCAACGACCAATGATAACGCTGTTGCTAAGCTTCGTCAGTTATGGGAAGCAGTTGGTGCGACGGTCATGCCGATGGCGGCTGAACGTCATGACGCAATATTGGCACATACCAGTCATCTGCCGCATTTGCTGGCGTTTAATTTGGTTGAACAGCTGGCAAGTCATGATGACAATTTAGATATGTTTCGCTATGCCGCAGGCGGTTTTCGCGACTTTAGCCGTATTGCCGCCAGCGACCCTAAAATGTGGCATGATATATTTTTTGCCAACCAAAGCGCGATTATAAGCGCTCTTGACGAGTATGGCGTTTATCTACAGAATATGCGCCAGCTTATCATTGATAAAGATTCGACCGCCCTCATGGGGCTTTTGGGCCGCGCGCAAGCCGCACGGCGACATTTTGGCCATATGTTAGCCAGCACCCCTTATACGGATACTTCTGCCATGTCAGCTTCTTATAGTATTACTCCTAGCAACACCGTCTCTGGCACCATTACTATTCCTGGTGATAAATCTATCTCGCATCGCAGTATCATGCTTGGTAGCCTTGCCACAGGTGTCACCAACGTCACAGGGTTTTTGGAAGGAGAGGATGCGCTGGCTACCTTGCAAGCATTTCGTGATATGGGCGTGAGTATTGAAGGCCCTGATAAAGGTAAATTAACCATTCATGGCGTCGGTATGAACGGTCTAAAACCAAGCAAAACGCCCTTATATATGGGCAACTCAGGCACCAGTATGCGCCTGCTTGCCGGTATATTAGCAGCGCAGTCATTTGATAGTGTATTGACAGGCGATACCAGTCTAAATAAGCGTCCGATGGAACGTGTGGCCGCACCATTACGTGAAATGGGAGCCGTCATTCAAAGTACCGGTCATAATGGTACCGCACCGCTTAGCATTACGGGTCGAGCGAATGTTGGTGAGCCGCTCCAAGGTATGGAATATGATATGCCAGTTGCCTCTGCACAGGTTAAGTCTTGCTTATTATTGGCGGGACTTTGGGCAGAAGGTACCACGACCGTTATTCAACCTGAAGTTAGCCGCGATCATACCGAACGTATGCTCTCAGCCTTTGGTTATCCTGTGATGGTTGATGGCAATCGTGTCAGCGTCAAAGGTGGCGGTACGCTTACAGGCGGCGATATCGCCGTTCCTGCTGATATCTCATCAGCGGCTTTCTTTATGGTAGCCGCAGCTATCAGTCAGGGCAGCGAGCTGACCCTAACGCAAGTGGGTATTAATCCGACGCGTACGGGTATCATTGATATTTTAAAATTGATGAATGCTGATATTAGCCTAAGCAATGAAACCCATGTCGGCGGCGAGCCAGTGGCGGACATTACTATTCGCAGCTCAAGCCTAAAAGGTATCGAGATTCCAGAATATTTAGTACCTTTAGCGATTGATGAGTTTCCCGTATTATTTATCGCTGCTAGCTGTGCCCAAGGTCGTACGGTGTTAACCGGTGCAAAAGAGTTGCGTGTGAAAGAGTCAGATCGTATCGCCGTGATGGCAGACGGTCTACAAACACTAGGCATTGATTGTACGGTGACTGAAGATGGCCTGATTATTGAAGGTAAAGGCATCGAAGGTAAGGGCAGTAACGTTAATGAAGTGAATAACAGCCAGCCTGTCTTTGGCGGCGGACATATTACCTCGCATCATGACCATCGTATTGCCATGAGTTTTGCGGTTGCCAGCTTACGTGCAGCGAAGCAGATTACCATTGAAGGCGTTGAAACCGTCAATACCAGTTTCCCAGGATTTGCTGAGCTTGCCAATCAAATTGGTATGTCTATCAAGGTCGATAATGGCGCGGCTTAATATTGAAGTTGTTAATTACCTGACAAAATATTATTAACTTCTAAAATTTAAAGCTTTATCTTCTGAATCTGTTAAAGTCCAAAAGCTAAATTTTAAACTTGTTATAAAATTTATTTAATAATAGTTGTTGTCGTGAGCAATGTGTTGGTACTTAGTTGGTATCAACGCATTGCTTTTTACTTTCTACCCTCTACGTAGTAACCCTGCGCTCTTACTTTTATCATTTGATAATGGTTTAAAAATAGGTAAGGGCGCGCTTTGCTCTAAAAAGTTGTATCGTCTTATGGCCACTCAAAATGTTGTCAAAAAACCCGTTGCTCCTATTCAAACCACCAGACGCGGTATTGCCACCGCGCTAACAGCGTTCTTTATTTGGGGTGCATTTCCGTTATACTTTAAGCAGCTCGCTGCTTATGATGCGACCGAGATTATCGGCCATCGCATTATATGGACCTTTGCCTGCTTGCTTATCGTATTGGTGCTGACCAAGCGCTGGCAATGGATTGATACGCTAAAGCAAAACCCGAGATGGATAGCATTTTCTTTTATATCGGGTTTGATTATTGCCACCAACTGGCTTACTTATGTATGGGCGGTCAACCACGACCGCATTCTTGAGGCCAGTTTGGGTTATTTTATCGGACCATTGGTCGGCGTGGCGCTCTCGATGATTTTGTTTAAAGAGCGTTTGCGCCCCTTGCAATGGGTAGCTATTGGTTTTGCGCTATTGTCCGTGCTGATTCAAGTCGTTATGATTGGTAGCCTGCCATGGATATCGCTGATTTTAGCCTTTAGTTTTAGTACTTACGGCACCATCCAGCGCCAAACACCGCTCACGGCGGTCGATGCCATGTTTGTAGAAACCACCATGTTAGTACCGATCTGTTTATGGTGGTTTTGGCAAGCTGACGTGGTGAGTAGTCAGTTAAGTTTTTGGTTTACCTCAAACATTTGGCTGCTGATGCTGGCAGGTCCGATTACGCTGATACCATTATTGTTGTTTAATAAATCGACTAAGATGGTTGCTTTTAGTATTCTAAGTTTTATGAATTATCTGACCCCGACCTTTATTTTCTTCTTGGCGGTATTCTATTATAACGAGCCTTTTGATTTACATCGTCTGGCGGTATTTGGTTTGATTTGGCTTGGGTTATTATTATTCAGTATTGACCTATGGCGCCATCGTCCGAGTAAAGCGTTAAAAGCTGCGCGCCTGCGCGACGAGGCGTTATCGTAAAATTGTTTTAAAATAAAAGTATAATAAATAAGGATAAGCGCATGTTTCATACCGAATCTGATGTGGTATTTGTCAAAGGCTTAACAGTAGAGGCGGTGATTGGTGTCTATGCCTGGGAGCGCGCTATTACGCAGCCACTCCTGATTGACATAGCGCTTGAGACGGATATTAATAAAGCGGCTGTGTCAGACGATGTTAATGATGCGCTCAATTACAAAGCGGTCTGCGATGATGTGAGCGCATGGTGCCAAGCCATTCAAGCGCAGCTGCTTGAGCATTTGGCTGGTCAAATCGCTGATAAGCTACTGGCAAAATATAACTGTCATAAAATAACGCTCAGCGTTGCCAAGCCAACTGCTATTCAACAAGCGGATGCGGTTGGGGTGCAGATCACCCGTTATGCCAAAGGCTCAATAGCCGAATCCAATGTAAACCAAGATAGTTAATCTGATGACACATAGAGCATTGGCTGATTTGAATCTTGAAGACTTAAAACAGTGCGCGCCTGAACAGCTGCAAACGCATTCTGTATCGGCAGTGCTGCTCGCCCTCGGTAGTAATTATCAAGCTGAGAAATACTTACCACGCGCTCGAGAACAGCTTGCGGCTTTAGGTGAAATACAGCTATCAACGGCATTTCAAAATCCTGATTTTACCGCGACACCTGAGCTACCAAAACCTGACTATACCAATCAGTGTGTTTATTTAACCCTTACATCTGCCATGACCCTGCAGCAGTTGCAGCAGACTTTTAAAAAAATTGAGAGTGATTGCGGTAGACAGCGTTGCTCTGAATCAATAAAAAACCCTATAAAAAAAGTCGCTATGGATATTGATATTTTACTAATAAAATTAGACGATAGAGAAAATAGCCTAAGCAATTATTTGGCGCCTAAAAAAATAGTCAAAAATTCAGAGCAATGGATAATCATGGCAGATCGTTATCCATTTAAGGCCCATGAAAGGGCAGGGGTTGAAGAGTTGATTTTGAGTGGGCTTTAAAGAAGTTAAATGAAGTGGCTGAGCTGTTATTAAGAATAAGTCAAAGCTATTAAATCCTTAGTATTTTCCTTCAAGTATCTCAAAATGAAAGCCGGGTACTACCCAGCTTTTATCTAATTCATATGGTTTAGCGCAAAAATCCTTACTGCGCCGTCAAACCACCATCAATAATAAATTCTGAACCTGTTGAGTAGCTCGATTCATCTGATGCTAAAAATAGCACCATACCGCTGACTTCTTCGGGCTGAGCCACACGTCTCATCGGAATGGTTTTGGCAAAAGCTTCAACTGCATCTTTGGTATCGCCTTGCATAATCATCGGGGTAGCGATGACGCCTGGGTGAATGGAGTTCACACGTATGCCATAAGGGGCGCACTCTAATGCCGCCGCTTTAGTCATACCGCGTACCGCAAATTTAGAATCGGTATAACCGATAGCGCCGCCAACCAAACCGTTAATCGATGATATATTGATGATAGAGCCTTGCTTAGCGGCTTTCATCGTTGGAATAACCGCTTTCATGCCTAAAAAGACCGATACTTGGTTAATCTCTAAAATCTTGCGATAGTCTTCCAAAGAAGTATCCAAGATAGATTTGTGCGTGGTAATACCCGCGTTATTTACTAAGACATCGATTTGACCAAATTTTACCTGTGTTTCTTTAACGACTTGTTCCCAATCATCTTCATTGGTGACATCATGTTTGATAAATAGCGCATCAGCGCCAAGTTCGGCGGCCAAGGCGTCGCCTTTATCAGAATTGATGTCGGTCAAGACGACTTTAGCACCCTCCGCCATACATAAACGCGCATGAGTTTCACCCATGCCTTGAGCTGCGCCCGTGATAATGATAACTTTGTCTTGTAAACGCGCCATGATAGTGCCTTTTTTTAATTATGAATAATAAAAGAGTATAAGACAAAATGACTAAATATTCATTAACAGTTATATAGTCTTGACTGCATATTTTATCTTTTAAACAATGTTTTTAAAGCATAGCTTTAAATCATGATAGTGAGAAAACGATGTACAACGATATATTGGATTTTTGTTTTAATGAGGCAGGTAGTGAGAAGTTTTTTGAAAAAGACTTAGCGTTTGATAAGTTATTAATAGAGCGCTACAGCGATATACTTGAGCAAGCAGCGGCGGCAGAGTTTTATACGTGGCGTAGCAGCATACAAGGGCGCTTAGCAGAAATTATTATATTAGACCAGTTCTCGCGCAATATTTACCGTAATACGCCAGCGGCTTTTGCCCAAGATGCGATGTGCCTTGTACTTGCGCAAGAGGCGGTGGCTGCCGGAGCATTAGAGGCGTTTGAAACGATTGATGAACGTAAGTTTGTATTGATGCCTTATATGCACAGTGAATCAAAACTGATTCATCAGCAAGCAGAAAGGTTATTTAAACAATATACCAATGCAGACAGCATAGATGCTGAGCTCAAACACAAAGTAATTATCGATCGATTTGGCCGTTATCCGCATCGTAATGACATTTTAGGACGGGTGTCGAGTAGCGAGGAAATAGAGTTTTTGACCCAGCCTGACTCGTCATTTTTATAAATGTTGTCTGTTAACTATAGTGAGTGAAAAGTAATATAGAGACATCACGCACTGCTGATATCAATTTTTCTTGCTTGCTGTGCCTGCGCAGACAGAGGCTACAAAAAATTGATATCAGCAATACCGTTGCGTTTTTAGAATATTTTGACGATAGTTAGTCGTTAAAGCGCTATTTGTCTATTGGTTAAAATAAAAAGAGACCAATTGAATTGGCCTCTTTTTATTTAATCTCCAAGCTAGCGAGCAATTTACTTCTGCTCAGTGCCAGCTGCATCCATATCAGCACGACCGATGACATCTAAGTCTTCTAAGCACAGTTTATCGTATTCTTTTTTGCAAAAGTTTGGGTCTATCTTGCACATGGCCGCTTGTAGTTGATCGAGTCGATTTTCCGACTGCTGGATATGTTCGAGCATTTTAGCAAAGGCTTCAGCCACTGGGTCTTGTGAAGAAGGGTCAATCCCATAAGCCTGAAACGCCGTCGCTCGTGCAGTGTTAGAAGTAGGGTCTGTTTCTTGCTGGTCAGCAGTTGCACCTGCTTGCGCGGCTTTTTCTTGTTGTTTGGCGTCCTGTACTTTGGTTGTAATAGGATTGCCTTTTTCGTCATGATGGTCTGAAATCATACGAGCGGCGCTACCAACCATCGTTGCACCTGCGGGTACGGGTTTGACCACCACCGCATTTGAGCCAATTTTAGCGCCTTTACCAACCGTAAATGGTCCTAATACTTTGGCACCAGCACCGACAATGACTCCGTCCTCTAAAGTAGGATGACGTTTGCCATTATTCCATGAAACGCCGCCAAGGGTGACGCCGTGATAAAGGGTAACGTCGTTGCCAATCTCAGCCGTTTCACCAATCACTACGCCGACGCCATGGTCAATAAAAAAACGCTTGCCGATTTTAGCGGCAGGATGAATCTCAATGCCAGTGATGATACGCGAGCCATAAGAAACGGCGCGCGCCGCCAGTTTTTGCTCATTTTGCCAAAGACAATGCGCGCCGCGATGTAAAATCAGGGCGTGAATGCCAGGGTAGGTCAAGATGACTTCTAGGCTATTACGCGCAGCAGGGTCGCGATTGAATACCGCTTCGACATCTTCTTGTAGGTCTTTTTTGATACGGGCAAGCGATTTGAACAAGGAGGTTGGCAATGACATAAAGCGTCCTATCGATTGTCAGAAAAATACTGTCAGGAAAATAGTGTCAGAAAAATCACAATGACATCTTTTAAAGTTATAACAGCTTTGAGTTGTAAAATACAGTGTTGTCTTATCTGTGTGGCTCAGGCTTCTATCTGTTCAAAGACAAGTCCCGCAAATAAATGCTAAATGGCGCTAAAAACGTAATGATAAAACCATTTTTCTAATGTTTGCTAAGCTTAGCAATCAGTGCGCTTAATAGCTGATACTCTTTTTGATCCAGCTGCACGCGTGAGCCAAGTCGCGACAGTCGCGCTGGCAAGGATTTTAAATGTTCACTGTCTGCTAAGCCGCGTTGAACCATCAAGTTGGTGGTACGCTGAACGAGCTGTTGTAGTTGCTGCTGGGTGATGGCCGGCTCATCCCATTGTTGACGTAAATGCACGTCTAATATGGGCTGAACTGGGTTTACATCGTCTAAGCTTTCATCAGGGTTTTGAGCATGGGTTTGCGCATAAGCAAAGATAAAGCTGGCAATGACCTGTACGGCAGAGGCAACATTGAGCACCGGATAAGCGGGATTGGCATCGATTTGAATATGATAATCGGCGTACGCCAGCTCTTCGTTGGTCAAACCGCGGTCTTCACGACCAAATAAGATAGCGATGTTGGGCTTGCTAATAGCTTGCGGGCTTTCACTATTATTTGCTAAATTAAGCGCAGTTTGCTTATCGATAAAGTCAAACATGATGTTGGCCGCTTGCGTCGGTGTGACCACAGGACGCGGCATGTGACGGCTACGGCTGCTGGCCGCAAATACCAGCTGGCAATCCGCTATCGCCGATTCTAACGTCGGCGTTATGGTGGCTGACATTAATAATTCACTACCGCCTGCCGCGTGCGAAACACTGATTTCATCAATGGGCAGCTTGGGGTCAACAACGGTCAGACGCGATAGACCCATGGTGTGCATGGCGCGCGCCGCTGAGCCAATATTGGCAGGTAAAGTGGTATTGACCATGACAATTTGTAAGGAAGACAGATAATCGCTTACCGTAAGACTGCCGGTTGAGAGCGCTAATTTTTTCGATGGCATCAAAGTTGAGGCAGAGTCGTTACGCATTATAGCCCCAGTCTTTGTTTGATTTCTTGTTCAACCCGTTGCAATGCTACGGCGACGTCTTCAACTAAACCAGCTTGGTCACCAATAAGGCGCTCACGGCACGCTTCTTGTAATTGGCTACTAAGGCGAGTTAACTGAGTCGCACCCAAATTGGCACTGGCACCTTTTAGCGCATGCGCAAGCTCATAGCCGTTGGCATTATCCTTTTCTTGTTGTGCGCGTCTTAGTTTGACAATGCGCTCGTGACTGTCGGTAAAAAACACTTGTATCAAATCAACAAAGTCCTCTTCTAACAACTCACGCATGTCATCAAATTGCTCGTCATTGATAATCTCATCATCGTTTTGCGTATTTGTATTGTTAGGATGTTCAGTCATAATCATGTGTCCAATATTTTAAAAGTTAAAGGCTCAGCTTAGCTACTATAAAGGTGTTAGCTATAATGAAAATGTAAATTGTCTTCATTAACCATGCTCTTTAATTGCTGCAAATTGTCATCGTTAGGGTAGATGCGCCAATGCTCAGATAGCCCGACATTGGCAATACCGTATTCTTCATAAATGCTCAGCCCAAGCGGCAAGCAGTTATCATTAATAGAATCATCGGTGTTGCTAAGGACATTATTAGCATAGCCGCCGTTTTGCAGCGCATCTTGATGCATGTCATTTTCTAGCGCCAATAAATCATTGCCGTTTTCATCGTATAAGCTGCCGCCCATCGCTGGATCGTAAGCGCCGTTTGCACCGCCGTTATTACCTTTCTCGTCCTGCTCATCGTGATAAGACAAGCGCGGCGCTGGTATGATGTCTGCTTGAGCGGATTTTAGCAAAGGCTGCATACGTGTGAGCAGATTAATATCGCTACCGTGGACTTTGATGCTAATTTTTTTCATCCAACGCAGGCGTGCATCAACCATACTCATGGCATTATCAAGACGGGCAAAAATGCGCCCGTCACGCTCACGGATACTGCCTTTAATGACGACGACTTCATCAATCTTCAACTGCTCTTTTACACGGTTAAAGCGCTCGGCATAACAGCTGACTTCTAGACGTGAGGTGCCATCGTCTAAAGTGATGACGTTACGCGTACCGAAATTGGCAATATCGATAATCAAACCCGCAAAGTAGCAGCTACCGTTATAACCCGTGTCTGCCAGCTTATCGAGGCGAGCGCCGGAGGTATAACGTTTAAGCTCATCGCGATATTCATCGATAGGATGTCCAGTTAAGTATAAACCTAAGGTATTTTTTTCCGCTTTTAGACGATGTTTATCACCCCAAATCAGCTCTGGTGTCATGATCAGTGGTGGCGCTGCGACCACGCCATCCATTTCACCGAACAAGTCCATCATGCCAAGCTCATTGTTTTGG
>Ga0208435_100444_pt1 | contig 11905 bp, 1 predicted proteins | sample 24_taG_FD_184097 | JGI IMG/M metagenome (GOLD analysis project Ga0208435, IMG submission 184097) | Marine viral communities from Cariaco Basin, Caribbean Sea - 24_WHOI_OMZ (SPAdes) (version 2) | ecosystem: Environmental > Aquatic > Marine > Oceanic | place: Caribbean Sea: Cariaco Basin | collected...
AGCCGCAACTGGTATGTTTTGAGGGTTTTTGCTCGACTTTATGCTTGCTGTAGCAGTCGTGGTATTGTCTGACATAATGCGCCCAATTAAAAATGAAACGTGCTGCTTACTTTGAATATGCATAGCAGCATAGGAAACCGACTATTCTAATCGCTTTTGCAATATTTTGCTGATTGAGTTAGTTGTATTTGGTTATTGAGATTATGAATACAAAAACCCCCAACGCGAGGGTTGGGGGTTTTTGGAAAAAGGTACTTTAGAAAAAATTAGTTCTATTTCAATACTTTAGAGAAGCTTAGTCCGTTACTACTTACATTTATAGTAGCAGGAAGTTCAAATGCTTCATTAAAGCTTAATTTAAAGTTATTACTACCTTCGAAATCCAAATCTGAAGCCTTACCATTAATTGAAGCAGAATAAGAATACTGTAGTTTCTGATAAGGAGATAAATTCACTTCAGTCTTATCATTTTTGTAATCAATAATAATATTCATACTATCTATACATAACGCACCGCCTGCACCAAACGGACTGCTATTATCAATCCAAGGAGTTTGTAAACTAGAGCCGTTAACGATAAAGTCGCTTTCTGCTGCTGGTAATTGATAGTTTATACTTTGGGTATTCTCACTACCATTTAAGGAACTAGAAGCATCAAAGCGTACTTTTACCCAGTTCGAGTAGCGTACTGGATAACGAATCTCAAAGTCAGCACGACCTTTATCATCAGTGACGAAGCTATAACCATCGTCTGATACGGTACCGCCAATGATAGCGACAGGGTTAATCGCCTCAAGCGTACCATTACTGTTGAGATCTTCATTTTTAATATTATCTTTATCCAGCGTGTAGTTGTAATTTGAGTCTTCGGTAGGTTTCCATCCAGACTGCAGGAACTCAGGTGATGTTACGTCTGTAGTGAAATCTTCATATCCAGGTTTCTTTTGTTTAATAATAGTATTCAATAAACAAACTTTACCTTGCGCATATTCAGTAGCGTAAGACTTAATTGAAACCTCTTTATTAGGTACTGCACGTCCTGAACCATCCATCACTGAGATAGAACCACGCACCGTATAATAAATATTGTCTGTTTCAAGTTTATTACTAAAGGCTAAAGTAGTATAAACCGCTTCTTTAGATACCGTAATGGTAGTGGTTTTGGCAGGGACACCAAACTTATCTTCTAGCAATCGCGCATTAATCACTACACCGCCGATAGGTGAGCTGGCATTAGCAAGATACACCACACGTGCTTCACCTTTGCTATCTGTCACGGCGGTTGCAGCCGATAGACGACCTGCTGATGAGTCTGCGGTACGGCTAAAGACGACGGTTTGCCCTTCTACTGGCACATCGTTTTTGTCTTTGACTGTTGCGACCACCTCGGTGCTACCACCCGGAGTAATAACAGATTTGACTGCTTGGAATAGCATCTTATCAGGTGTAGTAGCTCGGAATCGCGTATCCACTATTGTTTGATACTTCGGCTGACCATTGACGTTTTCACCCAATACTGTGGCTTGTAATACAGCTGTACCTGCCAACTCAGACTTGAGCCATACTTTTACGGTAATAGTACTACCTTGAATATCACTTTTCTGAATCGGCTTAGAAACAATGACTTTATCGGTAAATTTATCTAAATAGTTTGAAATTAAGCTACCAATAGTAGTCTGTACTTCAACCTCTTTACCTACAAGCTCTAAGGCTTTTTCTGGGCTATCAGCACGAATTTGAACGTTAATTAATTGTGGCTTATTGACATCATAAAGATTTTCAATATCAATAAAGCTGATACCAGCACGCGAGACTTTTACCAGCTCAATGCTGTTATTACTGCGCTGCACCACTACGCTGCCTTCACCTATGGCACGGGCAAATACACGTAAGTTACCATTATCATCAAAGATTAAGCTGCCTTCATTGACATCAAAGCTGGCTTCGCCATCAGCATTGGTGGTCGTGGTAGTATTGGCAGTAATAAGCTCATTATCTGCATTTACCAGCTCCATGCCTGCATTGGCAATCGCACGTCCTGAACCATCGACTAGGCGAGTGGTAATGGTCGTTAGACCACCATCTTTAAGCTTAGTTTCAGTCGCGCTAAGCGTAATCTCAGTGCCTATCGCTGATAAGCTTAGTGCTTTCTCTTCACGCACCTCCATAGTCACATCACCATTAGCATCATATCGTGGCGTGACGATTTTGGCGTTGATAACGACACTATGGTTCAGACGCGCATTGATCGAGCCTACCGCTAATAATACGCCAACATCGACTTTACCACTGGCATCAGAGGTGACGACGCTTGGCGTGGTCAAGGCAGCACCACTGGCTACTAAGTTATCAATACTCAGCTGTAGCGGTACACCGACTAAGATACCCCCTCTGCTATCCGTCACACGGAAGGTCGCCGTGGTCTGATCGCCACCTGTTCTCAGCGTAGATTTCTCTGATGAAGCAAGTATCTGATAGCTTTCAATTGTAGACTTGTCTACGGCTACGATATATTGTTGTTCTAGCTTCAGATTATTAGCGGTGGTGGTGGTTGCCGTCAGCTTGATACCCGCTTCCAAAATCGCTTGGTTAACGTTAGCGCCTGCCTCAAGCTTGAGATCAAAGGTGGCTACGCCATCACCATTGGTAGTCACGGTATTATTGGTAATCGTAACCCCTGTTTTTATCGGGTCATCGACGCTTAGACGTACTTCACGATTGGCGATACCAATAAAGATATTATTACCATCTTTGTCTTTACCATTCGGGGCATCGACTCGAACAAACACTTTAAAGGTATCGCCCTTGGTATTAACCACCTTATTGGCACCGATAGTTAAGTTCTCTTTGATACCAGTGGTGGTATCTGGAGTGACAGTAGTAACAGTACTGCTTTGGGTGACTATATTACCACTGGCATCTGCGGCTGAAAATACGACTGCAAAGCTACTACCAATTGCTTTTTTCTGCGCTGTAGTAAGGTTATTAGGCACAGCTAAGGTAAAGGTCACACGACCTGAGTCATCAGTGGTCTGACTGTTACCTGATACGAGTGTCACGCCTTGGCTAGCAATAGCTGCTGGCAATGCCAAAAAGACTTTTTGTCCAGCAACGACGTTGCCTTTATCATCTTCGGCTGTCACTTTAATCTGGGTTTCACCACCATTTAGATTCAATGGATTTGATTGAATATCTATCAAAGAGATATTAGCAACCATCGACTGTACTTTGATATTAACGTCTTTCTGTTGATCCGTTAAGGTCTCTTTCAACGTAGCGGTTAATATCTTATTTCTTAGCGCCTGTTTTTCATCCGGTGTTAAGTTACTCGGTACCACAATCTCAAAGCTGACGATACCATCCTTATCAGTGTTGGCAACGATAGTTGCAGAACCTGCATTACCATTCACTGTCAGTAGTTTCGCTAATGACTTATCTTCAAAGTTCAGCTCAATTGGCTGACCGGCAATTTGGGTATTATCGGTTGTGTTACTGAGCTGACCTTGAATGGTAATGCTATCACCCACCTCGTTTAGCGTATAACCATCACGATTACCGATACTAGTTGGGGCATTTAGAACACTTAAGGCAATAGCAGGCTGGATTAAAGTGACCTGTTGTATTTCAGAATTATAGGTGATGCCTTTTTCAACATAAGACAACTGATAGTTGATACCAATCCGCTTGAGCTCAGCGCGTTGCTTACGCGTTAAACCAGCCGGCACATCAATAATATAAGTCGCCTCACCATTGAAGTCTGTGGTCGCACTCGTTTGACTGAGTGTAACCCCATAATCACGCGCTTTTGCCCCTAAGACGATATCCACTTTCTGACCGTTCACTGGTGTTTGTGGCGCATCTTTGGTCAGCAGCTTAATAGTGATACTACCACTACCACCAAGCTCACTGATAGTAGGCGTCAAAATAGAGGCAAAATCAATACTGGTTGCCGGTTGTTTTACTGTCACCGTATTAGTAACTTTCGCCTCTGTGTCACCATCTATGACAGTCGCGGTGTAGCTGATACCTGATGCCACTAATGCGTCACGCTGTGTTGGGGTTAAATCTTGGATGATATTCAGCGTAAATACCGCATTACCCGCCGCATTGGTAGTCTGCTCGTTGCCCTCGATACTAACACCAGGCAGTACCTCATTAAGCGCTAGCTTAACCACTTTGCCAGCAGCCGCACTACCGTTAGGGTGTTTGCCTGACACTTGGATATTAAACTGACTATCGCTTGTATTAACTATCTTAGGTGTGCTAGTAGATGTCAGGACGATGTCACTCAACGCAACTTTGTCCTTAACAAGCACAGGTTCGCTCGTAACCTTACTGCTCGCGCCTGACTCTTCAACGATAGTAGCAATCAATGCAAAGCTGCCAGTTTTCTCAAGCGTCTCTTTCTGTTTTTCGCTCAAGCCTGCTGGTACACGAACCGTATAGCTGACCATCCCTTTATCATCAGTGACTTGGGTAGCGGCACTGTCTAAGGTCAATAGTCCTGCACCTATCAACGCTGATGGTAAGACAGCGGTTACGCTTTGACCTGCAATCACGCCGCCTTGTTTATCATTGACACGGAAGCTGATAACGGTGCTACCACCTGAGCTTAGAAGCTGACTATTGCTATTGATACCAAAGTTAATTTGATAGGCAGCAGCAGGCATCGCCGCTTTAGCGGTTCCTTTTTCGGTCGCGATGCCGTCGTCATCCGTTAAAATAGCAGTATAGGCAATACCTGATGCCGTTAACGCTTCACGCTGAGCCAATGTTAGGCTTGGGTCTATATTGACGGTAAAGGTAGCAATACCCGCTGCATCGGTGGTCTGCTCATTTCCTTGGATACTGACACCAGATAGATTATCGATGGTCAATTTGACCACTTTACCAGCGGCAGTACTGCCATTAGAACGTTTGCCCGACACTTGGATTTTAAAGCTATCTTTTAAAACGTTAACCACACTTGGGATAGAAGTTGAGCTTAAGGTAGTTGCACTGACGGCAACTGTATCACTGATAATAACAGGCTTGCTCACTACTGTACTGCTAACCCCTGAGTCCTCAATGATAGCAGCAGTTAATGCAAAGCTGCCCGCAGCTTCAAGCGCATCTTTCTGCGCTTGCGTCAAGCCTGCTGGTACACGGACGGTGTAGCTGACCATCCCTTGAGCATCAGTTGGTTTCGTAGCATCACTATCTAAGGTCAATAGTCCTGCATCTCTCAATGCTTTTGGTAGGACTATGCTTACTCTTTGATTGGCAATCACGCCGCCCGTTGCTTTATCATTGACACGGAAGCTGATAACTGTACTACCACCTGAGCTTGAGAGCTGGCTATTACTACTAGTACCAAAGTTAAGTTGATATTGCGCATCTGGTATCCCTGCTTGCGCAGTTCCTTTTTCGGTCGCGATGCCGTCGTCATCCGTTAAAATAGCAGTATAGGCAATACCTGATGCCGCTAACGCTTCACGCTGCGTTCTCGTTAAACTTGGGTCTATATTAACGGTAAAGGTAGCAATACCCGCCGTATCGGTGGTCTGCTCATTTCCTTGGATACTGACACCAGATAGATTATCGATGGTCAATTTAACCACTTTACCAGCGGCAGCACTACCATTAGGACGTTTGCCTGACACTTGGATTTTAAAGCTGTCTTTTAGGACGTTAACCTTACTTGGGATAGAGGTTGAGTTTAACAGAGTTGCACTGACGGCAACTGTATCACTGATAATAACAGGCTTGCTCCCCACTGTACTGCTTGCGCCCGACTCTTCAACGTGAGTAGCCGTCAATGCAAAGCTGCCAATAGCTTCAAGCTGATCTTTCTGCGCTTTACTTAATCCTGCAGGTACGCGAACGGTATAGCTGACCATACCCTGAGCATCAGTCAGTTTCGTAGTCGCACTATCTAAGGTGAGTAATCCTGCAGCGACTAAGTCATCTGGTAGGCGAACACGAACGCTTTGATTGGCAACCGCACCACCTTGTTTATCATTGACGCGGAAGCTGATGACCGTGCTGCCACCTGAGCTTGAAAGCTGACTATTACTATTAGTACCAAAGTTAATTAGGTAGTCAGCAATGGGTGTTTCTAGTTGAACTTTGTCAATGTGAGTAGCGATACCATCATCGTCAGTTAAGATAGCAGTATAACCGATGCCTGATGCCACTAATGCTTCGCGCTGAGTTAGCGTTAAACTTGGGTCTATATTGACCGTAAAGGTGGCATTACCTGCCGCATTTGTTGTTTGGCTATTACCTTGGATACTGACACCAGCCACTTCATCAAGGACCAGTTTAACCACTTTACCAGCCGCCGCATTACCATTAGGGCGTTTACCTGATACTTGGATTTTAAAGCTGTCTTTTAAGACGTTGACCTTACTCGGGATAGATGTTGAACTTAATGTGGTTGCACTGACAGCAACTTTATCACTGACAATGACAGGCATGCTTACTACCGTACTACTAACACCTGAGTCTTCAATAATAGCAGCAGTTAATGCAAAGCTACCTGCAGCTTTGAGCTTATCCTTCTGGGCTTGCGTTAAGCCGGCTGGTATGCGAACGGTATAGCTGACTAAGCCTTGACCATCAGTCAATTGGGTAGCGGAACTATCCAAAGTCAATAGCCCTGCATCTCTCAATGCTTTTGGTAGGACGGCAGTTACTCTTTGATTGGCAATCACACCGCCCGTGGTTTTATCATTGACACGGAAGCTGATAGTCGTGCTGCCACCTGAGCTCGAAAGCTGGCTATTACTATTCATACCGACGTTGAGTTGGTATTCGGCAATAGGCATTGCCACTTTTGCGGTGCCTTTTTGGGTCGCGATACCATCATCGTCAGTTAACATAGTAGTATAGGAAATACCCGATGCCACTAATACGTCGCGGTCTTCTTTATTTAGAGTTGAGTCTATATTGACGATAAAGGTCGCATTTCCCGCCGCGTCGGTAGTCTGGGTATTACCTTGAACACTAACACCCTTCACATTATCGATAGTCAGTTTAACTAATTTACCAGCAGCGGCATTACCATTCAGGCGTTTGCCCGATACTTGGATTTTAAAGCTGTCTTTTAAGACGTTAACAACACTTGGGATAGAGGTTGTGCTTAAAGTGGTTTCGCTGACTTTAATCTCATCACTGATACGCACAGACGCACTTGTCGCTGTACTGCTCGCACCTGACTCTTCAATCATAGCAGCGGTTAATGCAAAGCTACCAGCAGTTTCAAGCGCCTTTTTCTGCTCTTTGCTCAAACCTATTGGTACACTTACATTGTAGCTGACTATGCCTTTACTATCAGTGACTTGAGTAGCAGCACTATCTAAGGTCAATAGCCCTGAGTCTATTAATACTTTAGGTAGGACCGCCGTTACTCTTTGATTGGTAATCACACCGCCGTTTTTATCATTGACACGGAAGCTGATAGTCGTGCTGCCACCTGAGCTCGAAAGCTGGCTATTACTATTAGTACCAACATTAAGTTGGTACTCAGCAATAGGCATTGCCACTTGGGCTTTATAGGCTTCGGTAGCGATACCATCATCATCAGTTAAGATAACAGTATAGGCAATGCTCTTCAATGCCGCTAATGCTTTACGCTCAGCTCTACTTAGCGTTGGATCTATATTTACGGTAAAGGTAGCATTACCTGCCAAATCGGTGGTTTGCTCGCTACCTTGCACACTGACGCCCTTCACATTGTCAATGATCAGTTTAACCACTTTGCCAGTGGCAGCACTGCCATTAGGTCGTTTGCCCGATACTTGGATTTTAAAACTGTCTTTTAAAACGTTGATAGTACTTGGGATAGAAGTTGAGCTTAATGTGGTTTTACTGACTTTGACCTCATCACTGATACGTATACGTTCACTAGTAACCGCACTGACAGCGCCTGACTCTTCGATGATAGTGGCAGTTAATACAAAGCTGCTAGCGGCTGCTAGCTTATCTTTCTGTATTTTACTTAAGCCTGCTGGCACACGAACGGTATAGCTAACCATTCCTTTATTATCAGTGGCCTGGGTGGCAGGACCATCTAAAATTAAAATGCCTGCTTCTCTCAAGTCTTTTGGTAGTTCTGCCGTTACGCTTTGATTGGCAATCACACCGCCAGTTTTTTTATCATTGACACGGAAGCTGATAGTCGTGCTGCCACCTGAACTTGAGAGCTGCTCATTGCTGCTAGTACCAACGTTAATTCGGTAGTCAGCAATAGGCATCGCCGCTTTAGCAGTGCCTTTTTGGGTAGCAATACCATCATCATCAGTTAAGATAGAAGTATAAGCAATACCCGATGCCGCTAATGCTTCGCGTTCTACTCTACTTAGCGTTGGATCTATATTGATGGTAAAGGTGACATTACCCGCCGCATCGGTAGTCTGCGTATTGCCTTGGACACTGATTCCCGTGACATTACCGATGGTCAGTTTAACTACTTTACCAGCGGCAGCACTGCCATTAGGACGTTTGCCGGATACTTGGATTTTAAAGCTGTCTTTTAGGACGTTAACCACGCTGGGGATAGAAGTCGCTCTTAGCGTCGTTTCACTGACATTAACCTTATCACTAATACGCACAGGTGCACTTGTCACTGTACTACTCGCGCCCGACTCTTCGACAATAATAGCAGTCAGTGCAAAGGTACTAGCTTTTTCAAGCTGTGCTTTACGCTCAGTAGACAACCCTGCAGGTACACTCACATTATAGCTGACCATCCCTTTAGCATCAGTGACTTGGGTAGCAGCACTATCTAAAGTCAAGAGTCCTGCGTCTATCAATGCTGATGGTAGAACTGCAGTTACGCTTTGATTAGCAATCACGCCGCCTTTTTTATCGTTTACGCGGAAGCTAATAGTTGTGCTGCCACCTGAGCTTGAAAGCTGATTTTTGCTACTAGTACCAAAATTAATCCGGTAATCAGCGATAGGCATTGCTGCTCTAGCAATGCTTTTTTGAGTAGCGACCCCATCATCGTCAGTTAAGATGGCAGTATAGGCAATACCTGATACTACTAATGCTTCGCGCGCGGCTCTACTTAGCGTTGGATCTATATTTACGGTAAAGGTAGCATTACCTGCATTATCAGTCGTGTGCTGGTTTCCTTGCACACTGACACCTTTCACATTATCGATGATCAGTTTAACCACTTTGCCAGTGGCAGCACTGCCATTAAGGCGCTTGCCTGATACCTGGATTTCAAAACTGTCTTTTAAAACGTTGATAGTACTTGGGATAGGGGTTGAGCTTAACATGGTTTTACTGACTTTAACCTCATCACTGATACGTATACGCTCACTGGTTGCCGTGCTGCTCGCTCCCGACTCTTCAATGATAGCGGCGGTTAATGCAAAGCCACCAGCCTTTTCAAGCTGTGCTTTACGTTCAGCGGACAATCCTGCAGGCACACTCACCTTATAGCTGACCATGCCTTTAGCGTCAGTGACTTGGGTAGCGGCACTATCTAAGGTCAATAACCCTGCAGCTATTAACTCTTTTGGTAAAACTGCCGTAACTCTTTGACCCGCAATCACACCACCCTTTGTATCATTCACGCGGAAGCTAATAACAGTGCTATCACCTGAGCTTGACAGCTGATCGTTATTACTGGTATTAAAATTAATTCGGTACTCAGCAATAGGCATTGCCACTTGAAGTTTATCATTTTTGGTGACGATACCGTCATCGTCCGTTAATGTGACCGTGTAAGGGATAAACACTTTGGTTAATGCTTCACGCTGCGCTCTCGTTAGACTTGGGTCTATATTAATCGTAAAAGTCGCATTACCTGCATTATCGGTCGTCTGCGTATTACCTTCTACACTGATGCCGTTAATATTATTAATGTTTAATTTAACTTCTTTACCAGTTGCTGTACTACCATCTGAACGTTTGCCTGATACTTGGATTTGGAACTGATCTTTTAAGACGTTCACAATATTAGGGAGTGTTTTTGAGGTGATAATGGTTTCACTTTCTGCGGTGACTTGAACCTTTGTACTAGCGACACTGCTGATGACCCCTGACGCCTCTTTCATAGCAGCAGTGATAGAAACACCAGCTTGTTCTAAGAGAGCTCTCTTGTCAGCGCTTAAATTTTTGGGAATACTAACCGTATAAGCCACCAGACCTTGCGCATTGGTTTTTTGAGTCGCAGCGCTATCTAAAGTGAGTAGCCCTGCCTCTCTTAATGCTTTAGGTAGAGTAACCGTGACATTTTGATCCGCAATAGAACCACCATTACTTCTATCCGTTACCCGGAAAGTGACAGTAGTGCTGCTGCCATAGCTTGAGATTTTAGTTTTGCTATTACTCTCAAAGCTCACTTGATACTGCGCTTGAGGAATAGCAACTTGGTTAGTAAAAGTTTTTGCAGTCGTAGAGCGGTTAGGCTCTGATAGAATGACTGTATAGCTGATACCGTCTTTAGCAAGCTTTTGGCGAGCCGCCTCATCTAGATTTGGCGATACGTTTAGATCTACGGTTGCCTTGCCAGTAGCATCTAATACCAATTGCTCCGTGGCTAAAGTCACACCCGCAGGGGCATTATTAAGCTTAATACTTACTTTAGCGCCCGTAATTTGAGTCGGCACCTTACTATTGATAGGACTTGCCGTAACAGTCAGCTTCTTAGTATCACCATACGCATTAATGGCGTTGGTCACACCGTCGACTTTCAGAGTGTAGTCGGAGATAGGCAGTGCGACAGGTAGTTCTTTAAGCTCCTGTTTGGTCGCGCCATTCTTCTCTTTTATACTAATACTGTATGTAACACCTTGCTGAATAAGAGCATCACGAGCTTCTTTTGAAAGGCCTTCTTCTAATTTGATATCAAAAGTAGCGACACCATTTTTATCGGTCACTTTATTATTACCACCGATGACAGAGACACCATCGGTACTTGCTAGACCTAAACCTACGATCACGCCTTCAACACGTACTTTATTTTTGTCCTCAACAATTACACTAAAGGTAGCCGTATCACCCAACACGTTCAGTTTATTATTAGAAACTGAACGTGTTTTTATATCTGATTTAATGTTCAGGTCACTAATAATAACTTGCGAGCCTCCTCCAGCGCCTTTTTTAGAAACTGAGACAGATCTGATTTGTTCCACAATCGTGCCATCTGCCTTTTTGGATGTGGCAATTAAAGTAAAGCCATTTTTTAGTAGTGCTGCTTCATCTTTGATGGCTTGTGGATTCAGCTTTAGATTGTAGACTGCGTTACCACTCTCATCTGTTGTTTGTATACCTTGACGCTCAATAGTTACTGCCCCTGAGTTCTCAGAGTCGGCAACTTTTAATGTGACTTGTTGATTACTTACACCACTAATACCAGCAACTTGTAGTACTTTTACAGTTGCTGTAAATTCTGTTTGTTCGTCTTGGTTATCCGAAATCTCAATGTTACTTGGATTAATAGTGATTGCTTGTAAAAAGAAGTCAGGTTTCTCGGTTGGGTTAGTTGTACCACCGCCATTATTGTTGCCTCCACCGTTATTGTTACCCCCACCAGTACCTGGCTGTACACCCAAATCAGGTGGAGGAGCGATAGAATCTACCGTGTCACCATCACCGCCACCACAGCCTGCTAATGCTAGTGCGCAGGTTAAAGAAGTAAGCTGAAATAACTTAGAAGTCAGAGGTAGTGAGCTATATGACATTTTTGAACTCCGCGGCGAACGCAATTTGTTTGAGTAAATACACATAATCATTACATGGCTTCATATTTGATGAGTAATGATACATGAACTTACAATAATAACAGTTGTATTAACAGATTGTATTAAATATATAACCGCAACTTTACTGACTTTTGTCATAACTTACAACTAAAAAATGAATCTTTACTATTAAATAATCAATCACATAGCGCGCGCAATTCAGG
>Ga0208435_100445_pt1 | contig 11890 bp, 10 predicted proteins | sample 24_taG_FD_184097 | JGI IMG/M metagenome (GOLD analysis project Ga0208435, IMG submission 184097) | Marine viral communities from Cariaco Basin, Caribbean Sea - 24_WHOI_OMZ (SPAdes) (version 2) | ecosystem: Environmental > Aquatic > Marine > Oceanic | place: Caribbean Sea: Cariaco Basin...
CTGTAGTCTACACTTTTTATCAAGCATCCGCAAAGCCTTTATTCTCCTGCTTCTTAAGATATACTCTCAGTATATAGATGAGATATTATATCTATATTTATTTAGCTTTATCTCTTCAAATTTAATACCTACTATTATCTTTATTACATAGAAAATCTGTGTATATACATTGATGATTCGTTAAAGAAAATTAAAGCAAATTAAATAAATTTAAAGCAAATTAAATAAATTTAAAGCAAATTAATTTATTTTTTTACGCTCAAATACTCAAATACTCAAATACTCAAATACTCAAATACTCAAATACTCAAATACTCAAATACTCAAATACTCAAATACTCAAATACTCAAATACTCAAAATTATTGCAAAAAGAAGCCACCAATTCATGGTAGCTCTTTTTAGTAATAATCTGGATTTAGATGTTAAAGGATTTTAGACAGATCAAAATCGTTAGGTTGCTATGTGTGCCAATGCAACTAAGCAGCCTGGTCGTCATCCATAAGATCTATAAAGGAAGTCTCAAGCTTACCTATTGTATATTCATCAATCGGTAGTCCTTCATCTATCAGTCGTTGAACCCAGACATAAACAGCTTCATCATTATAAAGAATAGAGTCAACACTAAGTAAAGATGCTAACTGTGCGCCTTGCTGTATTTGTAGGTTTAATAATAGCTGAAATGCTAAAGTTTTAGTTCTATCACTGAACCATGTGCAGCTGTTGAGCCGCGATAAATTGGTGTTCATTTTTATTCTCCTATAGACTATTAAAAATAAATAAAGGTTAAAATGACTTTCTAAAGGTCAAATTATACCTATATATTAATCTATTGCAAGATAAAATAATCTTCTATAGGACTTTTTGTTTTCTTGAAACTAATTATTTTTCACAAGTAAGCTTATTTAAGCTTACGAATCACTGCTGCCCTCATTTATTATTTCGTATAAATCACCAATATCAATTCTAAGGTACTTGCATAGAGATTCGATGACGTCTAAATCAACTCTGGTAGCCTCTTCATGATACATACGAGTGATGGTACCGCGATTAATACCTGTATCTCTCGAGACGTCGGCAATTTTAAGGCGTCTTTCACCCATTATGGTTGATAAGTGGCACTTCACCATAGTAATTTCCTAGTTAGAAGTTGGTTGTGGTTTTTAATTGGCTGCTGGATTATAACGAATGCTAGCTGATTAAGAATTCATTTTAGTAGCTCAAAATGATACCTAATAGCTGCAATTTATATGTCAGAAGGTAGTTTACTATGGTAGCTCATTCTTTGACAAATCCATGCAGTTTTATAATTATTACTAGGGTAGCGCTTAAACCAGTATCTGGTTTGTATTCAAGGTATCGTCATTCTGATAAAAAAAACGTTGCTATTCACCTAACTATTGAGTAGAGTCTTGTTAATACTCAAATACTCAAATACTCAAATACTCAAATACTCAAATACTCAAAACTAGGATTATTCTATGAAAGTCATTGCTGTACTGAATCAGAAAGGAGGCAGTGGCAAGACGACTATTGCCACACAGCTTGCTCGTGGCCTGCAGTTACAAGGACATAGTGTGCTGTTAGTAGATAGTGATAAACAGGGCAGTGCGCGTGATTGGAGAGCAGTTGATGAGGATAATCCTGTGCCAGTTGTTGGCCTTGATCGTCCAACACTGGATAAAGATTTAAAAAGTGTCTCTGATAAGGATTATGTGGTAATTGATGGTTCACCACAAGCCACTAGTTTGGCGGTATCTGCTATTAAAGCGGCTGATTTTATTTTGATTCCAGTGCAACCAAGCCCTTACGATATCTGGGCCACTAGTGACTTAGTTGATTTGGTGCAACAGCGTATAGAGATGATGGATGGCAAATTAAAAGCGGCCTTTGTGGTATCACGTGCGATCCAAAACACTAATATTGGTAAAGAGGTAGCTACAGCGTTACTGGATTATGGTCTTCCAGTTTTAGAGACTAGGATAATGCAGCGCGTGGCTTATCCGAATAGCGCAGCATTAGGCAAGACCGTATTTGATACTGAGTCAGTGAACAGTAACGCGGTACAAGAAATGACAGCATTAGTTAATGAAGTTAAAACATTTTTTGATAAGGAGTAAATGATGAGCTTAGCAGCAGGTCGTCCCAGTAAGAAGGTAAAAGATGAGTTGTCTTTGTCAGACGTGACCGATAGTCCTCAAAAAACGGCACGAGTAAACTTTAACATTGACGAAGATAAGTATATTGCATTTAAAAAGTATGCGCTTGATAACCGAAAGACAGTGACTGAGCTATTAACTGAAATGATTGATGAGAAAATAGTTGAACGGTAGTTTCTGTAAGTTATAAATAAAGTAGCTCAGAATAAAGGATCATGCTAAATGTTTATTGAAAGTCATAAAACGGCTTTATCAAGTTTTAAAACAGATATAGATCTGTATATGGTCGATGGTGTGGTAGCAGATGATGAAGGAGTCTTATCTCTAATGCTACCACTTGCTAGAAATGCTATCGCTATAAAATTTGCAGAAGATGATCCAATTGTGGCAAAGATGGTGGCTCATGCTTTCATTATGTTTGAAGGGTTGTGCACCAGTGAGCAAGCCTATACTTTTTATAGGGATATGGTAGCCTCCCCTAAAGTTTATGATCGTGTGATGCAGTTTGTCACTATGATGCTGATGGTCGATGAACCATTAGGAACACTTGCTTTAAGTAAGGGTGTTAATAAAAAGCATGGGAAGTTATTAAGTGATGTTCGCTTAGTCGGTGAGTTTTTTGGGTTTTACGACAAAGAGACAAAGATTTATACAGATGATATCACTCGGACAGCTCATCTCAATGGTACGACTAAAGAGCTAACGCTGCCACCTGAAAAAGTCTTAATGCTTATGTGCTACTACATAAATGGACAGCGTGTAATGTCTATGATGCCGTGGTGATCGATTAAAGTGTAATTATACAGAATTCGAAACACTCTTTTTAAGCTCCATTATTATTCTTATAGGATTTTTATCATGACCAGTACCCAACAACGTGCCGAACTCCACCGCCAAATTTGGCAAATTGCCAATGAGGTTCGTGGTTCAGTCGATGGCTGGGACTTTAAGCAGTATGTACTCGGTACGCTGTTCTATCGTTTTATCAGTGAGAACTTCTCCAGTTATATCGAAGCAGGGGATGATAGCGTCAATTATGCGGCACTTCCTGATAGTGTGATTACGGATGATATTAAAGACGATGCCATTAAAACCAAGGGCTACTTCATTTATCCAAGCCAACTGTTTGCTACTATCGCTACAGGGGCGCATAGAAACGAGAATCTTAATACTGACTTAGCAGCTATATTTAAAGCGATTGAAGGCTCAGCCAATGGCTATCCATCTGAACCGGATATCAAAGGCTTGTTTGCTGATTTTGACACCACCAGTAACCGCTTAGGTAATACGGTTGCCGATAAGAATACGCGTTTATCAGCAGTGCTTAAAGGCGTAGCAGGTCTCAAGTTAGACCAATTCTCTGATAATCAAATTGATTTGTTTGGTGATGCTTATGAGTATCTGATCTCTAACTATGCAGCCAATGCTGGTAAGTCAGGGGGTGAGTTCTTTACCCCGCAAAGCGTCTCTAAACTGATTGCACAAATCGCCATGCATAAGCAGGAAACAGTTAATAAGATTTATGACCCAGCGGCAGGTTCAGGCTCGCTGTTACTACAAGCCAAAAAGCATTTTGATAACCATATCATTGAAGAAGGCTTTTTTGGTCAAGAGATCAACCACACCACCTATAACCTTGCGCGTATGAATATGTTTTTGCACAATATCAACTACGACAAGTTTAATATCGTGCTGGGCAATACGCTGTTAAATCCGCATTTTGGGGATGATAAGCCGTTTGATGCGATTGTTTCTAACCCTCCTTATTCGGTGAAATGGATTGGTAGCGATGATCCTACCTTGATTAATGATGAGCGTTTTGCACCAGCTGGTGTGCTTGCACCCAAATCAAAAGCTGACTTTGCGTTTGTGCTCCATGCGCTGAACTATCTATCCAGTAAGGGACGCGCTGCAATCGTTTGCTTCCCTGGTATCTTTTATAGGGGTGGTGCTGAACAAAAAATCCGTCAGTATTTAATAGATAACAACTATGTTGAAACGGTGATTTCTCTTGCGCCTAATTTATTCTTTGGTACAACGATATCCGTTAATATTTTAGTGCTCTCCAAACACAAAACCGATAACAAAACCCAGTTTATCGATGCCAGTAAATTATTTAAGGCAGAGACCAATACTAACGTGCTTACCGAGGCAAACATTGAGCAGATAATGCAGCTGTTTGATACTAAAGCAGATGCGGAATATCTAGCCGTGAGCGTCGATAACAGCGCCATTGCTACTAATGACTACAATCTGTCAGTTAGCGCCTATGTAGAAGCGGAAGACACGCGTGAAGTGATTGATATTACCACTCTCAATGCTGAGCTAAAAATCACCGTTGCTAAGATTGACCAACTGCGTACTGATATCGATAAAATCGTTGCGGAGATTGAAGCATGAGTGAGTTAAGTTATATGGATAAGCTGCTTGATGGGGGTGAGGTTAAGTGGATGGCATTGGGAAAAGCCTTAGTTCGTACTAAAGGAACAAATATTACTGCTGGTAGGATGAAGGAATTACATAAAGATCATGCACCATTAAAAATCTTTGCTGGTGGTAAGACTGTTGCGTTCGTTGACTTTAAGGATATTCCTGAGAAAAATATAAATAGAGAACCATCTATTATTGTTAAATCTCGTGGTGTTGTTGAGTTCGAATACTACACTGATCCATTTTCACATAAGAATGAAATGTGGTCATATCATTCTAAAAATAATAATATAAATATTAAATATGTTTACTACTACTTGAAGACTAAAGAGTTATATTTTCAAGGATTAGCAAGTAGAATGCAGATGCCTCAAATAGCTACTCCTGATACGGATAAGTTTCAAATCCCTATTCCACCACTCAATATCCAAGCCGAAATCGTACGAATTTTAGACACATTTACAGAGCTTACCGCAGAGCTTACCGCAGAGCTTACCGCAGAGCTTGTAGCACGTAGGAAGCAATATGCCTACTATCGTGATCAATTATTAACTTTTAAGGAAGGCAAAGTTGAGTGGAAGTCTTTAAATGAAGTTTGCTCTTCTATTTCAGCGGGTGGTGACTTACCAGAAGCTTTCATAAAAGGTCAAACCGATCCCACGGATGAATTTCCTTATCCAATTTTCGCTAATGCGACTGGCGATAAAGGACTATATGGTTTTACAGATAAATATAAGATTGAAAGTGATGCGGTAACGATTTCAGCTAGAGGCGCAAAGGTTGGATACCACACTGTTAGGGAAGGTAAATTCACTCCGATTATTCGCTTAATAACACTAGTACCAAATAAAAATATTATCTCAACTAGATACTTAAATTATATATTGGATATGACACCAATTGCAGGAACAAAAGGCGGCATCCCACAACTAACTGTTCCAACAGTAAAGAAAATCTCTATTCCAGTTCCTCTGCTCGCTGAGCAAGAGCGCATCGTCACCATTCTCGATAAATTCGATGCTTTAACCACCTCACTCACCGAAGGCTTACCGCGTGAGATTACCTTGCGTCAGCAGCAGTATGAGCATTATCGTGAGCTGCTATTGAGCTTTCCTAAGACTGAGGTAGCAGACCATGACTGAACATACCCAAACCATTGCTGAATCTAACAATTTTATCGTTCTCAATAAATATACCAAGTGCGATCAGCCCGATGGCGGCTACCAAACCGAAGACGATTTAGAGCGCGAATTGCTCAAAGACCTACAAAACCAAGGCTATGAGTTTGTCCCTGAATTAAACTCACCCAAAACCATGTTGGCTAACGTCCGTGTGCAGCTGCAAAGCTTAAATAACGTGCAGTTCACAGATGACGAGTGGCAGCGTTTTGTGATGAGTTACCTCGACAATCCTAGCGATAACAGCACCGATAAAGCACGTAAAATCCATGATGATCATATTCATGATTTTACGTTTGACGACGGACGCTTGCAGAATATCGCGCTACTCGATAAGAAAAATATCCCACGCAATAAAGTACAGGTGATCAAACAGTTTGCGCAGACAGGGACACAGGCAAACCGTTATGACGTCACTGTTTTGGTCAATGGCTTGCCATTGGTACAAATTGAGTTGAAGAAGCGTGGCGTTGCTATTCGTGAAGCCTTTAATCAAGTACATCGTTATAGCAAAGAGAGCTTTAACTCTGATAATTCCCTCTATAAATACATTCAGCTGTTTGTGATCTCAAACGGTACAGACACCCGCTACTTTGCCAATACCACTAAGCGTAATAGAAACAGCTTTGATTTCACCATGAATTGGGCGCGATCAGACAACACCTTAATCAAAGATTTAAAAGACTTTACCGCCACCTTCTTCCAAAAAAATACACTATTAAACGTGCTGATGCATTACACGGTCTTTGATGTGAGCGACACCTCATTGGTCATGCGCCCTTATCAGATCGCGGCAACTGAACGCATTTTGTGGAAGATCAAAAGTGCCTATCAAGCCAAAAACTGGAGCACGCTTGAGAGTGGTGGCTTTATCTGGCATACCACAGGCTCAGGGAAGACTTTAACCAGCTTTAAAGCCGCACGCTTGGCGACGGAGCTGCCCTTCATTGATAAAGTATTCTTTGTGGTAGATCGTAAGGATCTTGATTACCAAACCATGAAAGAGTACCAGCGCTTCTCTCCTGAGAGTGTTAATGGCTCAGACAGTACCGCAGGGCTAAAGCTCAACCTTGATAAAGACGATAATAAAATCGTCGTTACTACCATTCAGAAATTGAACAACCTAATCAAAGGCGAAGGCGATTTGCCCATCTACGGTAAGCAGGTGGTGTTTATTTTTGATGAAGCACATCGTAGCCAGTTTGGTGAAGCCCAAAAAAATCTAAAGAAGAAGTTTAAAAAGTTCTATCAATTCGGGTTTACAGGAACGCCCATCTTCCCAGAGAACGCTTTAGGGGCTGAGACGACCGCTGGAGTGTTTGGTCATGAGCTGCATTCCTACGTCATCACTGATGCCATTCGTGATGAGAAGGTATTAAAGTTTAAAGTCGATTACAATGACGTACGCCCACAGTTTAGCGGTATTGAAAGCGAGCAGGATGAGACCAAGCTTACTGCAGCAGAGAACAAGCAGCTGTTACTACACCCTGATCGTATTCAAGAGATATCGCAGTACGTGTTAAAGCACTACAGGCAGAAAACCCACCGTCTAAAGTCTGGTGGTAAAGGCTTTAACGCCATGTTTGCTGTTAGTAGTGTGGACGCAGCCAAGGCTTACTATGAAACTTTGAACCACTTGCAAAAGGACAGCGACAAACCGTTAAAGATCGCCACCATCTTCTCTTTTGCCGCCAATGAAGAACAAGATGCATTAGGGGATATCCCCGATGAAGGCTTTGAGCCTACCGCCATGAACAGCAGTGCTAAAGAGTTTTTAAGCAGTGCTATTGGCGACTATAACGCGATGTTTAAAACCAATTATGGCGTAGACAGCAAATCCTTCCAAAACTACTACCGCGACCTTGCTGAGCGTGTTATCAAGCAGGAAGTAGATTTACTGATTGTCGTTGGCATGTTCTTGACGGGTTTTGATGCCCCTACTTTGAATACGTTATTTGTGGATAAGAACCTGCGCTATCACGGCTTAATGCAAGCGTTCTCACGTACCAACCGTATCTATGATGCCACCAAGACCTTTGGCAATATCGTGACCTTTCGAGACTTAGAAAAAGCAACCATTGATGCCATCACCTTGTTTGGCGACAGAAACACTAAAAACGTGGTGCTAGAGAAAAGCTATAAAGAATATTTAGAAGGCTTTACCGATATTGCCACAGGCAAAGCGCGCCGTGGTTATTTGGAAGTGGTCAAAGAGCTGCAACAACGCTTCCCTAATCCTGATGAGATTGTCAAAGAGTCTGACAAGAAGGACTTTGCTAAGTTATTCGGTGAGTATTTGCGTGTCGAAAACATCTTACAAAACTATGATGAGTTTGCAAGCCTAAAAGCACTGCAAGACTTGGATGTGACCGATGCTGACGCTGTTGAGACGTTTAAGGATGAGCATTACCTAAACGACGATGAGCTAGCCGCTATGCAAGCCATTAAAGTGCCTGCTGAACGTACGGTACAAGATTACCGTTCAACGTATAACGATATACGCGATTGGCTTCGTCGTGAAAAAGCAGGTGAGCAGCAAGATGAGTCTTCGATTGATTGGGATGACGTGGTCTTTGAAATAGACTTGCTCAAATCGCAAGAGATCAATCTTGATTATATCCTTGAGCTAATTTTTGAGCATAATAAAAATACCAAGGATAAGTCTGCCTTGGTTGAAGAGGTACGACGTTTGATTCGGGCAAGCCTTGGCAATCGAGCCAAAGAGAGCCTAGTGGTCGATTTCATCAATCAAACCAACTTAGATAGCATCCCTGATAAATCCAGCATTATTGATGCCTTCTTTAGCTATGCTCAGGTCGAACAGCAACGTGAAGTCAAAGATATGATCGCTGCTGAAAATCTGAATGAAGATGCTGCTAAGCGTTATATCACCGCTTCTCTAAAGCGTGAGTACGCCAGTGAGAACGGTACAGAGTTGAATGCCATCTTACCTAAACTGAGTCCTCTCAATCCGCAATACTTGACCAAGAAGCAAAGTGTTCTGCAGAAAATTGCTGCCTTTGTTGAGAAGTTTAAAGGTGTGGGTGGGAAGGTCTGATTAATGATGTTAGAGAGCGTCTCATCGCTATAAGTGATAGTAATATAATAAACTTGAGCCGCTCAAAACTCAGTATATTAGAAAATCCAGTTCAGTTAGTCCTTGATACCAAAGAAAAAATACTGCTTATTTTTAGAGGCTATTTTGTCAAAATCTATTCCTAAACCATCTTTTATTAATTTTTTTCTAACTTCTTTAGAGGCCTTCAATAGTTGCAACTTAAAAATATTTCCATTGTCTGCGTTCTCTTCACTATAGTAGTTAGTATAGCCAGTTATTACACTATCAAGCATTAGACTAAAATTTATATATGTAGAGAACTCACGCTTAACTTTTGTTAAGCTATCGTAATACTTTATCCTATTAATAGCCCTGTCAAAAACCTCTGTAGGAATTTTCCTAACAAAAGTTTGATGTTTTTCAGAGTAGATAACCTCAAATCCTAAATATGTAAAAACTTGATTTAAACCGTATATTTTAGTTTTTTGTTCACCAGTATCTTTCTCGATAGATAATCCAATTTCCTCTAATTTTTCTTTTACAAACTCTTGTATTTCTTTGGATTTTCGATATGTATTAGAAAATAACAAGAAGTCATCAGCGTAGCGTATATAAGGTACACCCTTACTTGTGATGATGGTATCAAACTCATATAGGTACATAGATGCACATAGGGAAGCTATAGGCATACCCTGACGTACCCCTTTCCCTTTCACTTTATCTAAATGTGATTCTAGTAGACGTTTATGTTTTTTATCACCAAAATCTAATTTAGCATCACAATATAAGAATTTTTTAAAGATATATAGAATTTCAGAATTTTCAGTATATGTTAAAAATTCTTTATTAAATTTATCATATGCTTTTTCTCGATTAATATTATCAAAGAATTTAACAATATCAGCTTTTAATACGTAATCGTATTGATTTCTAAGCTCTATAGATTCATATAAAGATTTTCTAATACCAGTTATAGTCTTAGTTTTTATTTTTCCATCTTTACTTACTATATCTATTTTTTTATCATTGATACCTTTATTTAAAGCATGATCAAACTTACAGAACTTCTCATATGAATTCCCATAGTGTATTTTAAGATATTTAATGAAAATTTTCTGTAGTAGACTGTCTTGCACCGATGGCACACAAACTAAACGAGAGTTCTCGGTGGTTAAGGCAGATCCCTTTTTACAGTTAGGTTTTGGTAAAACGATAGGAGTTAATGGCTCACATTTATACTTTTGTATAGATATTTTGTGGCAAATTGAATGTAATAATTCGTCAGAAAACTTACTGAGATAGGCATCGACAGATATATAGGAAGGGTGGTAAACACTTTTGGATTTGTTTTTATCTTTGGCTAAACTTAATAAATCTACATAGAAAGTAGTTTTTACGTACTCAGAATAAGCGATCCCAGCTACCATGTTAGAGCCCTTGCCTGTTTATACAAACATCTAACATGGAGAAGATCGTGTCGTGCACTCCATCTACTGCAAGACCCATCACCACGCAGCCTATATACTTGATATTTTGGCGCGTTGAGCTTTAAAAGTCTAGTTATTGCTTTGCAGTATGGTGTAACGAGTCCGTTGAATTTGGCTAGCAACTTATTTACGCTAGCTTTATATTTAACGATACTCACCGTCTTTCTTGCGATTTTATTGCATAGCTTCCCACTATTACATGGTAGCATAATCGACTGTTTAATGCAAATGATAAACGCTACCGATACATACAAGATTTGAATGAAATTTGCTGTTGGTATTAAAATACTGATTATCAGCAGAGTTCTCTCGATGATTTCTAGTGTGTTTATTGATAAATCTAGTGATAACAACCTTTTTATAACCTTACACATAACGCCACCTGATGTTTTTGTCCTGTACTCTAATGTTTGACGCAAGGGTAAGAGTCGGGCACTCCATCTACTGCAAGACCCATCACCACGCAGCCTATATACTTGATGTCTTGGCGCGTTGAGCTTTAAAAGTCTAGTTATTGCTTTGCAGTATGGTGTAACGAGTCCGTTGAATTTGGCTAGCAACTTATTTACGCTAGCTTTATATTTAACAAACTTTGTCTATAGTATTGAATTTATCTAAATTTATCAACAAATTTAGTATTTACCATAAGACCCGTTATGGGAATAGTCGCAATTTTTGGGATTCTTTAGCGCCCATTTCAGATAATAAAACACATAAAAATTATCTCAGATAGGTGATTCTCCAACTGAGCACACGTATAGTGCTAATTAGTTTTAGAGCTATGAAAAACAGGAGTCAGTATGTATATAGACTTATCGAGTTATCCAATTGAGTTAGAGCTAGTCTATGAGTTTTCTAAGGACATGACGAACGATCCACATCTGATACGAGACACACATCAACTCACTTTAGATAAAAGTCGACCTTTTATGGGTCTAAGAGGGGATAAAGGATTGTTTGGCACTCAAGAATGGTGGGAAAATATTCATGCTAAAGTAATTCCTAGTGAAATCAAATCTGGTGTAATTACGAGAACATATGTAGCTGGGATGGAAAACTTAGCGCAAGATAATTCTTTTGAATATGTAGATGACACTGGTAAGTTGCATGATGAAGGTATTTACACGCTTAATAAGAATAAGAGGAGTCTATTCAGACTCAATCATTTAGTTGTCATTTACTATGCCTATGATGAAATGAAAGCCTCAACAATAGAAGACCCTGACTACTTATGTAACGTTATTGAAATGGCGATCTCAAAGATGCCAGTAAGATAATAATAGTTTTTTACAGGTATACCTCTGGCTAACCAATCAGGTGCTTTCACTGGTTCGGTTCCCTAGTGAGGACTTGAATATTTGGCTGTAGGCCAATGATAATAAGAGTTTGAACTATGGAAATAATTTCAGTGTACTTCATGGTGTACTTACCATACATATTCTATCTATGTTCGGTGCGCTATACAGGCATCAAACGCATTCCAACAAACGGAATTATTGAGAGAACTCGTTGTACAATGATTCTATTGGGTATAAATTTAAAGGCAATATTATATTATCTTGCCTGATAACCTTATCAA
>Ga0208435_100446_pt1 | contig 11878 bp, 13 predicted proteins | sample 24_taG_FD_184097 | JGI IMG/M metagenome (GOLD analysis project Ga0208435, IMG submission 184097) | Marine viral communities from Cariaco Basin, Caribbean Sea - 24_WHOI_OMZ (SPAdes) (version 2) | ecosystem: Environmental > Aquatic > Marine > Oceanic | place: Caribbean Sea: Cariaco Basin...
ATGATATTTGCCAGCGCTTAATTTGTATGGCAGATAAGGCTTTGTATGAAGCCAAAGGCCGTGGCCGTGATCAAGTGGTGAGTGCCAACGAGATGTTGGCAGCAAAAAATAATAATATTGAAGCGCTCTATGGCACATAGCTAGCTGCCATAGTCGAAGGGTCAACTACGCTTTAGTGTATTAATTGTTTTACTAAGCTTGCCAAGACACTGGTGGCAAAGCTACCTGTCGTTAACGTAAAGCTCAGAACCAATGTCTGTTCATTATCTTTATCCTGCCATTCCCAAGACAGCGCTTCAATAGGTAGGCGCAGCGCGCGGCGCTGTGCTTTTACATCGCGCTGCTCTAAGCCATTGGCTAAGCGAGCCAGTAGCGGATTTTGCTGAATCACATTTTTCTCAGTACTTGCCGCCATGCCACTGACTTTATCATTATCCTTGCCCCATAATGCAGCAGTGGGATGGATATCACCCGTCTCAAGGCGTGCACGCAACGTGTTGTCTATGGCTTCGCTAGTAAATATTGATCCTGAACCCTCTAAGTTAAACACTTCTCCTGCCAGCCCAGTACTCCAGCTGCCATCACGCACTCGTACCGCCAATATCTCATTGAAAATTAAGCTACGTGCGGCAGACAGCTCCATTGTATTTTGCTCACGTGGCGCGTGCTTGCGTTTGCTCTTTTTGGGTTGTGGTCGACTTTGCTGTAGTGGGCGTGCAAACAGCGATAATGCTTCTCTAATATTATTGCCATTACGTCCAAAACGCTGAGGGCCAAAATAATTGGGTACGCCAGCTATAGCGATGCTTGCTAAATGCTGTTCGACATCTTGCTTCGCCGACAATAATTGCTCAGGTGCTGGCAATGCTGTATCAAAATCAGCAAATTGGATATTACGCAAGGTAATGATAAATTGATTAGCGCGATGCGTGCCGCGATTGAGCTTTTTGTTGTGCCATTGCTGGTCGATGATCGTGACCGATTCATCGGCTCCGATATCGACTGGTGCAAACTCAGCAGCTGGCAGCTGTTTTTTTGGGATTCGCAAGCTAAACCACTGGGTTGTCAATGCATGGCGATCCTTAAGACCTGAATAACCAACATCACGCAGAGGAATCTCTGCCCACTCTGACAGCAGCTTTGCAAGATAAGCGGTATTCATCCCTAGTTTTTGGATATGCAGCCATAAATGCTCACCTTCACCGGTGAATTCGAGCGGCAATAGCTCATTAACGATAAAGTCTATTGCGTGGGCTTTATAGGTCGCTTGCTGTACAGGTGGTTGAAGAGGCTGCGGTAACTGCGCAGTATCCGTCGCTGCGGTAATATCGATACTTGCCATATCAAACTGCTCATTATTAAACGACCCATTAGCAGGTAACTCGTTATCAGGTTGAGTACTTTCAAGAGCAGAGTGAGGGCTAGCATTAATATCGGTCATGTCATCACGAGAAGTCATAAAGTCGTCTTTTATGTTGAGGATAAGATTTAAAAAGAATAGGTAAGCATAGGGATTAACAGTTAACGATTACGTTTTGCAACGCAGGAAACATACAAAAAAACAGCGTGTGCGAAAGTGTCTTGCTACTATCAATGGATAGCGTTTTAAAAAAGCATTTAAATAAACGTATCGAGAATGGTGTTTTTCGTTGAAACTGGCTGATGCAATAGGGTTATTTTCAACACGTTTGATTCAGGGCACCATTATAACTGTTAAGGAAGACTTATGACCAATGCAGCGATTCACACAGTGACTATTAATAAGGCCGATATCGCCAGTGGCGACATGAAATCTTACAAGCAAGATGATGATAGTATCATTTTAATTACCCGTGACGACGATGAGTTTCAGGCGTTCGATGGCAAATGCCCGCACGCAGGCGCAGATTTAGGCACAGGATTACGTTGTGGCAATCGCGTGGTCTGTCCTTGGCATCATGCAACTTTTGATAGCCGCGATGGGACGCTATTAGAGCCAGTCGCGACAGCAGGATTGACTCAATATGAAGTGACCGATAATGGCGACAGCTTGACGGTGAATACTTCAGCGAAGATAGATAAACAGATTGCAAATGATAAGCTTATCGATACGCATACGCTCATCGTGGGCGGCGGCGCAGCAGGTTTTATGACAGCGCATCAGCTGCGTAACACTGGCTATGGCGGCAAAATCACCTTGATTAGTGCTGATGATAAAGCCCCTTATAACCGTCCATTATTGTCCAAAGCATTTTTAGCGGGCAATATGCCTGAAGAGAAGCTTCTACTAGGGGGTGCAGATTGGGCGAGCAAACACGATATTCATTTGCGCTTGAATCAAACCGTCAGCGAAGTATTGCCCAATGAATGTGCGATTATTATTAAAGATAAAACTGGTCGTAGTGACAGACAAACTGCTGATTTTTTAGTGGTCGCAACAGGCGCTGAGCCAAAGGTTCCTCCTTTTAAAGGCGCTGAGCTTGATGGTGTTTATACGCTGCGTAGTATGGATGATGCCAAATTGATAAAAGCGGCCAGTCATGACCAGCGTGTGGTTATTATCGGTACTGGCTTTATCGGTATGGAGGTCGCTTCCGCATTGGCACAAGCAGGCACGACGGCTTCTATTACGATCATCGGACAAGATCATCGGGTGATGGGAAATATCGTCTCCGAAACCGTCAATAATGCGCTGATCAAGCTGCATGAAGAAAATGGCATTCAGTTTGTCTTTGATGCCAGCGTGACCGAAATCGTTGAGGTCGAAAAAGCAGATGAGACTAGTGACAGCAATTTTTCGCAAGTTGGTGCTATTAAATTAGCAAATGGTGAGCAAGTCGATGCAGACATCGTGATTTTGGGGACCGGCGTAGCACCACGTATAGAACTATTCGAAGAAGTAAATGCGCCAGATGGCGTGCAAGTGGATGAGCATTTACAGCTGCGTGAGGGGGTCTATGCCTTGGGTGATATTGCAAAAGCTTCTGGACAAATGGGGCGCATGCGCATCGAACATTGGCGCGTGGCCTTGCAACATGGCTTAGTGACCGCGGCTGCGATATTAAATGATGATAATGTTGACTCGCTAGAGGCGCGCATTCCATTCTTTTGGACGATGCAATATGGTAAAAGCCTACGCTATAGTGGACATGCCGCGACACCCGATCATAATATCTTGTTTGGTTCGCCAGATACGTTAGATTATATCGAATACTACTTTGATGATGATGGGGAAGACACACGTGCTAGTGCGGCTAGCACGTTAGGGCGTGATAAAGAATTGGTTGCCTTTTCTGAACTACTCCGCCGTGGTCATGCGCCAACGCGTGCACAGCTTAAGGCAGGATTTAATATTATCGACCAAGCACAGGCGTTATCGCCCTAGTACTCAAGATGGATACATATTACTATTAAGGCTGACCTATCGATTTGGGTCAGTTTTTTTTAATACAAACAAGGAAAGGGAAAATTATAATATGAATAAAAAACATCTAGATAAAAATAACTTGGAGAGAGAGTCCGTGTTTTTGCGACAAGCGCAAGCCGATGATATTGATGCACTGGAGCAATTGTTAAATCGTTGTTATCGCGAGACCGCAGGTTGGACCAATGAGGCGGATTTAATTGGTGGTATTCGAACCACGTCAGCCGAGCTCGCTGCCGTGATTAATGACCCTAATCACTATTACTTTGTCTATCCAAAAACGACAACGGGCGACCGTGATGGAGAGGAAACGGGTGAGATACTCGGTTGTATCGCTGTCGATATCAAAACCGATGCTGACTCAAATAACAAAGCCTACATCGGTATGTTTGCGGTAGATCCAGAGTTGCAGGGGCATGGCGTTGGTAATATTATTTTGCAAGCGGCAGAAACCTTTGCTACTCATCATCTACAGTCAGATGAGCAAGCAGCAGCTAAAAACACTGCGCGTTTGACCATGTCCATTTTGAGTCATCGTCCTGAGCTGTTGGCTTACTACCAGCGCCGAGGTTATGAGCTAAATGGTAATAAAATGCCATTTCCAAATGACGGCAATAATGGCGAGCCAAAGCGTGAAGATTTAGAATTATTGGAGTTAGAAAAAATGGTTCATTGAAAAATCTTGAATGTTTAAAGGCTGATTTTATTAACCCCAAAAATGACCAAAGGTCATAAATAGCCCAACACTTAGTAATATAAATGCCACGATGATTAAGCGCTTGAACCAGTTAAAAGCGGGCAAGCGCGTGGCATTGTCATCAGACATCAGATAGGCAAACAAAAATAACAAACTTGCTGCCAAGGTCATAATTCCCAGACCAATCGGTAATATAAAAAAGTACACCTGCCACACAGTTATCTCGCAACGGTTTTGAATACCACATCATAGCAGTATCGTGAATGCACTGTCAGTATGCACCGCCCGTTAATTCGTTTATTTCATTGCATGATAAAAGCTATTCATCATAAATCTAAACTTGTATTCTAAAATTAAGTTGGGTATTTGTAAGTAATTCTGTATAGTGAAGTAACATTATAGATACATTGAGATTGAGATGACTAATCTGAAAAAACTGGCAGTCATAGCATTACTAACACCGCTATTTGTCGCATGCTCTAATGCACCTTCTGAAAGCACAGTTGAAGCGTTAATCGAGGCACAATACGAGCAAGCCAATAGTATGTATGATGGACGATGCGATGGCGAACGCAGGCAATGATGAGATGGCAAAGGCGATGAGCGGCATGATGGAGGGTATGATGCCAAAGCTTGAAAAAGTAGAAAACGTAAGCTGCGATACTACCGAAGGTGACAACACTTATATGTGTACTGCTGATATCACTCAGACAATCGCGGGAGAGAGCCGCACTAACAAGACCAATTTCAAGGTTTATCAAGTGAACGATGAATGGGTATTAGGCAATTAAAGCAGAGCTATATTTTTTAAAGTTACTCATAATAAAATCATCAGAAATTTCAAGTCACATTTACTTTATTCTTAGAGAAATAAAATGCTAAAAAAAATCGCTTTTCTAACGATTACATCAATACTATTTGCCGGTTGTGCTTCTGTACCCACTGAAAATATCGAAGTATCTAGCGTACTCAAGCAAGTGAAAGCACCTAGTGCCAACAATGCTGGTCTATATATTTATCGTAGCAATAGTGTGGTGGGTGGAGCTCTAAAGAAAGATGTGTGGGTAGATGATGAATGTATTGGTGAAACTGCACGAGGCACTTTTTTCTATCATGAAGTGCTGGGCAATATGCAGCACAAAGTTTCTACCGAATCTGAATTTTCTCCTAACGATTTAATGATTGATACTACAGCGGGTAATAACTACTTTGTAAAACAATATATTAAGCCAGGTTTAATTGTTGGTGGTGCGGGTGTTAAACTGGTACCTGAAAGTGAAGGCAGGGAAGCAATCGCTGACCTCAAACTCGGCATAAAAGGGACTTGTAGCAAGTAGTGCAAGTCATTATCTATAAGGAAAGGCTACCTCATTAGGGGTAGCCTTTCTACTAATTTAGCCCAGTCTTTCTATCAAACTAGCGCATTGTCACAAACTCTTCTGAGCCAGTTGGATGAATGGCAACCGTATTGTCAAAGTCCGCTTTAGTCGCGCCCATTTTGATGGCGACGGCAAAGCCCTGAATCATCTCATCAACACCAAAGCCAAGACCGTGTAGACCAATGACTTTTTCCTCATCACCCAAGCACACCAGTTTCATCATACACTTCTGACGATGCTGGGTCACCGCGCTATACATCGAGGTAAATGTTGAGTTATAGCATTTGATATTTTCTTTGCCATAGCGCTCAACCGCGTCGATTTCAGACAAGCCAATCGTACCAATAGCAGGATGGGTAAAGATCACCGTCGGTATCAACGTATAGTCCAAATGCTCATTAGGTTTGTTGTTAAACAAGCGCTCTGAAAGACGACGACCTGCTGCAATAGCTACTGGCGTCAAATCCACACTGTTTTCGATAATATCGCCGACCGCATAGATGTTCTTAACATTGGTGTTCTGGAATTTATCGACTTTGATTTTGCCAATTTCGTTCGTTTCCACACCCGTCACTTGCAGGTTGATATTGTCTGTCGATGGCGCACGACCAATCGCCCAAATCAAACAATCTGTCGTGTCTAGACTGCCATTTTCGGTACATAAAGTCAGGCTGCCATCTTCGTTTTTATTGACTTCCGTGAGCGTAGTATTGGTATGCAATTGAATACCGTCTTGCTCCATCTCTATCAGCAACGCCTCTACCACACTGTGATCAAATGAGCGCAGCGGCGAGTGCTGGCGTACATACAAATGCACCTCAGCGCCCAAACTGTTCAACACGCCTGCGATTTCAACAGCGATATATCCAGCTCCCACAATTGCCACGCGTTTTGGCAAATGATTCAACGCAAAAAAGCCATCAGAGTCGATGCCGTATTCTGCGCCTTTGATGTCTGGCTGAATCGGGTGACCGCCTGTGGCAATCAAAATATGGTCAGCGGTAATCAGCTCGCCATTCACTTCTACGGTATTGGTATCGACAAATTTGGCAAAGCCTTTGATCACTTCTACGCCATTTTTGGCTAAGTTATTGTCATAAGAGCGATGGATATTTTCGATATATTGTTGACGGCTCTGTACCAGTTTTTGAAAGTCAAAACCTTTAATATCCACATCAAAGCCATAGTCTGGCGCATATTTATGAATCGCCTCGGCAACTTGTGCGCCATACCACATCACTTTTTTGGGAACGCAGCCCAAATTCACACAAGTACCGCCCAGTTGGTTGGCTTCGATAATGGCGCATTTTTTGCCATAGCTCGCCGCACGGTTGATGGAAGCAATGCCACCGCTACCGCCGCCAATGGCGATATAGTCATAATGTTTTGTCATGGTTAAGTCTCTTTATTCAGGACGTATTGATGGGTATTGGTACAATTTTGCCGTCTATTATTTTTTAATTCTGTTGTTTTGAACTCTATTGTAATGGGTATCATTATTAATCTTACAAGGTTTTGCTTATGAGGATGTACCAGCTAGCATCAGAATATAAAAGCATTTAGGCAGAAATAGCCTGACATCTAATCATCCTATCTAAACCCATTTAAGCCCAACTGGACTCATCTAAACTTACTTAAACAATGGCACGTCGTCTATAAAATAACAGTCCGGGAATGGATAAGCCTAGCACCAATCCTGAGGTGACAAATAAAGCTTCGAACAAATACACCATCATTTGGCTAAATAACTCGTCTGAAAAGCCAAAATAACCAATCTGCACCATACTGACCATCGCCTTATACGCGGCGATACCGGGCATCATACAAATGACACTAGGCGAGATAAGTGCTTTGGGTGGTAAGGTATATTTCTTAGAAAAATACACGCCTAAAAAGCTGGCAAGCATTGCCCCAAAAAAGCTAGCAACCACGATATGTACATGTTGATAAACCAGAGCAGTCTTTAATCCGAAGCCAAAAGCAGTCATCAGCAAACAAGGCAAAATATAGCGTTTGGGTACGCTGAACATCAGCGTCCAACCAAGGGTAATAATACATGAAAGCACAACAGTCTCAATGAACCACATCTCAAAACCCCCAATGCTGTATGCGTAATAAAACTAACGCCATCACGATGCCAACGCACGCGGATAGGGTGAGCATATAGGTAAATACCGCACGCCCAACGCCAATATTGACATAGCCTTTTAAGATATCTGAGAAAGAATTGATCAAAGGAAAGCTGGGCACCAGTAGCAACACGCTAGAGGCAACCGCAATATCGGCATTATTACCAATATCAAAATAGTAGGTCGTCGCTCCAATTAAAGAAGCAATAAAAGCCGTCACAATGACGGTGATAAAGGGATTAAAGTGATGCTTGGACAGATAAATACGAGTGAACATCGCTACCATACCCGCAATAAATGTCACCGCGGTAATAGACCAGCTGCCGCCATTCAGATACGCAAACGCTGCGCAAGACGCACCAACAAATATGCCCACCAGCCACGTTGGGTATACGGTTTTATCCAACTCATCAAAGGCAAGGGTAGTGCGGTCAATCAAATCGGTACTATCGACGGTGGCTTCGGTTTTATTGATAATTTGCTGGATTTGTACCAATAAATTGACATTGATGCTCTGATTGATCGTGTCTCTGGTGGTGGTGATACAGCGCTCGTCACAGATGGTCGTCAGGGTGATGGCGTTAAAGTTCAGCGAACATTCAACGCTGTTCATCCCCAACGCAAGCCCCAAGCGTTTGGACAAGTCCACCACCACGGCAGACTCAGCGCCATACTGCATGAGGAGTAAGCCGCAGCGCACGCATAGTCGAGTAATGCGTTGCTGCTTTACGTAGCTGATAGAGGTCATGGTGAGACACGCAGGTTGGTTGGTATCGATACGCTATTATAAAGGGTCTGGGAGCTGACGCGCAGACATTATCGGACATTATGTTTGATGCTACTATAAATTATAAACTTTTTTGGCAAAGAGAAAATAGAACGTACGGTAGATGCGCGAGTGATAAATGTAGAAAGGGCGTTCATGTAGGTGGAATCTATTGCAGGATGCTCTCTAAGCAGCGATTTTAATTAAAGGAATAAAGTTGTAGGCGTCAAATGGAGGCTGGGAATTGTGATATCAAACAAATAATAGATTATAAAATTAATAGACTTTTGTTTTCTGTAGTGATAATCTCTTCCTCGATAATCTAGACACATTACTTACATGATAATTACATATTGATTGAATTTTAGTTACGTTATCAATTATATATCGTTCTCAATTATATATCGTTCTCAATTAATGTGTTGCAAGACATAGATTTCGATAGTGGAATTTTAAGTCTATCAATTCCTTGCCTTTAGCTTAGCTATTTAACTTAATTGTATTTCTCAACCAGGACGTCTAATGACCACTTTTAATAACATAAAAAATGCTCTATTGCTGACTACTATTACTACTTTAGCAGGGTGTACTACGGTCGCCGATATGGCAGGGTACGATACGGCTACATTAAATACCGATGCGGCTAAAAGCTACTCTCAAGTGGTCTCTAAAGCCAGTAGTCAAGGCGCGGTAGATAATACTTCTGCTACCGCCATTCGAGTGAAAAACGTCTTTAATCGTATGAAGCCCTACGCCGTTCGCGCTAATACAACAGGCGTCCCTTTTGATTGGCAGGTCACGGTTATACGTTCACCTGAATTAAATGCTTGGGCAATGCCTGGCGGTAAGATGGCTTTTTATACCGGTATTGTAGAAAAGCTACAGTTAACAGATGCAGAGATCGCGGCAATCATGGGACACGAAATGACCCATGCGCTATCTGAGCACAGTAAAAAAGATGCTGGGCAAAAAATTCTGACAGGCTTAGCGCTGCAGTTAGGTGGTGCCGAACTACAGTCAAGAACAGGGTTAAGTGATGATGCGTTGGGTTTGATTAGTGACTACGGACTTGATAAGCCATTTTCTCGTAGTCAGGAGTCACAAGCCGATGCGGGTGGTCTACGCTTGATGGCGGAGGCAGGCTACAATCCAGAAGCTGCCGTTGCAGTATGGCAAAAAATGGAAGCCGCCAATGGTCGTAGCAACACCATAGCTACTTTGATGTCTACGCATCCAAACTCTGGGCAGCGTATCGCTAAAATTCAGGCACTCTTACCTGAGGTTACACCAGTTTATCAAGCGGCTGCTAAAGCACCTACTAACGCAACTAGTGGTGCAACTACTGGAGTAACGACTAGAACCATTAAACGCAAATAACTCAGTAAATGCTATCAAATCAGTAACTACTAACAAAAAAGGGTGAGTCAAATGACTTGCCTTTTTTTGCAACAGAGTATCTAAAGATGACCAATTTAAGCTCCATCTGACGTTGGGTTGTGCAGGCTATTCCAAGCGACGAGTTGATTCTTTTTAGGATGTTTAAGAGGATATTTAATGGAAGTTAAAACTTTGGTAAAAATTAATTTAGGCTTTTCTATTGGCTTAATGCTCTTTGCGGTAACTCAAGATGCATACTGTACATTCGAAGGATGTATGCACTCGATGATAGCTTTTGTTCTTGGTATATTTGGGATGTTTATTGGTGGTAATGAAACACTTACTTGGTTTGCCAATCCGTTGTTAATTTTGGCATGGGCACTTGTTAAGTACCATAAAGTATCTTTGTTATTAAGCTTGTTATCTACTTTAACTGCGCTAGCATTTTTAATGTTTGATGAGGTAGTTATTAATGAAGCAGGACACAGCAGCATAATTACAAGTTATGATGTAGGATATTGGCTGTGGATAGCCAGTCACGCCGTTATGTTATTGGGCAACGGGGTAATTGTATTCAATAAATATTCTGATGCAGCAACTAATGTAGAAGTTTTGGACGATTAAAGTCTGCTATTTTGATGACAGGTATAGCGACCAAGTAGTGTATTGTTAAAATACATGAACTGACAAGATAGTTTTGCTAAACATTGAATTTTCTTTGTCAATCTAACTTACGAGTTGGCTCTTTCAACGAATAGCGTCTTTAAGCAAATTAAATAATTTGTCTTTGCCTTCCATATCTGGGTTACTTAAATCATCAACTAATTCTTGTAACGTGCTTGAACTTGTAGTTTGAAAAGCTTTAGCTTTTTGTTCAGCAATTTTTAATCTAAATAGTTCACATAATAAAATTGTGTAGCTTCCTTTCTTAGTCTTCGCCACAAAAACACAATTATTGATAATATCTATATGATCTGAATATTCATCGTAGTGTGCATGAATAATTGTAAAATTATTACCATTTTTTGGATAATTTTTGATTGATCCATGCAATACTGGGTTTGTACTTTTCTTTGTATTACAACCTGGGCAACTCAATGCTAAGTTACGACTTTCAAAAGTAAACTTTTCATACTCACTCTTAGGTATTATATGTTCAATATCTACCTGCTTAATATCAAAACCTAATGGGTATTTACAATAACAACAAACATTACTCTGTTGAAATCTTAGATATACCATAATGTTTTTCTTAATATTACTAAATACATCTTTTGTCCAATCAGTATGAGTTGCGAAATTGTTCTTAATACATTGTAGCTCTTCATCTAAAAAATCATATGGAATTAGAATTCTATCGCTCATGAGAAATCGCTTTAAATATTGCTTCAATAACGGGTTTTATTGAGTCGTCATCCAAAAGAGAAGGATAAAATTCTTCAATTTCCTTTCGAATATTTTTCAAGTCCGAACTATCTCTCTGACCTCTAGCTAGTAGGTCTAAAGCATCAGAGACACTTTTGTACAAATCGAAATTTCTAGTTGTTTCCATCTCAAAAACATTTAGCAAAATATCCTCAGCTGACCATCCATAAGTAGATTTATTAACCTTACTTGAAGATACAATGCCTTTATGATTTTCTAGTTTTACAACACAAGAGTTATGTGGTTTTAAATTAGATGCTAGAAAAGGTGAATGAGAAGCTATAATGACATGACATCCTGAAACGTTTTCTAAAGTCTTGTTTAGTAGATCGATATATCTAGATTGCCATGAAGGATGAAGGCTTATCTCTGGCTCATCAATTAATATTAGACTATTGTTTTTTAGAAGTGGAACGAGTGCTAATAAGGTTGAGAGAATATTTGCTTCACCCGAGCTTGCATCGCTAAAATTAAATGACATTCCATCTTTCTTGAAAACCTGTATCTCAAAATATCTAAGTAAACCTATTTTCTTCAAAATACTAACTAACTCATATTCATATACATTATCATTGTATAGTCAGTTCTTTTTAAATAAGATACAATCGTTTTAAAACAAGCGAAATGGCAGAATAACAAATGACCTATTCAGCAGATTTTCGAGCACAAGTGATTAAAAGTGTCAAAAACAAAGACATGAGT
>Ga0208435_100447_pt1 | contig 11841 bp, 9 predicted proteins | sample 24_taG_FD_184097 | JGI IMG/M metagenome (GOLD analysis project Ga0208435, IMG submission 184097) | Marine viral communities from Cariaco Basin, Caribbean Sea - 24_WHOI_OMZ (SPAdes) (version 2) | ecosystem: Environmental > Aquatic > Marine > Oceanic | place: Caribbean Sea: Cariaco Basin | collected...
AAGGTCGTATTATTATCGGTAATGATGAGCTGATGCTCAAGCCTGCCAAGTCAGGTGAGCTGCAAGCGGTCGATATTAAGCAATTGGAAAACTTGCGCGCGCGCGTGGGTTTTGTCTTCCAAAACTTCAACTTGTGGCCGCACAAAACGATTTTGCAAAACATCATCGAAGGACCAACGCAGGTTTTAAAGATTAAAAAAGATCAAGCCATTAGCGATGCTGAAAAACTGCTTGATAAAGTCGGTTTGCTTGATAAGAAAGACGCGTATCCAGCGAATTTATCTGGTGGTCAGCGTCAACGTGTCGCGATTGCCCGTGCGCTTGCCATGCAGCCACAAGTGCTACTATTCGATGAGCCGACCTCAGCATTAGATCCTGAGCTGGTCAATGAAGTGCTCGCCGTCATGCGTGAGTTGGCAGAAGAGGGGCGTACTATGCTTATCGTCACCCATGAGATGCGTTTTGCGAGAGAAGTATCAAGCAAAGTGGTGTTCTTGCATCAAGGCGTGATTGAAGAGATTGGCACGCCCGAGCAAGTTTTTGATAATCCTACCTCTGAGCGTGTCAAAGACTTTATGGCATCGCATCGTCAGAACTAGCCTCGTATTTAGTATCCGTTTTATATGCAAAAATGGGGTGGTAATATTCTTACCACCCTATCGTCATTTTATTTTAAGCGTAAAATTACTGCTTAGTAAGCAGCGTTGACCGTTTATTACTCGTTAATAACAGTCGGTATGTAAAACGTTTGTTTTTGATATTTTACTCAGGTATTATCAAAAGGTTTACAGGTGGTCGATAATGACGGCTGCTTGTGTATTCTGCTATCTATATTGCTTGTCTGGCAGGGACGTCAGAGAACAAAATATCAGAACCCTACATTAAAAACCCATCAGAATTTAAGGAATGTATGATGTCGAATTCTCGCCTATTGTGGTCATCGATGACCGTTACCGCCGCATTGATGCTGAGCGCCTGTAGTCAACCGGCTAATGAAACTACTGATAGCAACACTGACGCCACTGCAGCAGAAACGGCTGGCAAGACCATTCGTATCGCGACCGAAGGTGCTTACCCTCCTTTTAACTACACCAATGCTGATGGCAGCTTGGCAGGCTACGATATTGACGTTGCCAATGCCTTGTGTAAACAGATGCAAGCCAAATGTGAAATCGTCGCTCAAGATTGGGATGGTATTATTCCGGGTCTTTTAGCACAAAAATATGATGCAGTGATTGCAGGTATGTCTATTACACCTGAGCGTCAAGAAAAAGTCGACTTTACCGAGCCTTACTTTGCCAATACGATGGTTTGGCTGACCGATACCAAAGGCAGTTTTGATCCTATGGCGATCAAAAATTTGACACTTGGTGGTCAACGTTCAACCACGCCTGGCGCTTATTTACAAGATAACTATGAAGGCAAAGACGGCAATACTGTGCAGTTGTATGACAATTATGACAATGCTTATTTGGATCTAAAGTCTGGTCGTAGCGATGCAGTATTGGCGGAAAAAGTCTCTGCCAAATCATGGTTGGCAGACAACCCTGAAGGCTTTGGTATCGTTGGTGACGAAATTGACAATGACGACAATATTGCCATTGCTGTTCGTAAAGGTGACGCACTCAGAGACGACTTTAATAAAGCACTCAGCGAAATCCGTAGTAACGGTGAGCTGGCACGTCTTGAGCAAGCGAACTTTGGTCAATAATCTTCTGATTGAAAAATGAAGGAATAGCAAACATGACAATATCAATGACATCATCATTAAAAACTAAGGCGCTTTGGCTTGCGCCATTAAGTGCCGCGATACTTATGCTGGCTGGTTGTAATAATAGCGCCACGCCAGAAGATGGGGCGGCAGCTGACACCACAGCCGATGCACCTATGAACATAAAAATTGCCACCGAATCAAGCTATAAGCCATTCAGTTATACCGATGCTGATGGCAAGTTAATTGGTTATGAGATTGAGCTGGTCGACGCTCTGTGTGCACAAATGAAAGCAAAATGTGAAGTCATCTCACAAGATTGGGATGGTCTCATTCCTGGTCTAAATGCCCAAAAATTCGATGCAATTATCGCAGGTATGTCGATCACGCCTGAGCGTAAAGAAGTGGTTGAATTCACTGACCCGTACTTTCACACTGGCATTATCTTGATTGGTAAAAAAGGTGATGACATTCGCGTCGATGCATTAAAAGGTCAGCCCATTGCCTCACAGCGCTCAACCGTCGCTTCACAGTACTTGCAGGATGAACATGCAGATGCTGATATCAAGCTTTATGATACCCAGGACAATGCGTATCTGGATCTGACTTCAGGTCGCGTACGGGCAATGATGTCCGATAAAGTCACTGGCATCGATTGGCTAAAAACGGATGCTGGCAAAGATTATGAAGTAAAAGGACAAGAAATCAGCACCGACGAAGATGCCATGGGTATCGCGCTTCGTAAAGGCGATCCATTGGTCGCTAAGTTCAATAAAGCGTTGGCTGAATTAAAAGAAAACGGTACTTATGATCAAATCACAGGCAGCTATTTTGGCACCAGCTCTACTGCTGCTGCGCAAAAAGCCGTGGCAACCACCGACGTAAAAGAAGTGATGGTGGTTGAAGGTGATGATGCTGTTGAAGTGAAAGAAGAATCAGCTGAAGCGGCGACTAACTAATATCATAGCTCATCTCTGTGCTCGGCTGATATGGCTGTCACGTATGGCGATATTCACTCATAGAGATGAGTGTTATTTTACTCACAAACCCCAAGGATGATCATGAATAACCATTTTGACCAACACCGTGCAATCGCGAACGCATCCGTTATCAATGGCATCAAAGCGCGACGTTTTTCAGCGCCCTTGCTTGCGATGGCGGCGCTTTTAACCTTAGCAGGGTGTAGCAATGGTCAAAATGATGCAAATGATGATGTCAGCCCCGACGCCGCTGAGACCGCAGCGACGGGTGATGTGTTACGTATTGGTACCGAAGGCGCTTATGCTCCCTTTAATTATACCAATGCGGATGGCACCCTTGGTGGTTTTGATGTTGATATTGCCAACGCTATCTGTGCCGATATGAAGGTAACATGTGAAATCACGGCGCAAGATTGGGACGGTATCATCCCTGGTCTAAAAGCGGGTAAGTACGATGCGATTGTGGCCGCTATGTCGGTGACGCCTGAGCGTGAGCAACAAGTCAGTTTTACAGAGCCGTACTTTAGCAATACCTTGGTGTTTTTGGCCAAAAAAGACAGCAGCTTCGATCCTAGCAATAGCGATGATATCAATGCGCATTCTATTGCCGCTCAGCGCTCGACCATTTCTTCGCAGTGGTTAGAAAAGGTTTATCCAAATGCTGACATGAAGCTTTATGACACGCTCAGTAACGCGTTTTTGGATTTGGGTTCGAATCGTGTCGATGCGATGGTGTCTGATAAGCTGCCAGCGCTAGAATGGCTTGGCTCCACCTCAGGCAGTCAGTATGCGCTCAAAGGTCAAGAGATTGACATCAATGATAATTTTGCCATCGCGGTGCGCCCAGGCGATGCATTGCAAGCAAAAATTAATAAGTCGTTGGTCAATATTAAAGCGGATGGCACTTACGATAAAATCAATCAAAAATATTTTGCGATTCCAGCGTCAAGCTCAACGGTCACTACTGAGCCGACAGAAAAACCTGCTGAATAAGTCTTCAAATACATTTAGCACTGTTGCATCGTAACCGTGAGAGTAGTGATTTTAATAGGTTAATTTGAATTCCATTCCATAGGAAGGGTATTGCTTTAATAGCGATATCCTTTTTTTATTTTTTATAAAAAATAGTTCGGTATTGTGATATCGACTGTTCAGTTTATAAAAATATGACTAATCTAATGTGTTTTTAAGAAGATAAGCGCCTATTTAAGCACTGCTTTTACGTGTGAGTATTAACATAGCTGGCAGCGAATATGATAAAATCAGCGCTCATTTCTACTGTGTCAATTTCCGCCGCAATAATCGTATTGATTTGACGTTGATCTATGACGCAAAGCACCAAGGTCTATTTGGTATAAAATACGCTTATCAGCAGCGCTCAGCGATTGATGCTGATTCTTTTAACTCATATTTTGCAAATTGCTAATATAAAGAGACTGAGTGGATAATTGTGTTTGATTTACAAGGATTTGGCGCGCTACTACTGAGCGGCGCTACCGTCACCATCAAGCTTGCCATGACCAGTTTAGTCATCGGCATGGCTTTAGGGCTGCTCGGTGCCACAGCTAAGCTGTCCAACGTCTGGCTGCTGCGTAAAATTGCGACTGTATATACGGCGACAATGCGCGGTATTCCAGAGTTGCTATTGGTACTGTTTATCTATTACGGTGGCTCTATGCTGCTGATGACGATTCTCAAAAAATTCGGCTATAACGAATATGTTGAGATCAGTGCCTTTTGGGGCGGCGTGATGGCGTTATCTATCGCGTTTGGCGCTTATGCGACTGAAATTTTTCGCATGTCGATCCAAGAGATTCCGATAGGGCAGAAGGAGGCGGCGCAAGCGATTGGTATGCGTCCTTTTCAGACGTTTTATCGCATTACCTTGCCACAAGTTTGGCAGATTGCGTTACCAGGATTGGGCAATTTGTTTTTGGTGTTGCTCAAAGATACCGCATTGGTATCGGTCGTGGGTCTCAAAGACATTATGTATCAGGCATCACGTGCCGCCCAATCAACGCAGCAGCCATTTACTTTTTATATGGCAGCGGCGATTATTTATCTGGGTTTAACCATGTTGATTACTGGTTTTATGATGTGGCTCGAATGGCGCGCCAATCCAGCGGCACGCTACGCTAAAAAGCTGAGCCGTCAGTCAACCCACCGTCAATCGACCATAGGATAGAGGAGAGATACTATGGATTGGAATTGGCAGGTTATTTTTGATAGTATTCCTGATTTATTAAACGGGGCAGTATTGACCGTACAGCTGGTGGTTATCTCAGGTATTATCGGTCTATTTTTTGGTTTGGTTTTAGCCCAGTTGCGCTTGTCAAAAAACTGGCTGGTACAGATACTACCCTTTTCTTATATCTTTTTCTTCCGTGGCACGCCGCTGCTGGTACAGATATTTTTGATTTATTATGGTCTAGGACAGTTTGAGGCTATACGGAATTCGTTCTTATGGGAACCTGTGCTCAGTCAAGCGTATTGGTGTGCCATCATTGCCTTTACCATGAATACCAGTGCTTATTTGGCAGAGATCATTCGCGGTGCGATTCAGACCATTCCTGTTGGTGAGCTCGAAGCAGCTGACGCTATCGGTATGTCGAAATGGCAGAAGCTTACGCGTATTACCTTACCCCGTGCCTTTGGCATTGTCATTCCAGCCTACAGCAATGAAGTGATCTTTATGCTAAAAGGCAGTGCGCTAGCGTCAACCATCGCTTTGATGGATATCACGGGTGTCGCTCGAACCATTAGTGCGCGAACTTATACCTTAATGGAGCTGTTCTTCGCTGCTGGTATTATTTACCTTTTATTATCATGGGTGATTTTGTTTAGCTTTAGGTTGTTTGAAAAAAGAATGAACCGCCACACAAGCTATGTACCGCCTGATGTAATGACCAACACCATACCTTAATGGTTTGGCTCAAAATAATGCTAAAAAATCAATGAAATAGCGGGTTAACATCTTAATATTAACCCGCTATTATTTTGTTTAACTGCGATTTATCTCATTTTTATGACTATTTTTAAAATGAAGATAAGCCCTAGAAAAATAACGACAGATAGTGCAGTATGTATGACCAAACTATCAATAATCTGCTGTGAGTGCCTAGTATGAGCCAATCACCCCATATGTCTTTAATCAATGCGATTGCTGTCAGCGTCAATGATGACGCGAGCATCGCAATGGTTAACGATAGCGTACGTGCATCCATCGGCAAGGTGGTCTGTGTCGGCCGTAACTATGCGGAACACGCCCGCGAGCTTGGCAATGAGATACCAAAATCACCCATCTTATTTATGAAACCAGCATCGTCAGTGGTCAGTGTGCGTCATGATATCGTCCGTCCCAATCCAGCGATATATGGTGAGACCCATTATGAAGCTGAGCTGTGTGTGCAATTAGCAGCAGACTTATCGGCAGCCACGCTTGAACAAGCACAGCAAGCGATAGGTGGCGTGACCTTGGGGCTGGATTTGACCTTACGTGACTTGCAAAGTAAGCTCAAAGAAAAAGGTCATCCATGGGAGCGTGCTAAGTGTTTCGATGGTGCCTGTGTGCTTGCTGATTGGATTGATCCGCAAGCGTTTGGTGATTTTAGCCATGTCGAATATCAGCTTTATATCAATAATGAGCTGAAGCAAGATGGTGATAGTGCCTTGATGCTATTTCCAGTTTATGAATTACTGGCAGAGATTAGCCATGCCTTTAGCTTACAAGCAGGTGATGTGATTATGACTGGAACGCCGAGCGGCGTTGGCATATTACAAGCAGGCGATGCGTTAAAATTGAAGCTCGGTGCCCATGAATGGCAGGCGCAGGTTCAATAAGTTTTTATAGCAGTACTATTTTATCAGTCGTCAAATGCAGCGACGCTATCATCAAATCCCAAGTTAACGCTTGGGATTTTTTCGTTTTATGAGGTGCTCACAAAGTGCTGTCATGAGAATGTCATCTATGTTTCAACGTTCTGTCATAAACTCTCGGTAGACTTAGGCGTAATTCGTATTTTTGTGGTGATAATTGTAAAGCCGCGACCAACTCTCCGCCAATCCAGCCTAACAGCAAGGTGACTGATAATGACATTATTGAATAATAAACAACCACTTGCCCATGAAGTCGTTGAAGATTCTAATCCGACTGACAATATCGATTTTCAAACCATTATTAGTCGTCGTTTAAATCGTCGTAGTATCCTAAAAGGTGGCACAGGATTGACGGCGGCGGCTTTTTTTGGGGCGCTACCTTTGGTTGGCTGTAGCGATGATGATGACAGCAGTCCTATCAAGAATACTGATAATAACGCGGCTATCCCTGCACAGGGCGATCTCAAACGTCCCGAAACTTTGAAGTTTACGGCAGTGGCGCATTCAACTGCCGAAACGATGAGCGTGGCAGCAGGCTATAAAGCCGAGATGATATTACCACTTGGTACGCCGCTGATATCTAGTATCGATGATTGGAAAGACAACCGAGAGCAGTCGGCAGAGTCATTCGAATGGCGCATGGGTGATAACCATGATGGCATGTGGTTCTTTGGTAAAAAGGGCGGCGCTTATGATGCCAAAGCGGCAGAGAATGGGCTGCTAGTGATGAATCATGAATATGTAAACAGTAATGAGCTGAGTCCGTTTGGCTATCATGTGATCCAAGATAACAACGCCGCGCCCATCTTTAAAAATCGTCGACTTGCTAGTGATGTGCGCCGTGAGGTTAATTGCCATGGGGTAGCAGTGGTTGAGATGAAACGCCGCGCTGATGGCATGGGCTATGAGATGGTAGCTGATTCGAAATATAATCGCCGTCTCACGAGTAGTAGTACGGCGCAGTTGACAGGGCCCGTTGCTGGCTCTGATTTGGTCAAGACTAAGTTTGATCCGACAGGCTTTCAGACGCGCGGCATCAATAATAATTGCGGTGCAGGTTTGTCACCTTGGGGTACCTATCTGACCACCGAAGAGAACTTTTTAGGGGTATTCGCCCGTGGGCAAGATGCTAGCCAATTAAGTGATGGGCAAAACTATGGCCGCGAGCGCTACGGTGCAACAGAGGATTTCCCAGGCTGGGAGTATCTGTGGCACACACCTGAAGCCAAAGATGCCAAGATAGCCGATGAGTTTTCGCGCTGGGATATGACGGCCGTCGGTACCAGTGCTGCTGACGATTATCGTAATGGCTTTAATACCTTTGGCTATATCACCGAAATTGATCCGTTTAACCAAAACTCTATGCCGCAAAAACGTACGGCACTGGGACGTTTTGCCCATGAGAATTGCGCCTATGCGCCCGTTGAACAAGGCAAACCGGTGGTCTTTTATATGGGCGATGATGCTCGCGGCGAATATATTTATAAGTTTGTCTCCAAAGCCACATGGTCAAATAGTGATATCGGTGGTGGCTTAAAAGCGGGCGATAAGTATTTGAATGACGGTACGCTCTATGTTGCTATCTTTAATGAAGATGGCAGCGGTGAGTGGAAAGCACTCGTCCATAGTCAAAACGGACTGGATGCTTCCAATACGGTATTGCCTTTTAATGGACAAGATGAGGTGCTGGTTTTTGCTCGTGCCGCAGCAGATGTGGTCGGTGCAACCAAAATGGATCGACCAGAGTGGGTGTCGGTTAGCCCTATGACGGGTGAGGTGTACGTCACATTGACCAATAATAAATATCGCGGCGTACGTGAAGACCAACCTGTGTCAGCCTCTAATCCGCGTAGCTATCAGGCAGGTGAAAAAGCGGCAGGTAATGACAACGGTCATATCATTCGCTGGGCAGAAGCAGGTGGCGATCATGCGGCCATGAGTTTTGAGTGGGACATTTATTTATTTGCCACGCCTTATGATCTGGCCGCAGAAAATTTGTCACAGTTAAATGATAGCAATGATTTGTCTTCTCCCGATGGTTTGTACTTCGATCCGCGTGGCGTATTATGGATTCAGACCGATGATGGCGCTTATACCGATACCAGCAGCTGTATGTTACTGGCGGCGCTGCCGGGTAAAGTCAGTGATGGGACAGCCATAACGACCTCAGCAGGACAACAAACACGAGTTGGGATGCCTGCTAGTAATGACAATATCAAACGTTTTTTTGTCGGTCCAGAAGGCTGTGAAGTCACAGGTATTACTATGACTCCTGACTTTAAAACCTTATTTATCAATATTCAGCATCCGGGTAATACTTGGGGCGCTATTGCTGGAGGCAGTACGCCGCGCTCAGCGACCGTGATGATTACGCGTGAAGATGGCGACGTCATACTGGCAGAGTCGTTTGTCTAGTTAGACATTTGCATGAGTAATGATGTGTCTTACTCAACACATAAATCCCAAGTCATGGCTTGGGATTTTGTATTTTGGAGGATAGTTATTAATATGCAAGCATTGGTATTAAGGGATAGCGCCTTTCTTTGACAATAAAGATACTTGATAGTTAAATCATTCTCTTCTGTTTATGACAATTACAGGATAGTATGGAAAATCCTTTCAACTGCTTGATATGTTAACACTATGACCAGTCCAAAACCTTTAGAAACCATTCATGATTTATTTGCCACCACTCGGCGTCCAACTGCTGTTGAGTCGTATACTCGTGAAGGTTCTCAGGGCGATGTCTATGAAGAGCTGGCGAAACTCGAATATATTTATGTCGATGAGCTGACCGCAGAAACGGTAGATAACAGCTATAGTAAACCGCATCAGCCTATTACGTTGGTTGATTTTTTTGAAGGCTTGGCTCAGTTGGCAACGATGGGCGTGGTGGAAGTCACTGATATTGTAGAGGCTATCCATCGTGAGATTCTGCTGCGTCCTTTAGGACGGTTTAATAAAGGCAATATTGAGCACTGGCAGCGCGGTATCACGGGGCGGATTTATGGCACGGTGCGTTATACGATGCAATTGGTGGGCAATAATCTTGCCTCAGGGCTGCGTCTTTATAACACTGTTTCTAAACCCAAAAAAATACAACCTTTACCCAAAAACTTACGTCGCTTGGTCAATATTCTAAATGGCGTCATGGGCGATCACCTTATCACTCATCACAATCCATTGGCAGTATCGATGGTGCTATACGATGAATACAATCGTGTACAAAGTGGCGCGCTGTCCGGGCGTATTATTATTTTATGCCATGGGCTTTGTATGAGTCACTTGAGCTGGCAGGTATCTGGAGAAGGCAATTTGGGTGAAGCGTTGGTCAAGCACTTGCCAAAAGCGACGGTTCTGTATTTAAACTATAATACGGGTCGGCGTATTTCTAGCAACGGACGTAGCTTTGCAAAAGTCTTGCAAGATTTGGTTGAAAGTAATCCCGACGTCACTCAAATAGATTTAATCGGTCATAGTATGGGCGGTTTGTTGAGCCGTAGTGCGCTATTTTATGGTAAAGAGCAAGGCTTTAGCTGGGTCAAACGCGTGGGCAATCTTGTCACCTTAGGCTCACCGCATCATGGCGCAAGCTTGGAGCAGATTGGACATTTTGTTCAAGATAAAATCGCTAAGCTACCTTTTGCAGGATCATTGGCTAAATTGGGCGACTTGCGTAGCGCCGGTATTATAGATTTACGTTACGGCAGTATTCGCGATGCTGATTGGAAGTCTACCGAAGGGCGCAGCGTGCTGCCAGCAGAGTTTCGTCATCCCACGCGTTTGCCCCTGCATGTGAATACCTATTTAGTGGCGGCAGCTTTGATTGAAACTCATTATGAATCTAAGACCACAAGTTTGCTTGGGGACGGGTTGGTCTCAGTAGAATCAGCGCTCGGCGAATATACCGAAGAGCATACGCTAGCAGTACCAGAGGGACATAAGGCGATTTTTTATGGAGTCAATCACATGAATTTAATCTACAGCGATAGAGTACATGAGCAAGTTATTGCTTGGTTGTTGGATAATAGGCTAGGCGATGCCCATGATGCAAAGTATGGGCTTGATAGTCGTATCTATTCTTATCCAGAAGTGGATGAAGTAGCCAATTAAGCGTGCTCGAAACCAGTTATATCGTCAGTCATAAATTTCAAGCCATGACATTAAAAACCCCCAAGCATGATACTTGAGGGTTTTTTTATTACTAAGCGAGCTGCACTAAATCCTAATTACTCAGAAAATATCGTGGTCACATCGTCTTTATTAAATTTATACATCTCGCCACAAAATCCGCAATCCATCTCAAAGTTACCGCCTTGCTCATCAATGATGTCTAAGACTTCTGCTTCACCGATTTGCTCAATGGCCATCTCACATTTCTCACGTGAGCAGGTGCAACCAAATGATAAGGCAACAGGGTCGGGCGCGACGACATTTTCTTCATGATACAAGCGATAAAGGATTTCGTTGGCATCAAGCGTGGTCAACTCTTCAGCTTTCACTGTCCGTGTCAAAACGCTCAGACGTGTCCATAAGTCATCGTCGATACCCGCATCTTGGTTTTGCTCGACTTCATAGGTTTCTTCAGCAGTACGAGGAAGCATCTGTACCAACATTCCACCCGCTTGCAGACCATCAGACGCCAAATTAATCAAGGTTGGAATCTGCGCCGATTGCTTCTGGTAGTGCGCTAAGCAGTCTGCCAAATTGTCATGGCTGCGCTCGACGATGCCTTGATAGGCTTCGCCGCCTTCAGGCTGAATGTTAATAAACAACACGCCTTGACCCATCGCACCCAATTCAGCAAATGCCTCTTTGGCATGAGTCATATTTTCCCAAGCCTGTACTTGCTCATCAGTTTCACCCTTCCAGCTAGCAAGGGCACGGATGATACCGTCTTGATTGCATTCTGCCATTGCCCAGTTTAGCAAGCTATCGCTGTCTGATGATTGCAATTGAATGGACAGATGACCATTGATTTTGACCGTGCCGATAAGCAAACTCGCTGCTGTCAGCATCTCACCCAATAAGCGCTTGATCGCTTCAGGATAAGGCTTTTGAGCTATCGTACTGGCATAGCTGCGTGATAGGCGCACCACATCACCGCGCACTGGCGAATCTTCAATAAAGAAACGTTGACGTACGTCATTGTCACTATGGTTGCCAGCGTTCTGGCTGTCCGTATTAGGGACTTGAGTATCTTGTGTCATAGGTCATTTATAGTATTAAGAAGTTGTTAGCTTTATGGGGATTCATCGTGATTTATCAATTGCC
>Ga0208435_100452_pt1 | contig 11709 bp, 9 predicted proteins | sample 24_taG_FD_184097 | JGI IMG/M metagenome (GOLD analysis project Ga0208435, IMG submission 184097) | Marine viral communities from Cariaco Basin, Caribbean Sea - 24_WHOI_OMZ (SPAdes) (version 2) | ecosystem: Environmental > Aquatic > Marine > Oceanic | place: Caribbean Sea: Cariaco Basin | collected...
GCAGTTATCAAGGACGATAAATGAATAACCATAATCTCAAGCCATCAGACCCCTGCTCCTCAATGAATCCCAGCGAGCCTTTGGTTATTAGAGAAAACTTAGGCAGTGTTGTGACGTTGACACTCAATTGTCCAAAACAATTTAACGCGCTATCAGTAGATATGTTATCTGCTATGCAAACAGAGCTGGACAGCATCGCCCAAGATAGCAGTATTCGCGTGGTCGTCATTGCCGCAAACGGTAAGGCCTTTTGTGCCGGTCATAATCTAAAAGAGATGCGCGCCAATCCAGAAAAGGCATTTCAGCGCGCCTTATTTGAACAGTGCAGCCAGATGATGCTGACCATCAATCGCATGCCACAAGTGGTAATAGCTAAAGTAGAGGGCATCGCTACTGCTGCTGGCTGTCAGCTGGTGGCAGCCTGTGATTTAGCTGTCGCCTCGGACAATGCCAAATTTGCCACTTCTGGTATCAGCGTAGGGCTGTTTTGTTCCACCCCTGCAGTAGCAGTCAGTCGCAACCTCTCTCGTAAGCAAGCATTTGAGATGCTCATCACCGGTGAATTTATCGATGCTCATACTGCACTGCACCAAGGACTGATCAACCGTGTGGCAAGCGCAGAGCAATTAGATACGACTTTGCAGTCTTTAATAGATAGCATTACCGCCAAATCCTCAGTCGCTTTGACCACCGGCAAAACCATGTTCTATAACCAGTTGGATATGGCATTGGCATTGGCAGATGCTTATGAGTATGCTAGCGAGGTGATGAGCTGCAATATGATGGCAGATGATGTGAGTGAAGGGATTGATGCCTTTATCGAAAAGCGTCCTGCCGTATGGACAGGGCACTAAGAGCAATATCAGCATTTTATAACATAAAATACTGATATCGGCACACGCGACTTTTTGGATAATACAATACGCTTTGCTCAATAAAGAAGGACAATAACGAAAACTACTCTGCTAATAATTTCGCCAACAACTCATTTATCTCAACTTTAAATTCTCTGTCTTCGATTTTATTGGCGCTAATTTTAGCATTTTGTAGGTTTTCGATAGCCGCCTCTGTTTGACCCAATTCGATTTGCAGCTCAGCCATAGAAAATGCAATTGATGCCAAATGGTCTTTTGAATTAATCGCCGCGGCTTTATCTAACGCTTTTTGATAGATAACCAATGCTTCATCTAAATCTTCGGTAAAGTCAGCCAATGTCTCCCACTGTTCAGGATGGTCTTTATCGCTCTTTTCATTTTCGTTACAAAGATCCTTTAACTGCGCATATAGCATATCAAAGGTTTTTTGATCGTTTTTACTGTCCGCTTCTAGCAGTTTTTCTGCTAGCACATAAATGGATTTATATATTTTGGTATTAATCATGATGGATAGCCCTGTTAGTTGTTCGTCAAATACGTTAATGGTGTTGATTATAGACTAGTTTGCCTGAATAGCTCATAGAAAAGGGCGTGATATCGATATCACACCCTTATACTGTATTTAGCTAATAAAATAAGCAGTTAATATAGCCAATGAAATGGCAACGTCTACTCAGCAGCGATGGCAATCATCTCAACCAATAGTTCAGGACGTGCCAACGCCGACTCGCCGCAAGCACGAGCGGGTGGCTGCACGCCTTCAAACCATTTATCCCACACCTCATTCATTGCAGCAAAGTCTGCCATATCTTTTATCCAGACTGTCACTGACAATAGCTTTGATTTATCGCTACCCACTTCCTCTAACAGTGCTTGTATCTTCTCTAAACATGTCAATGTTTGCGCTTTGATATCATCATCGCTATTGCCCACTTGACCACATAAATAAACGGTCTGGTTATGCACTACGATTTTACTCATACGTTGGTTACTATGCAGCTTTTGCATGGATTATTATCCTTAATTTTTTAATGGTCTTAAATACACGAGCGTTTAAATATATAGATGGCTCACGTTTTATTAAACAGCGCTTAGCAAGAAATTAGCGAGAAAAACGATCGGCGCTAAAGGGTTTAATATCGACCAATAGCGGCTTTTCATGAATCATCTCTTCGACGATACGACCGGTCATTGGCCCTAAAGTAAAGCCTTGATGGCTATGACCAAAGGCAAACCATAATTTGTCATGCTTAGGCGCAGGACCGATAACCGGCTTCATATCAGGCATACAAGGACGTGAGCCTGCCCATGCTTCACTTTCAACGGCATCTTCTAGCGGTAGAATTTTGCGCGCAAGTTTTAACACGGTATTTAATTGGCCAAAGTTCTTTGGTGCATTCATCGTGGTCATCTCAGCACCGGTGGTAATGCGGATACCTTGTTGCATTGGACCCATGACAAAGCCTTTATCCATATCAAACATACTATGATGAATGGTATTTTTCTCATTGACCTTAAAATGCTGATGATAGCCACGCATCGGGAACAACGGCAAATCATAACCAAGCGGTTTGATTAAATCATTCGACCAAGGCCCAGCGGCAATGACCAATTTATCACTGTAATAAGTGTCATTGTCGGTAATGACTTTCCAGCCGTTTTCTTCTTGTACAATTTCTTTGACGCTGCTTTCTTTGATGGTACCTTGCATTTCTTGGAAGTTTTTGGCATAAGCTTTGACAAGTGAGCTTGGGTTTGACACTTGCCAAGAGTTGAGCCAATGAATCGCGCCAACGAACGCGTCAAAATTGGCACTAGGCTCCATGGCTTTTAACGCTTCAACCGTCAAGACGTTATGTTCAACACCCTGATTGCGTGCGTCAATAGCGGCAGCAATGGCTTCTTTAAACGTCTCTTCAGAGCGATGCAGCTGCAACCAGCCATCACGGGTAATCAATTCATCCGCACCAGAGGCTTCAATCATGGTTTGGTGCTCGCTGGTACAATGCTCAATCAGCGTCTGCCATTCCGCTTCTATTTTTTTGACAGAGGCCGGCGACGAGTATTTCCAGTACTGCAATAGCGCCTGATGATAGCGCAAAATCGCCGGAATTCGATAGCGAATATCAGTCCCTTGGTTCGGCAATACGCGTATCATTTCAGTCAGATGGCGCGGAAACGGATGGGTATGAATCGCCTCACGCTGAATCAACCCCGCATTGCCGTATGAAGTCTCAGAGCCCGGTAATTTTTTATCTAACAGCAATACTTGAGCGTTATTTTTTTGTAGATGCCAAGCAACTGAGGTGCCGACCATCCCTGCACCGATAACGATCACTTCATAGCGCATAACTTGTCCTTTTTTAAGGTCTTAATACAGAATGTCAAATATGAGAAATAACAGATAAGGGAGTAATAGTAACGCATTGCGCGCCAGATTAAACCCTTATGATATAAATATTTTTGCTATTAAATACTTTTGGTTATGGATTTCAATGGAAGGTATTTTTGATAGGAATAATGGAAGTATGATTGAAAAAATAGTGCTGATGTAAGTAGATTAAAAACAATAAACGATTTCAAAAATGAGGCAGCTAAACGTTGTGAAGTTAGCTGCCTTTTAGAATTAATGACTATTTTAGCGTTAAGAGCGATGCATATCCTACATTTATCACAAGCAATCACCACCAAATCGGATCTTCACTCGCTAGCGTCTCTAAAAGCCTTTTATTAGTCTCGACCGTTAACTTATCAGCAGGTAGCTCAGCGATAAATCTTGAGGGCTTATCAAAGTATCCTGAATAGCTTGAGAAGTACTCTGGCGCGGTTAAAAACAATCTGCTCTTAGCACGACTACAAGCAACATAAAACAGCTTACGCTCCTCCTCTAACTCTTCAAAATCACTGAGCGAGCGATAGTGCGGCGTCATACCATCGACGAGAGAATTGACGAAAACCACTGGCCATTCAAGTCCTTTGGCACTATGAATGGTAGAAATGGTAACTTTATCATTACTATCTTCGCCTTTTTCAGTTTCGCCTTCGGTAGCAACTGAATCATTGGGCGGATCAAGGGCAAGATTTTCTAAGAATTTATCGAGACTGTCATACTCTGTCGCTAGATTTTTGAGCACGCGAAAATCTTCACTACGTTCACGCCAATTCTCTTCAATCGTTTTTAGGACAGGAATATAAAACTCTAGAATCCCCTCAATCACCATTTCGACTGACTCTGCCTGACTGGCTTTGGTCAAAGTCGTATGCAATGATTTAAGCTGTGGGCTTTTTTTCGCAAATGACGGTAATAGTAGCGGCTCGAAAGTGTTGTTGTTAACATTATTATTAACATTGTTATTTACATTGCTATCGGCATTAATCGCTTGGGTCAAACGCGTCGCCGTTACCGCTCCCACCCCTTTAAACAAGGTTAAAATACGGTGCCATGCAATCGTATCATTTGGGTTATAAAGTATTTTGACAAAGGCCAAGACGTCCTTGATATGGCGTCTTTCAATAAATCGGATGCCGCCTACGACAATAAAGGGAATATTGCGTTCCATAAATTCAAGCTGAACGTAGTTAGATTGAAAGGACGTGCGGCACAAGACGGCAAAATCTTGATAATCGTAATCCGGTTTTAATTCGATAATTTTATCAGCGATATATCTCGCTTCTTTGGTTTCATCGCTTAAACGGCGAAAAACTGGCTTTATGCCTTCTATAGAGGCGCCCGAGTACAATTGCTTTTGATAGCCTAACGTGATTTGAGCCGATAAAGCATTAATATAATCAAGCACCGCTGGCGTACTGCGATAATTTTGCTCTAGCTTAATCAGTTTTGCTTCGGGGTAGCTTTCGCCAAATAATAAGATATTTTCATAATTGGCACCGCGAAAGGCATAAATACTTTGGTTATCATCACCAACGACCATCAGCGATACCGACGCAGGCGCACAGATGAGGTCAATGAGTTCTTTTTGCGGAATATTGGTGTCTTGATATTCATCGACCATGACATAACGATATTGCTTTTGTAGTAGCTTTCGAAAGGTGTCATTGTGCTTTAGATGCCGCACCACTTGACTGATGATGTCATCAAAATCGTATAAATGGTTGGCGCGCTTATACTCATGAAAGTCGACCGCCAATTGCTCAATAACTGGAATATGCACGGCGATATCAGGATAACTGCTTTCGATTAAGTCACGAATATGAATGCGGCGATTTCTAGAGGTTGAGAAGATATTTTGCAAGGTTTTTTTGCGCGGAAATGCCTGATTGGTTATTTTGGTTGGATACTTTTTTTCTTTATTAATTAAGTCGATGGCGTCTTCACTGTCGCCGGTATCTAAAATAGTAAAGCGCGGATTGATACCAAGTAGCCCAGAATATTGGCGCAATAACATATTGCAAAATGAGTGAAAAGTGCCGCTAGTGATATCATTTAACGCCTTACCGTTTATGTGACTATTATCATCTAGACGGCTAGCCAGCAAAGTTCTAGCCCGACTTTTAATCTCATTGGCCGCTTTACGGGTAAAGGTTAATAGCAGAATCTCTTTTGGCGCTACACCATTTTCTATCAGATAGCTGGTTCTGTAGGTCAGGGTTTTGGTTTTCCCAGAACCTGCACCGGCGATAACCAACACCTTGCCCTCAGTTGTGGTAGCAGCCAACAACTGGTTAGGGTTCAGCTCACGGGCGTAATCCACTTGCAACCCTAAATGACTGGCAAGCCGTTGCTCTAATATTTCACTATCGGCATTTATCAAATTGGCCTCAAGCTTTTTAATCGCCTGCTCAAGCCGCGACAGCTTGGGTTTCATATCAACGAAATTTTGCGGATAATTATAATGGTGGGTAGCAAAAATGGTGGTCATTATTAACAATTGCCTTTGGTATGGTTTATCGTGCTGGCTATTGATGACAGCGCAGCAGCATGCATCATCATTTATAGGTAGTAGCTTATCATAATAGGCAAAACTCTGAGGGTCGTTGATAACGAGTATTGATATTAAATGGCGTCATTAAGTATTGTTATTGACCATAAGAATTAATACAGCAAGCACAACAACATCACCCATTTTGGCTGAAATTTGCTACAATATGCCCAATTTTGAGTTACTATTTTACTAAGCTTTATAACGACTAAGTACCAAGTCTGTTATTGCCTAATTTTATTAATATATTGAGAGCATGTTATGGGTTTTAATTGCGGCATCGTCGGTCTACCAAACGTGGGTAAATCCACCCTGTTTAACGCCTTGACCAAAGCGGGTATCGCCGCTGAAAACTTTCCATTTTGTACCAAAGATCCCAATACAGGTATCGTACCTGTGCCAGATCCACGCCTGAAAAAACTGGCTGATATCGTCAAGCCCGAGCGCGTATTGCCAACGACCATGGAGTTTGTTGATATCGCAGGATTGGTCGCGGGCGCCTCAAAAGGCGAAGGTATGGGCAACCAGTTTTTAGCCAATATCCGCGAGACCGATGCGATTGCTCACGTAGTACGCTGCTTTGATGATGACAACGTCGTCCACGTTGACGGCCGCGTCAGCCCTATCGATGACATCGAAACCATCAATACCGAATTGGCATTGGCAGATTTAGAAGCCGTTGAGCGCGCTATCCACAACTTAAGCAAAAAAGCCAAAGGCGGTGATAAAGACGCCTCTGCTATGCTCGATATTTTCAAAAAAATCGAGCCTTTATTAGCAGAAGGTAAAGCGGCTCGCGCTGCCAATTTAGACAAAGACGAACAAAAACTGATCAGAAGTTATGGTCTGATTACCCTAAAGCCAACCATGTATATCGCTAACGTTGCTGAGGATGGTTTTGAGAATAATCCATATCTTGATGCAGTGCGTAACTACGCTACTGGCGAAGATTCTATTGTCATTGCGCTATGTAACCAAATCGAATCTGAAATTGCTCAGCTTGATGAAGATGACAAAAAAGACTTCCTAGCTGAAATGGATATGGAAGAAGCTGGCCTTGATCAAGTGATTCGCGGCGGTTATGATTTGCTTGATATGCAAACGTATTTTACGGCTGGCGTCAAAGAAGTCCGCGCGTGGACAGTCGCTGTTGGCGCAACCGCTCCTGAAGCCGCTGGGGTGATTCATACCGACTTTGAACGTGGTTTTATCCGCGCTGAAGTCATTGCGTATGACGACTTTATCGAATACAACGGTGAAAAAGGGGCAGCTGCTGCAGGTAAATCACGCTTAGAAGGCAAAACCTATATCGTACAAGATGGCGATGTGATGCATTTCCGCTTTAACGTTTAACGTTCAACATTTAATATTTACAAGTACAAGCGGATTGCGTGTTTACACAGTCTTAGTAGAGAACAACCAAAAGCCAGCTTCAAAGCTGGCTTTTTTTATTATAATAAAGGGAAGAACGTTAAAATAATTAACCTCTCTAAAAACAACGATAAAATAAAATGATAAAAATAACGGACTATAACCTATGACTGCTTCTGTTAATCAAGTGCTTAATTCCAGTGACCATTGGGCAAAATTATTTAATGCCCAGCGTTTAGGGAGTCATAAAAAAGCCCCTGCCGAGGACAGCGCGCGCTCCTCCTTTCATAAAGATTACGACAGACTGGTGTTTTCACACTCCTTTCGCCAGCTTAACCAAAAAACCCAAGTCCATCCCCTGACCAATCAACTCGGTATTCATACGCGCTTAACGCATTCGCTAGAAGTTTCTTGTATTGGGCGCTCCTTGGGCATTATGGCGGCAGAGAAGCTGCATGATAAATTAGATGGTGGCTTACCAAATGGCGTCGCGCCCGCTGATGTCGGCGTCATTGTACAAGCGGCATGCCTTGCCCATGATATCGGCAACCCACCGTTTGGTCATGCCGGAGAGTACGCCATTCGTGACTGGTTTATGCATCCTGACCGTCAAAAGGTTTTGCAAAATTTAAACAACAATGAGCAGTTGGATTTGCTGGCTTATGAAGGTAATGCGCAGGGATTTCGTATTCTTGCCCGCAATGAGCACCACCCTGATTTAGGTGGTATGCGTTTGACTTACGCCACTTTGGGCGCGTTTATGAAATACCCTTGGCTTGCAACCCATAGCAACCCTATTTATCAAGACAGCTCTATTTATCACGACACTTCCATTTATCAAGGCAGTCCCACCACTAATATGCAAAAATTTGGCTGCTTTTATAGTGAGGCGGCGCAGTTAGAAGAGTTAGCAGCACGTTTACATCTGCCGCGCTCCGAGCAACACGATGGCTTTGCTCGTCATCCGCTGGCTTATTTATTGGAAGCGGCAGACGATATCTGCTATGCGCTGATAGATTTGGAGGATGGCATCAATTTGAATATGCTAAGCTATGCGGAGGTTGCAGCTATTTTTTATGAGCTGATTGGCGAGCGCCCTGACACTCTTAATTTACCCACTCATGTGTCAGTCAGGCAGCATTTGGCATCGCTGCGGGCACGGGCAATGATGCGTTTGGTCAATGCCGTCACCGATGCTTTTGTAGCCAATAGTAACGCTATGCTGGCAGGGACGCTACAAGGCAGCCTGTTTGCCCATTGTGATGCAACCGTACAAAGCGGCATCACCCAAGCTAAGCAATTGGCGCGTGAAAAGATATTTAATCACCCAAGTAAAGTACGCATGGAGCTGATGGCCAATCAATGCCTGCAGCGCCTGCTCGATGCTTTTATGCCATTGGCTTGGACAAATGAGACCAGTGCTTCCATAACCCAAATGTCCTTTGAGCAGCAGCGTCTGCTAAAATTGCTGCAGCCGCATCTCGATCAGCATCGTCGCGTTTTATCCGATGACACCTATGATAATATGCTCAATGTTTTAGACTTTATAACCGGTATGAATGACCATGAAGCGTATCGATTGGCGCAAGAGCTACAAGGACATTGGGGCACCATTGTTTAAATAACATGTTTAAGCAGCAAGTTTGAAAAGAAGTCTAGAAGCAATTTGAAACCGAGCTTAAAATTCAGTCTAAAACCAATTCTAAAAACTGGACAATCAACGATAACCGTCTATTTCATTCGTATTTTCGCAATGAAATGAGTATGATAGACATCTATCAGGTAATTTTGAAATATTATGAGTAGTCGCGAACAAAAGAAACTTCAAACACGGCACGCTTTTTTTAATGCGGTGCTCGATTTATGTATGACGGGGCAATCTTTTAGCTCAATCAGTCTCAGGCAAGTCACGCGTGAGGTTGGCGTGGTGCCGACCGCCTTTTATCGCCATTTTGATGACATGGAATCGCTCGGTCGTGCTTTGGTTATCGAAGAGTTGGGCGGTACGCTAGCCACCTTAAGTGACAACCTGCAAATTGGGCGCAAACGTAGCTTTGAGCGTCAAATCGCTAAAAGTATCCAGATGTTTTTATATATGGTCAGCGAGCAGCCGTGCTATTGGCAATTTTTAGTCAGTGAACGCTATGGCGGCTCAGAAGCGGTACGCAAAGCCATCAATGAGCTGATTAAAAACCACGGGCAGAGTCTAGCAGACGATTTAGCCCTACAACCTGCTTTTGCCCATATCAATACTTATGACCGTAGACTATTGGCTGAGGCTGGGGTCAATATGTTCTTTTCTTGGATTATTGATTGGCTAGAGCTGACCTATACCGAAGACCATGATGATGAAGTCGACTTGGCTGATATTGAAGATAAAAAACAGCTGATGCTGCATAATTGTACACGGCAAGCACAGATGCTTTTTTATGGTGCTTACAACTGGAAATCTACGGAAGAAACCCGTTTAAGTGATTAATTGGGCTTAATTTTTGCACGTTATTTAGCATTGGCTATCTATAACCATTAGAAAACTGGCCTAAAAGCCCAAAGTCGCTGCGTCACCACGCGTACCTCTTTGGGCTTTTTATTGTCAGTATTTTGAGCGTTTTTCGCATTACTATCAGCGTTATTAGCATTATTGCTGTTTTTATTACTATTATTATCGCTGCTATTTGCTATTTCACCCTCAGCCGCCGTTTTGCTAATAACAATGGTTGCAAAGCGTTGTCTTGCCTGACCACCATCTGCATTATCACTAGCGGTAATAAGCGCCATAAAAGCTTGGCTATCAACCGCTAATAATGGTGTTAACGCTTTGCGCTGCTCTGCTTTTACACTACTTAATATCGGCAACTGCCAGATATCATCAATAGAGCCAAATGCTTGCTTTGCTCGTAAGTCAACGATGCTCTGCATTTGCTGACTGCTCGCACCCTCTAGCAAAGCGGCCAGCAAAACGGGGCTGGCGGTATTGATATTAATGGGTAAATAATACGGCATCGCTGTGATATAGGGACGCAGTGCCGCTAATACTTGCGCATTGATACCCTTCACTTCTGCTAATTGATCGATACTGACCAACGCTTGATTGGGTAAAATGTTGTCTACACCGCTATTAGTCTGCTGAGCATAAACCACACTTTCATCACCGCCATCTTGATAGACCTCGCTGTCGCCATCTTGATAATCAAGAACAGCAATAGCAATATCTGGCGCCAAATTCAATTGGGTTAATAGCCGTTGAAACACTGCCACAGCAGCAGTATCAACGGCGCCATTATGATATAAATTATTAATATTAAAGCGACTGGCTTCATCACGTATTTCAATGCCAATACTATGTGCCCCCAAGGTATAAGGGGGTACAGGCTTTGCCCAGATATCTTGCGTACTATCAGTGTCATTTAGATTAGCATCAGCACGAATCAAGGTAACGGCCAATTGCTGACCTGCGTTGATATCTTGTAAGAGCTGGTTTTGGTCAAACAATAAGCCGCTACGCCTAATGGCAATCTTTTGGCTGGCAAGCATCGCCCCTGCAACCACAGTAATACTGACCACCAATAGCAAAATAGTCAGCAGCGCGACCCCACGTTGAGCGTTACCTTTTATAGGCATGATTGACTTCATTGCTGGCTTAGTTGGCATAAACAGTCTCTATCATTGACCAAATGGGGCATTTTCAGTAGCGTTGCCTGAGTTATTATCTACTACATTGCCATTGGCTGCATTATCGTTATTGGTGCTGTCATTACTGTTGCCGTTATTGTTGTTATTACTATCGTTACCATTGCCATTAGGGTTATTAGCATTAGGATTGTTAGGAATATTTTTATTGCTGGTATTTGTACTTATATTTGGGATTGGTTGCGGCGTCAGTGCCCATTGCCAAGTAATGGGCATATCCTGATAAGTAAAGTTGAGCACAATCCCTTTTGGCAGTAGCATAATTTCAGAGGGCGCATTAGCTGAATTTGCCGTCTGCCCTGCTAAAGTATTGTTATTGATATTGCTGCTGTCTTTATTGGGAAATTTGGCATTTAATTCAGGTAAATAAGCTTGCCAGCGCCCAGCCGTGACACCTTCAAGCAATACACTATCTAGACTAATGCTGTCACTGCCACCGGCAAGACTGGTATATTGACGACGAATTAAGCGCTCATCAGCAAAGATGTATTCGATATGCTGCACACTCGCGCTGCTTTGATAACGTGGGTCGAGGTCGGCAAAACGCACAAAGCTGATACGTGCGCCGTCTAGGCTCATAAAAGGTTCAGGCGCTGGTGCATTTTCTTGATTGCTATTATTAGTATTATTATTTGCAGCATTGTTGGTTGGAGCGTTATTAATTAAGGAATTAGCACCTTGCGTATCCACTGCCTGATAAGGAATCATTTGGTTCATATCTTGCTGTAACTGCAGATAGGCATATTGCAAAACCGCTAAATTATCCGCATGAAACTGCGCCCGTTCACGCGCACGGTTAACGCCATCAAATACTTGCCAGCCTGCAACCGCTA
>Ga0208435_100454_pt1 | contig 11675 bp, 10 predicted proteins | sample 24_taG_FD_184097 | JGI IMG/M metagenome (GOLD analysis project Ga0208435, IMG submission 184097) | Marine viral communities from Cariaco Basin, Caribbean Sea - 24_WHOI_OMZ (SPAdes) (version 2) | ecosystem: Environmental > Aquatic > Marine > Oceanic | place: Caribbean Sea: Cariaco Basin...
TTTTAGCATTGCCGGAGATATTTATGCTAACTAATACCGATCGCGAACAAATCATTGCTCAATACCAACGTGGCGAAAATGACACTGGTTCTCCAGAAGTTCAAGTAGCTCTATTGAGTGCTCGTATCAACGATTTGCAGAACCATTTTAAAGCACATAAAGCTGACCATCATAGCCGTCGCGGTCTTATCCGTATGGTTAACACGCGTCGTAAATTGCTTGATTACCTAAAAGGTAAAGATCTTGGTCGTTACACCACGCTTATCAGCCAGTTAGGTCTACGTCGTTAATCTAACGACAATAGTACGAGTGGATGCTAAAATAAAAGAAGCCATCATATGGTGCTATTTTAGAATTTTTGCTGATTCGCTTGGAACTTGCTTGTTGCTATCGATAAAATAGATTTTTCTAAAAACGGTGTGGAATAGTTTCACGCCGTTTTTTTATGCTTATTCATTTTCAAGATTGATTTTGGATAGCATTGGTTATAAAGACCAATTCAAAGTAGGTAATAGAAGTTTTCGTAAAAACAGTAACACTAGAGCCTAGAGCTAAGTGTTTTCTATCGATAATTGCTCTGTTCCGCAATTCATTGGTCAATGGCTATAAATCACTGTAAAATAATGCCTTGTGAGTTTGATAGTATATCTACTACATATATGGTGACTATTTATAAAATACCCGTTTCTTAGCTTATAGAATAGCTAGCTGCGCTAATATCCAACTCTCAAAAGCGCAGAAAAATAGCCTGTAGGGTTTTTAGCACCGAAGTCTTTTGACTTAAGGTCTTTTTGATAGTATTTATAGTAAAGCCAAAATTGAATGACCAAATATACACAATAGTACGATGTCTAGCACCGATAGGCATATGGAATAACTAGGTAATGTTATTGGCACTGGTTGAGATGATTTCTGAGAGAAAGACTGTCAATTATTAGTCATATACACTAGTAGTCACATACACAGATAGTAGTCACATACACAGAGTTTTAATGAAAAATATCAGCTTTTTATAATGCTGATATTACTTTCGTCAGTCAACATTAGGAAGATTATATGACAATGTTTAACACCATTAAGCGTGAATTTCAGTATGGCAACCAACAGGTTGTGATCGAGACAGGTCGTATTGCTCGTCAAGCAAACTCTATCTTAGTACATATGGGCGGCGTTACGGTACTTGTCGCAGCAGTGGTAAAGTCAGAGGCTAAAGAAGGTCAAAACTTCTTTCCGCTAACGGTTAATTATCAAGAAAAAATGTATGCAGCGGGCAAAATTCCAGGTGCCTATGGCAAACGTGAAGGTCGTGCAAGCGAGTTCGAAACCCTAACCTCGCGCTTAATCGATCGTCCGATTCGTCCGCTATTCCCTGAAGGTTACGTTAACGAAATCCAAATTACGGCAACGGTTGTTTCATCAGATAAGACTCAGTCTGGAGATATCGCAGCCTTAATCGGTGCTTCAGCAGCATTGGCCATCTCTGATGCGCCATTCAATGGTCCAGTCGCAGCTGCTCGTGTTGGCTTTATCAACGGCGAGTACATCCTGAACCCAACGATTGAGCAGCTTAAAGAGAGTGACCTTGACCTAGTGGTTGCCGGTACTAAATCTGCTGTATTGATGGTTGAGTCAGAAGCAGCTGAGTTGTCAGAAGATCAAATGCTAGGCGCGGTACTATATGGTCATCAGCAACAGCAAATCGTTATTGATAACATTGCTTCAATGGCAGAAGAAATCGGTACTGCTAAGCAGCAGTATACTGCCCCTGAGCGTGATCAAGCGCTTACTAGCAGCATGAAAGAGCAGTTTGGCGAGCAAGTTGCTGACGCTTATACGATTACTGATAAGCAAGCGCGCTACACTAAGCTTGATGAAATCAAGCAATCAATTATCGATGCGCTCGCTGGTGATGCTGAGTCAGAAACTTACGCTGATACAGTATCTGAGCTAAAAGAAATTTATAACGATCTTAAATATCGTACGGTTCGTGACAATATCTTGTCAGGTAAGCCGCGTATTGATGGTCGTGATCTTGAGACTGTTCGTGCCCTTGACGTACAAGTTGGTGTATTGCCATACACGCATGGTTCAGCATTGTTCACACGCGGTGAAACGCAAGCATTGGTTACGACCACGCTTGGTAACAGCCGTGATGTCAACATGATTGACTCACTAGGTGGCACGATTCGTGACCATTTCATGCTGCACTACAACTTCCCACATTTCTCAGTAGGTGAAACGGGCCGCGAAGGTATTCCAAAACGTCGTGAAATCGGTCATGGTCGTCTAGCTCGCCGCGGTGTACAAGCGATGCTACCGGATAGCGAACGCTTCCCGTATGTCATCCGTGTAGTATCAGAGATTACTGAGTCAAACGGTTCATCTTCTATGGCGTCTGTTTGCGGCGCAAGTTTGGCATTGATGGATGCTGGTGTTCCACTAAAAGCACCAGTTGCTGGTATCGCCATGGGTCTGGTTAAAGAAGGTGAGCGTTTCGCTGTCTTGTCAGACATCTTAGGTGATGAAGATCATCTTGGCGATATGGATTTTAAAGTTGCTGGTTCTAAAGACGGTATTACTGCGCTGCAGATGGATATCAAAATCGAAGGTATTACGCCTGACATCATGGAGCAAGCGCTTAAGCAAGCCCATGCCGGTCGTATCCATATTTTGGACGCGATGAATAAAGTATTGCCTGAGAGCCGTACTGAAATCAACGCTCATGCACCAAACTATGCGGTAATTGAGATCAATCCGGATAAAATCCGTGACGTAATCGGTAAAGGCGGCGCGATGATTCGTCAGCTAACCGAAGAGACTGGCGCAGTTATCGATATCGATGATGGCGGCACGATTCGTATCTTTGGTGAAAACAAAGCGGCAACTAAAGCAGCTATCGGTAGAATCGAAGCGTTGACTGCAGAAGTTGAAGTGGGCAAAACTTATGAAGGTACGGTTGCTCGTATCGTTGATTTTGGCGCGTTTATTAACGTCTTGCCAAACACTGATGGCTTGGTACACATCTCACAAATCGCTGAAGAGCGCGTTGAGAATGTTTCTGACTACCTAAAAGAAGGTCAGATCGTTAAAGTCTTCGTCCAAGACGTTGATAACCGTGGTCGTATTAAATTGACTATGAAAGGTATCGAACAAAGCTAATCGATATCTAATATAGTCAACATCTAAAAACCGCTTTAAGTCTCTCATCATGAGTGCATAAGGCGGTTTTTTTATGGGTGTAAAATCTTATTTGCAGTAGAATATCTTATTAAAGTAACTGGTCTATATCAAAGTGATTGGTCTATATTAAAGTCTTTAGGAAGATGAATATCGATACGAACTTTAGGCAAATCTTGTAGGTGCTGTAAGAGTAACGGTAAGATATCAGCGTGCCAGTCTAACGCAAGTGAGCCTGCGTTTGCTAAATTGGCTGCGTTGGACACGTTAGCTCTATCATTTCGTGAGTGGTTATGAATAAGTGGGCGTGCGAGGAGGGCAATTCTACGAATACCTTGATAACGGATGAGCGGGATAAGCTGCTCAGATAAATCATTCAGCGCGGCAATCAACCATTGTGACCGTGTGGGGTGGTAAGGATGATTTGATACCACAAGATTAGCGATATAACTGGGCTGATTACCATTACTGCTGATACTTAAACCAGCTTGCTCAAGCGCGCGTTTATGCAGTAAGCAGCTGCCAACACTCAGACTGCCATCGCGGCATGCGCGATAGTAACGTTGATAATTATCAGCAAATAAAGTCTTAGCTTTTGTGAGAACAGGATCTAAAAGAATCCCTGCAGTATTGACTGGTAGAATAAGCAGCTGCGCGCTACTATTTAAGATAGGGGCATGGGTTAGTTGTATATTTGCCATTGTCAGCCCCTTGATAAAAGTCTAAATAATTAGCTACTGTTTGTCGCCGTTTGTCTCGGCTTCTAATTGCGCTATTTGTTGTTCAAGTAGGGTGATTTGCTCTGCTTTCATATCAGTTAATTGCTTGTTCATCGTCAGTTGTTCAGCAGCCAGTTTTTCTTGTTCGGCTAAGCGCTTACGCTCGTCTTCTAAGCGATCTATTTCTTCTTTAGCAAGACTATCTGTTTCTGGCAAAGCCGCATTTAAGATCGCATCAGCATTAGGTATTTGATTAACTGTAGTTGTCTCATTAGTATTTGACGTTAAGTCACTATTGTTTAAACTATTGTCATTATTACCTAAGGACGTAGCATCTAATTGAGTAGCGCTATCTTGTTCGGTCGTCGGTGGTGTACTTTCGATAGGCGCAGTATTAGTGTCTATCGAATTGTTTTTCCAGACCAAGTAGCCAATCAGTAATGCCGCTAATATAATAATTGACCACCATTTCTGGCGTGACTTAGTGGGCTTTTTTTTCAGTGATTTGGTTGACAGAGGACGCATTTTTTGGCTTTTCATACTATAGTCGATTTATGTTAGAAATGTAAGTAGCCATACTATAGCAAACTCAAAATAAAAAGCCTATCTATTGCTAGATAGGCTGGTAGCTATTAAGACTTGACGCTTAATATTTAAGGCTTGAATTTTACTGTGCCGCTAGTACCAGTAGCCATAGCATCACGTATAAGCTGATCTTCCGCATGGTTTTTGGCACTGATTGCATCAGGATCAGGGCGATGTTCGCTATGTCCACATAATGTGCATTCGATGTACTCATCAGGTTCTGGGGCGACGATGTTTATTTGTACCACCGCATCCATCACTTGACACTTAGGGCAGCGAACACCAGATAAAAACTGCCGCTTTGGTCGCGTTGATTGATAGCGCATTTAAATCATTCCATGTGTTGTTGAGGCATTAGCAGCAGCACGGCCTTTTTTAGTATCAGCAAAACCGCTATGACGTAACAACGCATCGATACTGGCACTGCGACCACGGAAGTTTTCAAAGTTGGTCTTGGCAGGGAAGCTACCACCGACTGATAGGATAGTATCACGGAAGGCTTTACCAGTGACAGGGTTAAAAATACCTTCTTCTTCAAACTTGCTAAAGGCATCTGCCGATAGCAGCTCCGCCCATTTATACGAGTAATAACCTGCCGCATAGCCGCCTGCAAAGATATGACTAAAGCCGTTGGCAAAACGGTTGTAGTCAGGTGTCTGCATGATAGCAATGTCGTCTCGAACGCTATTTAGCGTGGCTAATATACCGTCATAATCTAGCGCTGGCGTATGCGCATGAATCAATAAGTCAAACAGTGCGAATTCGATTTGACGTAGGGTTTGCATGCCGCTTTGGAAATTCTTCACCGCCAATAACGCTGCAAGTTTGTCTTTTGGTAATGGCGCACCCGTTTCGACGTGGCTACTAATCAGCGCAATACCTTCGGCATCCCATGCCCAGTTTTCCATAAACTGACTGGGCAGCTCGACCGCATCCCATTCAACGCCATTGACCCCAGCGACATCACCGACCGTCACTTGGGTTAATAAATGATGGAGACCATGACCAAACTCATGGAATAGAGTCAATACTTCATCATGCGTCAATAGACTTGGTTTGCCATCGAGGGCAGGGGTAAAGTTGCCCACCATAAAGCAGACGGGCAATTGCTGATGATTTTTTTCATCATAACTATAACGCGACTGAAAACCACTCATCCACGCGCCGCCGCGTTTACCACTACGAGCAAATAAGTCAAAGTAAAAACCACCAAGCACGTTATCATCAGCATCAAACAACTGATAAAAGCTAACATCATCGTGCCAGCGTGATACGAATGCCGTTTGCTCTTGGACTTTGATACCATATAGACGCTCAACGATGGCAAATAACCCGCCAATTACTTTTGGCAGTGGAAAATATGGGCGTATTTCTTCTTGCGATAAACTAAACTCACTTTGCTTTACTTTTTCGGCGATATAAGCACTGTCCCACGCCTGTAACTCCTCAATACCGTAATCCTGCGCATACTTTTGCAACTGAGCTAAGTCTTGCTTAGCCGCTGGAGTTGCTTGCGTGGCCAAACTCCGTAAAAAGGTTTCTACTTCTGCCACGTTATCTGCCATTTTAGTCGATAGTGAGACTTCTGCATAATTGTCAAAACCCAATAGCTTGGCTTTTTGCTCACGTAATTGCAGGATTTGACCCATGATATCGGCGTTGTTTAGCGACTCACCTTTGGCATTGGTATGCGCATCAAACTCAGAAGCACGGGTGACATAAGCACGGTACATAGTCTCACGCAAACTGCGATCATCCGCATGGGTCATGATGGCAAGATAAACAGGAATATTTAAGCTTGCCACGTAATAAGGACTTGGTAACGCATCGACTTCTACTTGCGTAAGCGTACCGTTAGCAAGCTGGCGGGCTTTATATTGTTCGCCAGCGTCTGCGAGTAGCGCCAGCCCACTTTCGGTTAGACCTGCCAATTGCTCTTGCTGCAGCGGTAAGGCATAAGCTTGAGTGGCATCCAATACGTTATCTGAAAAGGTCGCTGATAAGGTGGAAAGCTGACTTTGAATAGCCGCAAATTTTTCTTGTTCATCTTTTGGTAATGCGACGCCTGACAGCTCAAAACTGCGTAGCGCAAGCTCAATAGCCCGCGCTCGTGCAGGCTCAAGCGTAGCAAAAAATGCTGTGTCATTGACGATGGTTTGATAGCGACTAAATAGTGGCTGATGCTGTCCCACTCGTGTGCCATAAGCAGATAATTTAGGTAGCAGTTCATGATGGACATGACGAATGTCGTCATTGCTCATGACACTATTGAGGTGCGATAAAATACCCCAACTGCGATCCAATGCCAGATTAATATGATCAAAAGTCATCACATCGGCCAGTGCTTGCTCAGCACTGATATTAGTCGGGCTGTTATGGCTGTCAGTATCTGCGCTCATCTCATCTAAAAATGTATTGGCTGCATCGATTGCACCGATGACATGGCTTTGTAATGTACTTGGCGAAACGTTGTCAAAATCGACAAGGCGTAAATCTGTAGGAAGGGTTTTCATAAAAGTATCCGATATCTGATCGTAGTGAATGAATTATTATTGAGTAAACGTCGTTTTGTATAAGAGATTGGCTTGTCGCAAAATCTAGAACGTCAGTAGCTTTCTGTTATTTTTCTTTTTTGCTGTCTCATTGATAAGCTATATAAAAGATGGGTTCGTTTGACGAAAATGCAACCTAAGCATTAACTATAAAGAAAGTGAATCGAGAAGATAGTGGATATTTAAGGGGTTTAAAAGGGATCAGTCAGTCTTTTAGAACAATACAGAGTGTTCTACTTACAAAGCGCTATCATTTGCTTGCAAATTAACCCTACAGCGAGTGAGGTTTGACTGCTAGCATCAAGGCAATGGAATAAAAAGATTAAGTACTACTGATAGCAGAAACTATGAATCAGTTGATTCATAGTAAAAATCACAATGTTAAAAGTAAATGATAATAAAACAAGGAGCAATAAATGAAAGCGACTCTCAAAAGTTTACGTGAAACCAAAGCCAATCCTGCGGTTAGTATCTTTGTTAAGACTCATCGCGAGCATCCTGCTAATGATCAAGATCCCATTGCCCTGAAGAACCAATTAAAAGTGGCTGAAGAACGCTTAACCAACGAATACGATAAGCGCACAGCGACTACCATACTCGATAAGATTCATGATAAGACCAAAGAGCTCAATCACAACTTAAATCTTGATACCTTGGCTATTTTTGCCAGTACCGACGATGTGCAAGTTATCCGTATGCCGATTGACACCACGGAGCGTGTGGTGATTTCACATCGTTTTGCGACTCGAGATTTAGTGCGTGATATGGCAAGCGCGGTGCATTATTACACCTTGGTGCTCACTCGTGATAATGCCCGTTTGATTGAAGCGTCTAATGATCGCGTGGTGAGAGAGTTCGATAAGGACGACGACCTGCAAAAAAATATGGATAATATTCCATTCCCTATTGAAAACAATGGTCTATATACGACAGGCGACGGTGGATCGGATCGCTCGTCTAATAATGAAAGTAGCTATCTAAAAGAGTTTTTTAATCAGGTCGATAAAAGTGTCCAAGAGCTGTGGGGTGAGCATAAAATGCCTTTGGTCGTCGTTGGCGATGCTAAAAATATCGGCTACTATAAAGAAGTTTGTGATCGTCCAGACAACATCATTGCCACAGTGTCAAATGCGACCAATCTAGAGGATGGTAGTGCTCAGCATATTATCAATAGTGTGCAAGAGGCGGTGGAAGGCTATCGTACATCACTGCATCAAGCTGCCATGGGTGAGATTGATAAAGCACGCGGTGCCAATATGTTACAAACAGATCTACAAGAAGTCTACCGCAGTGCCTTCCAAGGTGCAGGCGAGACGCTTTATGTCCGTCGTGGTTATATACAATCAGCCAAAATTGATGAAAAGGCGCAGACTTTGAGTCTTGCAGATGATGCGGCTTCAGAAGGCGTTACTGATGATGCCATTGGCGAAATCATTGAGCATGTCATTCATAATGGTGGCGAAGCAGTATTTATGCCACAAGATATTATGGGTGAAGATCAACCAATTGCTTTGGTGACACGCTATTAATTGCTAGATAGTGCTTATTGATGACAATCCTTTGCGAATTCGCCATTGATAGAAGATAGGTATAATATGGGAGCATTGGTTCGATAAGAATCAATGCTCTTTTTACATTGATGATATATTAAGCCTTTACCTAAAACATATGCTTGATTGCCGTAGATTGTTAAATGATGCGAAATAACATACCAAATACTCTCATGCTATTTAGCGTCACAGCAATGATAGCCTTTAGCTCCAGTCTCAGTATGGCAGAGACAGATGTGAATAATATATCTGTGAGCCATCTATCATGGGGTCAATTGCCGCCTTCTATTCAAAACTATTATCAAATAGACTCTAAAAAAAATAAAATGAGGCTAAAGACCAAAGATATTGTTGCTATTCGTTCTTGGATTGGCACAGTAGGAGAACAGTATTTGGTTCAATTACAGCGTTTCAATTCAACCAATAGCCCCGGCGAGCCAGCAGGAGAGGTCTTCACGCATTTATATGTTATAGATGAACAAGAGGTTTTACGAGTATGGCAAATATATGATTATGTACCCTGCGATGGGTTAGATGTAATCGCAGAATTCGCTAAAAACACCGCCGTAGTGACTGATATTAATAATAACGGTGTTGTCGAAGTGAGTGTGCCTTATTATCTCGGTTGTCGTGGTGACGTAAGTTACGATGAGATGAAAGTAATCATGTACGAAGGGCAGCAAAAATTCGCCATCCGTGGTAACTCTGCAATTTGTAACGCCAAGACAGGTCAGCCAGTTGACGCTACTGGTTATTATGGTGGCGACTATAAGGTTGATGAAAAATTACTACAGCAATCAGCGCTATCAGCTTCTCAAAAATCAGTATTTAGGCGTCACTTGCAATCAGTGTGGCGCGATAATCAATGTTCCATTTATTTTAAGTATGATGACTAATTCTATGACTATCACGACCTCTTTTGTGCTAACCAGCTATAACATTCATAAAGGCATGTCGCCGATGAATCGCCAAGTTAAAATACAAGGTATCGCCCAAGCGCTCGATATTATTGGCTCCGATGTACTGTGTCTCCAAGAAGTGCAAGGTCAGAATCTTAAGCGCAATATGCAATACAACGAATACCCTGACCAATCGCAACATGAATGGTTTGGTGAATATTTACAGCTGCAAAATAGCTATGGTAAAAACTCAGAGTATGAAAATGGTCATCATGGCAATGCGGTATTGAGCCGCTTTCCATTAGATCCTAAGCATAACGTCAATATCACCGTTAATAAGCTTGAGCAGCGTGGCGTCTTGCACTGTGAAGTACAACCAGTTGGATGGGATGTACCAGTGGTTGTACTGTGTGCACACCTAAATTTGTTTGAGCGTGATCGCATCAAGCAATATGAAGCCATTGCCAACTATGTTCGTAATGAGATTGCACCTGATCAACCACTGATTTTGGCAGGAGATTTTAATGATTGGAAAAAAATGTCTTGTGATAAGCTTGCTACTAGCTTGGGTATGACCGAAGCTTTCAAGCATTGTCATGGCAAACTGCTGCCAACTTTCCCAGCCAAGCTTCCGGTGCTGAGCTTAGATCGTATTTATGTGCGTAATCTAAGAGTGAAAAATGCATGGGTGCATACGGGCAAACCATGGTCGACACTGTCTGATCATCTGCCACTCAGTGCGGAATTGGCACACTTATAAATGATTATTAGATAAGCTTAAGTTATTCACTAAAAATAAAATTGAATGCAAAAATAAAGCAATAGATACCTATAAGGATATATAACGATGTCTACTCTTTCTCATAATGTGCTACCAACGACCCAACATGCTGTACTCATACGTGAGTTTGGCGAACCTGAAGTGATGAGCTATCAAGAGGATGTGGCCATTCCTGTGTTAACAGACAATCAGGTATTGGTCAAAGTCGCTTATGCGGGTATCAATCCTGTCGATTACAAAACGCGTCAAGGCAAAGGCTGGGGCGCTGATGCCATTCAAAAAGACAAGTTTGATAAAAATGAGCCTGCAATTTTGGGGTTTGATATGTCAGGCACTGTGGTCGATAGTCGTAATGAGCAATTTACTATCGGTACACAGGTCGCTGCCCTGACTTTTCATGGTGGCTGTTATGCAGAGTATGTAGCAGTCGATGCTGACATGCTGGCAAAAGTACCGAATTCTGTCACGTTACAGCAAGCAGGTGCGCTGCCTTGTATTGGACAGACGGCGATACAGTTTGTAGAGTTTGCAAATATTCAAAATGGTGAGCATGTGGTGATAAACGCGCCAGCAGGCGGCGTGGGTCACTTGTTGATTCAGCTGCTCATGGATAAAGTGGCTAAAAACAATATCAAGGTGACCGTTATTTGCTCACCAGAAAAATATGCCAAGCTTGATGAAATAATAGATACCAATCAGCTTACAGGTTGGATTGATTATACCAAAGATGGTGAATTCCCTGAATTACAGGCAGATGTGCTACTGGATTTGGTCGGTAATGAAGCAGGCGTGCGAGCGCTTAGCGTGCTCAAATCTGGTGGTCGCGTCAATGTATTACCAACGATTTGGGTGGATAAACTCAAAAAAGCGGGTAGACAGAAACAGTTAAAGGTAGCAGGTTATAAGGCGCAGCGTAGTGGTGAAGATATGGCGCGAGTTTTACAGCTCGTTGCAGATGGTAAGCTAACGCTACGTATTCAGCAAACTTATCCATTGTCTAAAGTGGTCGCGGCTCATCATGAGCTGCAAAAAGGTGCTGCTTTTGGCAAGATCGTTTTGGAAGTGAGCTAGGGCATGTCTTCAATATGAAGGCATGCGACTAAATGGGCTAAAAATGGTTAAATTTTGCCAAACGAAGTCAAATAACGGGTTAATATCGATATTAATCAGCTATTTTCCTTGTTTGGCTACCGTTTATCTCATTTTTATCCCCATTTTTAAAACGAGGACGCGCTCTAGCTTATATTAAGTTACATTAATTTAATGCGGTAGCACTTTTCGAAAGGTGAGGCTGATGCGCCCTGATGCGACAGTTTTGGTTTTTGTAATGGTGTGCTTCCAAAAATCCTGCGTATCGCCATGCATAACGATAAGCTGACCGGACTCAAGATATAGCTCAACTTTGACGGGCT
>Ga0208435_100455_pt1 | contig 11636 bp, 7 predicted proteins | sample 24_taG_FD_184097 | JGI IMG/M metagenome (GOLD analysis project Ga0208435, IMG submission 184097) | Marine viral communities from Cariaco Basin, Caribbean Sea - 24_WHOI_OMZ (SPAdes) (version 2) | ecosystem: Environmental > Aquatic > Marine > Oceanic | place: Caribbean Sea: Cariaco Basin | collected...
GTAGCACCAGTGCCCAAACCGTGCCGAATAGCGCCATTGTTAGTAATGATGGTTATGATTATGTGATGCTAGTGACTAATGTTAATAGTCAAAACGGTCAAAACGGTCAAAGCATTGGCCGTATCAAACAACAACGCGTGACCTTAGGTGAGCGCTTTGGTGATAGTGTGGCGCTGACAGAGCCATTACCTGCAGAAAGCCGACTGGTAAAGCAAGGCGGTAGCTTCTTAAACGATGGTGACTTGGTACGTGTCGTTGATGGTTTAAATACAGCCGATGATAAATCGGGTAGCCAAGCTGGTAAAACGGCAACCGCCGCAAGCACTGGCACAGCCACGCAGGCGCGCTCATGAGTTTAAATGTTTCCGCTTACTCGATTAGAAATCCTTTAGTTGCCATTTTGCTATTTGTGCTGCTGACCTTGGGCGGCATCTACGGCTTTATGCAAATGAAGGTGCAGCAGTTTCCCGATATTGACCTGCCAGCGGTGGTGGTCACGGTAACCTTGCCGGGTGCTGCGCCATCGCAGCTCGAAAACGATATTGCAAAAAAGGTGGAAAATAAGCTCACCAGTATTGAGGGCGTCAAACATATTCGCACCACCCTGCAGACGGGCGTAGCGACCATAGCCACCGAGTTTGTCTTAGAAAAAGACATTCAAGAAGCGGTCGACGATGTGCGTTCGGCAGTCGGTGAGGTACGGGGCGATTTGCCAGCCGCTGCCAATGATCCTATTATTACCAAGGTTTCAACGTCAGGTTTCCCCGTCGTTACCTACTCTGTTGCCTCTGAAAATATGAATGTGGAGGATTTATCTTGGTTCGTTGATGATACGGTCACCAAGCGTTTATCCGATATTCCAGGGGTCAGTACCGTCAGCCGTATCGGCGGTTTGCAGCGTGAGATTACCGTTGCCGCTGACCCTATTACTCTAAGTGGTCTTAAGCTTTCTATCACTCAGTTATCCAATCAAATCACTGGTATTCAGCAAGACAGCTCAGGCGGTGAAGCAGAAGTAGGCAAAACTACCCAGACCATTCGTGTACTTGGGGCGGTTGAGAGGGCCAGTGATTTAAATAATTTACAAGTTGCTGTGCCGACAGGTGGTACGCAAGCGCTCGGACGTATGGCGCAAATCACCGATGGCGCCGCTGACCCAAGCTCGATTGCCAAGCTAGATGGCGAAACCGTGGTGGCATTTAATATCACACGTTCGCGCGGTGCCAGTGAGGTTGAGGTCATGGAGCTGGTTGATGCCGAGCTTGCCAAGCTGTCAGCCGATATCGGCAATATCGATATTGAAAAAGTCTACGATAGAGCCACGCCAATTGCCGAGGATTATCAAGCATCTTTACGTATGTTGATAGAAGGCGGTTTGCTTGCCGTAGTCGTGGTGTTCTTATTTTTACGCAATATCCGCGCGACCTTTGTAGCGGCTGTAGCGTTGCCACTGTCAGTCATTCCTACTTTTTTAGGTATGTACTTATTTGGCTTTAGTCTTAATATTATCTCGTTATTAGCACTGTCACTTGTCATCGGTGTACTGGTCGATGATGCGATTGTAGAAGTCGAAAACATCATCCGCCATTTGCGTATGGGCAAAACCCCTTATGAAGCCGCGATGGAAGCGGCTGATGAGATTGGCTTGGCAGTCGTCGCGACCACCTTTACCCTAATTGCGGTGTTTTTACCGACGGCATTTATGGGCGGTATTGTCGGGCAGTTTTTCCGGCAATTTGGTTGGACAGCGGCCTTATCGATATTTGCATCGTTAATGGTCGCGCGTCTTATCACCCCGATGATGGCCGCTTATATATTGCGCCCAGAAAAAAAGCATGTCGAAAAACAAAGCGCGCTGATGGATTGGTATTTAAAAGTGGTGTCATGGACGCTGCATCATCGTTGGATTACGATGGGGGCGACGTTAATATTGTTTGTGGCGTCATTGGCTTTGGTGAAATTACTACCGACGTCCTTTATCCCTGATAATGATATTGACCAGACGCGGGTCGAGATTGAGCTGACCCCCGATGTGGCGCTCGAAGATACCGAGCGTGTTGCGGCGATGGCCAGTGAACGTATACTGGCGATGCCTGAAGTGACCAATATTTTTACCTCAGTAGGAGAAGCGCAAGCAGCAATGGAAGCCAGCTCAGGCGGCAAAGCTGAAAATATCGCAGGTTTGGATATTGTGCTTGCTCCAAGAGCCGAGCGTGGCTCTAAGCAAGAGATTGAGCGTCAGATAAGCAGCATGTTGGCAGAAGTGCCGGGCGCGCGCTTTTCCGTTGGTTTATCGAGTGGCGGTGAAACTGGTTATAATTTTTCTTTAACCAGTACCGATCCGCGCCTGCTTGAGCAAACAGCGCAGCAAATGATGGCAGAGATTCGGGCGTTACCAAGCGCCGGCGCTGTCACCAGTGATCGCAGTCTGCCGCGCCAAGAGCTGACAGTGACACCAAATAGACTGGCGATGGCTGATAAAGGCGTGACCACGCAAGATATTGCCACCACCTTACGTGTGGCGACCGTGGGCGATTATGAGCAGCGTTTATCTAAGCTCAATCTTGATACGCGGGAGATACCGATAGTGGTACGTTTGCCAGATATCGCCAAGCAAAATGTCAGTCAATTAGAGGGCTTATATGTGCCGAGTGCCTTACCTGCGGGACAAGGCGTACGAGTGGGTGAAGTGGCGTCGTTAGACTTTGGTACTGGACCTGCGCAAATCAGCCGCCTCGATCGTGAGCGGGCGATTAGTATCACCGTCCAGCCTGCCAATGGCGAGCTTGGCGACTTGGTGCAAGCGGTTAAAAGCATACCCAGTATGCAACAGATGCCAGCCTCTATTACCATTATTGACCAAGGGCAAGCGGAAAACATGGCTGAGCTATTTAGCGGCTTTGTGATTGCGATGTCGGTCGGTGTGGTCTGTATCTTAGGCGTGCTTATTTTATTATTTGGTCGTATCTTGCAGCCCTTTACCATTTTGATGGCGTTACCGTTATCTATCGGTGGCGCTTTTGTCGGCTTGGTGATTACCAATAGCAGTCTGTCGATGCCATCGATGATTGGTTTTATTATGCTGATGGGTATCGCCACCAAAAACTCTATCTTATTGGTCGATTATGCATTGATTGCACAGCGCCGAGGTTTGGCGCGTTTTGATGCCATTATCGATTCTTGTCGTAAGCGTGCGCGGCCAATTATTATGACCACCATTGCGATGGGCGCTGGCATGCTGCCTTTAGTATTTGGTTGGGGCGATGCCGATCCCACCTTCCGTCGTCCGATGGCCGCTGCGGTATTGGGTGGTTTGGTGACCTCAACCTTATTAAGTCTCGTAGTCATTCCCGTGGTTTATACCTTGATGGATGACTTATCAGAATGGTTTGGCAAATGGTTGATACCGCATGGGAAGGATAAGGAAAGCAAAGTTATTGAAAAGTAAGCTATATTTAGAAAGCATAAAGCATAAAGCATAAAGCATAAAGCATAAAGCATAAAGCAGAAAGCATAAAGCATGATGCTCAAATATAGCCAACTATCAAAATCATCAAGTAGATAAGGTAAGTCATCCATTGAATATTGATATTGAAGGTGTAAAGTATTAGTTTTGTTTAAGGAGCTTTACTAAAATATTAATTAATATTCATAAAATTTCATATAATCTTGTAAAAGAGTGTTTTCAAGTTTGGATGCTTATTAATATTTTATATTTTATAAAACCTTGAATTTAAACCATAAATAAAATTAACTTTTGTAAAAATAATGCGATTGGGTCGATAAAAGTATTGAAATAGATTAAAGATTGCTTTATTGTACCCGTATCAATTTTACTGAAAATGACAATGCTATAATGTTATAGTATGATTATTGCGCTATAGCATTTTACATTGACATAAAGCAGACGGTTTGGTAATCTGAGTGTTAAGCTGTTCGCTTGCTACAAGCTGTAGTTAATGGCGAAGGATACCGTACTATCTATATGAGTAGTTCTTACATCGATATGAGGAAATAAAGATGAAACAAAAACATTTAGCATTGGCATTGAGTGCCGTCTTCGCAGCAACAGCACTAGCAGGTTGTGGTAGCGATGGTGGCGATTATAGTTATGATCCAGAAAAACCTCCTGTTGTAACTCCTCCAACTGACGGTGGTGAAACTCCTCCAACTGACGGTGGTGAAACTCCTCCAACTGACGGTGGTGAAACTCCTCCAACTGACGGTGGTGAAACTCCTGAAACTCCTGAGCCACCAATAGGCGATGGCGAAGTTACGGATCCAGCAGAGCCAGGCGATTTTGACTTAAACTCTTCAGTTGTTGGCCAACAGTATATCCGTGGTACAACTGCAAAGTTTGACAAAAATGCTGCAACAAACAATGATCTTGCAAACAATGGTAGCTCTACAGTAACCAACTTCAAAGATCTACAAAACAAAAAAATGACAAACATTGTCGTTGCTCAGTATCCTGATGCTACACGCCCTAACGCTGATGGTACCCCAGGTATTGTTCAGTATGTATTAGGAGCGAAGCCTGTCGCTAACCCGCAAATTAGCGATGATAATTCATTGCAAAATGAAAATGACGTTGATGTATTGGGTGCCTTTGTTAATGTAACAAAAGAACAGTCAGCAGATACAGCACCGTTATTTAATATAACTGGCGTAGAAACTAACGTTATTACTGGTAATGAAAATATTACACAGGGTCATAATTCTGCTGGAGCTGAAGCTGCTGGAAAGAATAATGTAAGAATATTCGGCGCATTATCAACTACTGAAGCTGAAGCTGCTGCAAGAGTATTAAGAGGTGAAGGTAATAGTGCAGCATATTTAGTTAAAGACAATAAAGGTAATGCAATAAACCTTAATAGCTTTGATGTTGAAACTAATGGTTTTAATACTAAAGGCCTTGACCTTAAAAATGTTCAGTACGGACGTGTAACTGGAAGCTTAGACGGTGTAGAAGCTGAAGACATCAATGGAAAAACTTACATTGTTGCAGATTTTGCTGACAAAAACATCGCCGGTAATACAGATCAAACTGATATCTATTTCTATCGTGGTCTAGATCAAACATCTACTACACGTATGAATGAGCTTCAAGCTGCTGGTGGTACCTATCAGTATGCTGGTCATGCATTAATGTATGGTATTGATAATAGCTTTAATGGTGAAGATGGTGCTGGTGGTTCTAACTCAGTAGCATTTGGTACCAACGGTAATGCTATCGGTAACTTCGTTCAAGCAGAGTATGATGCGACCAACCGTAAGGTAAGTGGTAGTATCTACAACGTTTGGAATAAAGATAAGACTGACAATACTGGTAAAGAAGTTAAAGCAGTTGACTTAGTTAAGTTCAATGGTGATGTAAAAGGTAATACAGTTCTTGGTGAGTCTTATCTGACTTATAAAACTGGTGATAAAGGTAGCTTCACAGGTAGTTTCTTCGGTAAAAATGCAGAAGAGATGGGTGGCGCATTAAACTCTATCACAAATGAATATGGTAAATCTTCATGGGGTGGCGTATTCGGTGCACAGCAGCTTCCTAAAGACAGTGTAGTTGTGCCTCCAAAAGACACTACTATCCCACCTATCTTTAACACTGGTAAAGATAGTAAGTAGTAAGTTTATTATTTAGACTAATATATTTTAATGCCGAACGGCCACCTTAGGTGGCCGTTTCTGTATCTAACAATTAGTAAATTACTGATAGGAACATTTATGCAATATCTGCGATACTCTAATATGTATGGTCCTTTAGCTTTAGTCATTGGTTGTCTGAGTAGCACAAGTATGCATGCAGCTAATGCTCCTCTAGCGCCCCAAGACAGGTCGCCAGAAAGTTATGCAAAAGTAACAGAAGACGTTGTAATTCCTAGAGATTTTGAACCTTTATCAACAGAATTACCTTCAGATGATACTGGTCCAACAATGACCAAAGAAGAAAGTAAAATATACTTAAAAGCTCACCCTAATGAATTTGAAACTCTATTAGGAAATTTTCTTAAACAAGGGAACGCAGATGCTTTAGAAGAGCTATTACCTCTATATCAACAAGTGCCTAATTACGATCCTTCAGTAATAGATTGGGGTAATGCTATTATTGCCGCAAAAAAAGGTAATCTGGATGAAGCTGTACGTATGTATCGCAAAATTAACGCTCAGTTACCAGAGATACAGATATTAAGATTTCAGTTAGCAATGGCACTGTTTGCTAATCGTCAATTTATAGCAGCAGAATCTGAATTTGAGAAATTACGTAGCGAAGCTAAAACAGAAGGCGATATAGAAGTTATTAATAAATATTTAGAAGCTATTAATCAGCAAAATGGCTGGGATTTTAATGCATCTGTTTCATATCTTAATGATAGTAATATTACTAATGCTCCAAAGCAAGGGACACAGCTTGATTTAGGTAATGGAACAGGTATCACTTATACTTCCCCAAGAGAGACAGGTAAAGGTTTAAATATAAGTTTACAGGGCGATAAAAAGTGGCTGTATGACAATAAAGTGTTTACGGCTTTACATCTGAATGGTTATGGTAAATATTATTGGGATAATAAAAACTATAATGATGTTACTGCGGGTGTGGGTGTAGGAGTAGGTTACCAAAATACCGTTACCGAAGTAGAGGCTGCGCCATTTTATAATAAGCGCTGGTACGGTCAAGGTACGAATGGTGATGGAGACTTACATAGTTATACAGATACTACTGGTATAAGGCTAAGTTTAAATCAATGGCTTAGCCCGAAACTACGTTATCAAGGCTTAGCAAGCTATTCTAAGTCAAGTTATATAGATCGTTATGATTATAATGATGGTGAGGATTGGCTACTTGCTAACACAGCTATTTATTTCCCAAATGGTCAGCAATTTTGGACACTAGGTGCTGACTATGCTACTAAGACTGCAGATGATCCTTCTGGAGCTTTTGATCGTCCAGGGGTCAGGCTAGGTTGGGGGCAAACATGGCCAAAAGGCTACACTACTAGGGTTAATCTTGGGTATGCTGAGCGTAACTATGATGAAGAAGATTTTTTTGGTATTAAACGCGAGAATAAGGAATACACTGCTGGAATAACGGCATGGAACAGAGCGTTTTCTATATTTGGTTTGACCCCAAGATTGAGTTGGAACTATAGTGAAATTAAGAGCAACTCACCTTTTGAAGAGTATAGTAAAAACGATGTTTCTATTGAGCTGTCTAAAGCATTCTAATTTTTGCTATCCATAAATATAAGAGATATTAATTTATGCGCCGTTCACTACCCATTTTTATAGGATTGCGCTTCACTCGTTCAGCAAATAGTAATAAGTTTTTATCTTTCATCTCATCGGTATCTATGGCTGGCCTAATACTTGGTGTTGCTGCATTAATTGTAGTGACATCTGTTTTAAATGGCTTTGAAGAGGCGCTGTCTAAAAGAATATTAGGGATGGTGCCGCAGGCAGCAGTCTACTCTTCCTCTCCTTTAGATGATTGGAAGCCATTTGCGCACGCCATAGAAAAAAATGATAGCAATGTGATAGCGACCGCGCCTTTTGTGCAGGCTCGAGGTATGTTGTCCTTAGAAGGAGAGGTCAACAGCACCATAATAAATGGTATAGAGCCAAAATCCCATGCCAACGTTTCCATTCTTAAGCAAAGCATGGTAGCGGGTGATTTTGATAGTTTAAATGCCGGTGCTAATAATATTATCCTCGGCAAATATATCGTCGATAAGTATGCTCTAAAGCTCGGTGATGAAGTCGGAATTATAATCTCTAAACCTTCTGATTCTACAGTCGGTATCACACCGACATTTCACACTTATACTCTTACTGGCGTATTTCATGTAAGCCAAGAGATAGAGAAGTGGATGAGTTATATCGCCATTGATGATGCTTCTGATGCGGTAGGCTTAAATCATGGTGCGACTGGTATTCGTCTAAATTTGAAGGATGTTTTCACCTCTCAGAACTCATCTAAGCAAGCATTAGCTAGTGTCTCTAATAAATTTTCTACCTTCGAGGGTGTTGAAAAAAGTCTTAGATTTTCTAATGGAGACTGGACACAAACTCATGGTAGTTTATACACCTCAATCCGTATGCAGAAAACAATGATGTCATTACTCTTATCTCTCATTATCTTAGTAGCAGCGTTTAATGTCATTTCAACATTGGTGATGAGCGTTACAGAAAAGAGATCTGATATTGCTATATTAAAAACTTTTGGAGCATCACCCATTCTTATTTCACGTATATTTATAGTCCAAGGTACTATCATTGGGGTATTCGGTATACTTATTGGTCTAGCCTTAGGTATTGTGCTTGCACTTAGCATTCCTAGTGTCTCAGCTTGGATTAATGTCACTTTTAATTTGGGGCTTTTTGATAATTACTTCGTTGAATCACTTCCTTCCAAAATTAGACTCACAGATATCCTACTGATTTTAATCTCTGCGCTAATTGTTGTTTTGTTATCTACTATTTATCCTGCATACAGCGCGGCTAGAACTCAGCCTGTAAAAATATTGAAGGGTGAATAGTAAGTTATAAAAGGGCACGCTTCGTCATTCATGATTTCAGTACCTCAACTAAAACTGGTTGTTTCTGTCACTTAACTGATCAACTGGATTATTACCTTATCGCTAAAATAGATCATATCTCACTTATAATTCCACTAAACAGTCTGAGTACAGATAATAAAGCCTTTGATATTGTCAAAAGTGCAGACTTTTTATATTGAAAAATTTCCATTTATGCATTTTTGAGTCGACGAAGTGGCATTTTGTATCTGCTAAAGCTAGCACTGATATCAGTCAAGCGGATGGGATGCTGATACTACATGGTAAAACCACCCCTATCACCTTAACCATCCCAAAGTTAAATTGCTATTTTAATTCGATACTGAAAAAATTGGTATGTGGGGGCGACTGTACGACTACTATCGATCGGAAGAAAATGAGGTATCAGTAAATGTACTTTGTTAAGTATGACCAAAATTTTGAATTAACTTTCATATTAAGACAGCAAGAATCCATTCAAATTTAAATGGTCTATTAAAGGCATTAAAGGTAAAAGTATCTGGTTCCGTTGGGGTATTTTAAAATTGGGGTGTCTTCAAATAAGACTAGCGTTCAAAATCCTCCAAGTCATTAATCGCTAAGATAGTTTGCTTGCTACACTCTCCTAAAGTCCTGCTACCTACCAATATTTTAGACAGTGAATAGACCTCATGAAAAATATTGAGCCAATAAACCATTTATTTATCAGGACCTATGACAGCCAGCTTGAAGGTCATACTCATGATTACCATCAAATTCTTATACCATTGATGGGTGACATTAGAATGGTCATTAGCAATCAGACCATGAATGTTGCTTATGGAGAAGCATTGGTTATCAAAAAAGGTGTTCACCATCAATTTCAGGCAAGAGAAGACTTTCGTTTTTTAGTAATAAATATAGAGAATATTGACTTTTTAGGGTTGACACTAAATGAAGCGCATTTTTCAATGGACGAAAAGACCTTGTTATATATCTCTTTCGTTGAAAAACAATTGACCTCTGCTTACAACCAACAGTTAGAAAGGATGATGTTTGAGTTATTAAAAGCGCTTCTTGGAAATATGCAGATGAGTAAACGACTGGATACTCGCTTGACTGCAGTTGTTCACACTATAAAGAATGATATCGCCACCAACTATACGACAAAGTCACTTGCTGAGATTGCCTGTCTGAGTGAAAGTCAGTTTAAGGTGTTATTCAAAGAGCATCTTGGCTGTACGCCCAACGCCTATATTACCAACCTTCGCATGAAGTCTGCTCTTGGTCTCATTCTAAATACTGACACACCTATTGCGATTGTGGCTGAGAAGTGCGGTTATGATAATGTTTCTGCCTTTATACGTCGTTTTTCTAGCGTCTATCATCAGACGCCATACAGACTGCGTTGTAACAACCAGAATATGAAGCACACAAGAATAAGCTAATCAGCATATATTTCAATCTATTCTCACAAACCCTGCAGCATCAATTTTATTATCATAGCGGCATCATTCAAATGCACGCTAGGTAAAGATATGAAATTGAATTTTCACAATCAATCGAAGCAGGATATTGTAAATTTTTCTGCACCTATAGGATTTTTGGCAATATGGAGTGGTGGTGCCATCTTTGCAAAGGTTGGTTTGCAATATACCGACTCTTGGAGCTTTTTATTCTTAAGATCAGCAATCGCTTTATCACTGCTACTAGCCATCTATCTAAAATCTGCCCATAAAAAGATAGCTATCACTGAGCTTAAGAAAGACCAGCTCAAAGGCATTATATTTTCAGGTCTATTGCTACAAGTATTCTATTTAACGTTTTGGTGGTGTTCTAAAAAGTATGCTGGCGATAAAAGTCAATAAGAAATCTATGCTAAGTTCTCTGATTCTATAGGGCTTTCAAAGCTTCAAAAATTGTTCAAATTTTAATCAGCATACTTTTTGACACACCACCAACGTTTTATTTTTCAGCTATTAACACAGGACTATCCCTTAGCATTATTATACTGGTGCTTGGTATACAGCCAATTATAACGTCGCTACTAAGTGCAAATACGGTTAGCGTTAAAAACTTAATACTACTAGCGATTTGTTTTTCAGGCTTGGTTTTATCAACATTAGGCTATCATAGCGTTGATAAGATAAATGCTTTAGGTATGATGCTTTCCGTACTGGCATTACTATCCATCACGTTTGGTACTATTGCTCAAGCTAAGGTTAAAACGCCGCCTATTTTAACCTTATTGATTCAGACTATATTCTCGTTTTTGATATTCTCCGCTGTGATTGTTTATCAAGGATTATACTTTGAGGTCAATGCTTACTCTCTGCTTGCATTGGTATGGATGGGCGCAGTGGTTTCCGTAGGAGCCTATTTATTATTAATGCTTATGCTCAAATATAGCACCGCAGATAAAGTAAGCACCTTATTCTTCTTGTTGCCCTTATTAACGATGATATTAGAGAGTCTGGTTTTTGATAGCACTTTGAGCTCATTAACTATTTTTGGTGCTATTTTGGTCTGCGTAAGCTTGTTCATTTATCAAACTCAAAAATCTTCTTAAGATAGAAAATACTTGTGGAGTAGGTCAGTATCGGATTTTAAATTAAACATAACTGAATTTATCCTCAGAAATATCATTTTATCTAGACAATGAAATACACTGTCACTATGTCAATAGATCAGTGCATTGACATATAGTCAGTTCAATATAAAAAAGGCACGTTAAAAATAGCCTGCTGCTGGGATAAATTTTTCTTGCTTGCTTGCTTGCTTGCTTGCTTGCTTCCTTGCTTGCTGTGCGCTTCGCACTTTTCGATGCTTCGCAAAATTTATCCCAACAGCCCTGTATTCTTTTTAAGTTGAGTCGACTATATGTATGAGCGTACAGCTAAGTATTTATAATTCATGAATATAAAGCGTTTTACAGGCTTTATATCCTATAAAGCAATCCTTCAAAACCCCCACTCTCCAATCCTTTTCTCATAGCCTAATCTTACCAACATGAATTTTACTCATCTTTAATTTAAATAGTATCATTTTTATTCATGATTTGGTTCGGGTATGATTCATCTCATACACAAATTCGGTTTTATC
>Ga0208435_100458_pt1 | contig 11556 bp, 10 predicted proteins | sample 24_taG_FD_184097 | JGI IMG/M metagenome (GOLD analysis project Ga0208435, IMG submission 184097) | Marine viral communities from Cariaco Basin, Caribbean Sea - 24_WHOI_OMZ (SPAdes) (version 2) | ecosystem: Environmental > Aquatic > Marine > Oceanic | place: Caribbean Sea: Cariaco Basin...
TTACGCTCAAACATTTTTTATAAAAGGCTGATGTGCTTACCAGTCGGCATAGCGGTGAGCAGCGCGCTATTTTTAAGTGCTTGCAACGATAGCAACATTCAAGCTGATACTGGAATGGTCGAAGCGGCGACAGACTTATCGGTTTTTGAAGGTTGTTACACGGTTAGTCATGACGAGCCTGCCCAAATAAAAATCAGTCAACAGGATGACTCGTGGGTGATGCAGATGAAAGAGCCGGCAAGTGCGAAGCGCGTTTGGGATGACGCTGAGCCGCTAGAAGTGATTAAAAATAGCGACATTCCGCAGTTTTTCTCTATTGACCCTGACAATGTCGATGCGGTCATTGGGCGTCCTGATCGAGTGCTAGTACTGGCTCATGTGAAGCCTGCCTATGCCAATATCGATCCACTTTTAGATAGTGAATACTTATCCTATATTTATCGCGGTGCCAATACCATCTATCGTGTCGAGTGTGATGATGTTAATACCGATATTTTAGCCAATCCACATGCCAATATTGTGATTGATAATGTTAATGAGAGCCTCTAAAAAAGCATGGCTCATAAACAGAATTTAAGATCGATAGTGTTATTTTAAACAGTGTTTTGCTATAAACCATATGTCATTAGAGTTAAGCAATATGAATTTTTTCAGTTACGTGGTATTGGGCGGATTTTCTTATGCAGCGGGTTGGGCAATCAGAACCTATGTACTTGATAAGAAGCCTGAACCTGAGCAACATTACAATCTAAAGCATCCTGCAATTTTGGCGTATTTAGGCGGTTTCTTTATTATTATGCTGATTGTCTCGTGGCTGATTGGTCGCTATGCGCTTGGGCATGCTGCTATCGATTTGCCGTTTATTATTATCAATAGCCTCGTTGCAACCTTTGTCTATTCGTTCGGTCTCAATCCAGAAAAAGCGCGTTATGATGTTCCAGATTAACACACGTAGATAATTGCTATTAATGAATAAAAAAGCCACGGCTGATACATTGATTGTCAGTCGTGGCTTTTTATAACGATTATTTTTTATAACGATCATTTTAGGATGATAGCTTGTACAAAGTTACCTGTTTTTCTTTAAGTCAGTAGCGGTTTGTTTTTTCTTCCAAGTTTGATATTTTTGCAAATCTTTTTCGACCAACTTCAAGCAAAAGGTGAGGACTAGCGCATCGTCAATATGACCGATAAAGGGTATGAAATCTGGAATTATATCGATTGGGTTGAGAGTATAGAGCAGTCCAACCACACCTGCTGAAATGGTCTTGTAGGGAATATCGCGATAGTTTCCTTGATAGTAGTCTTTAATCAAGCTCATGAATAGCATCAAATCTTTGGCAAAACGCTCAAGATGGCTACTGTCTTTTAGCTTTTCTTGCAGTTTTTCTTCTTCGTTGATGAGGTACTCTAAATCAGTATCCAATATGTCCTCTTTTTTCTGTTTATCAGTCGCTTTCTCAGCCATTATTATTATCCTTATTTAACCGAAATCGGTGTTCTCATACTACAACAAAGTCGCGGAATGTGCCAATAAGGCTAGGTTTTTGATGTGTATCATGGCTAGCATGGCGAAAAATTAAATAGTGGCAAAGGTTGGGCAACTATCATCGCCAAAAAAGCGTTTACAATATGCTGCTGTGCGGTTTAAGCAAGTAGACTGCAAAAATAAAGATGATGCAAAAGTATATTAAAATAAAAATGATAAGGTGGCAGAGAGAGATGGTTTTCAAGAGTCAGTTATTAACAGATGATAGAAACAAAAATGAGCATACAGCGATTAAAACAACATCTGGGCTAAGCCGTAGGCAGTTTTTGCGTCGAGTAGGTGTCAGTGCGGGTACTGCTGCATTAGCAAGCCAAAGTATCTCTCAGGTTTGGGCCACCAGTTCTATCGAGCCTAATGGCAGCACTCAGCTTACCAAAGATGATTTGCCAACAGAATCGTTAAACGAGCAGGCATCATTAACGCAGACTAACTGTATCGCGCCTACGATTGAGACCAGACTGTTTGCCAGCTCCAACGTTGGTGGTAGTGGTGACCGCACCCAATTGGCATTGGAGCGTATGGCCTGTGCAGGTTTTAAAGTCAATAACTCTACGATTACCAATCGCCAGTATCTGCGTTTTGCTGGTACGGATTCGCAGAGAGCGAGTGACCTGCAAAACATCGCTACGGGTGCAATAGCCGCCCCAAAATTGTTACTCGGCGTGCGCGGCGGCTATGGTGCGATGCGTATATTACCCATGGTTGACTGGACAACGCTAGGACGGATTATGAAGGAGCATGGCACGATACTCGCAGGGTTCAGTGATGTGACCGCTATCCAATGTGCGCTACTGGCAAAGGGTGATATGAGCTCACTCGCAGCACCGATGCTCTATAGTGAATTTGGAAAAACTGTCCCTGATCAAGTCAGCTGTCGACAGTTTGTTGAAGCACTAACCAATCCCAATCTGGTTATTGATATATCAGACGCTACCTTAACTAGTCCCAATTTACCCAGTATTCTAACAAGTGCTGAGCCCAAAGCAATAACGGGCACTATATGGGGTGGTAATCTAAGCGTGGTGTCAGCGCTGGCAGGTAGCGAGTATTTACCGCGCATTGATGGCGGCATTGTTTTTTTGGAAGACGTGGGCGAGCAACCTTATCGTATCGAGCGCATGCTATATGATTTGTATCTGGCAGGTGTCTTTAAAAATCAACAAGCGATTGTATTTGGGGCATTGTCTGGTACAGGAGAGGACAGTTATGACAAGCGTTATGATGTCGCGACAGTCATTCGCCAGCTGCATAAATTGACCGGATTACCCATTTATAGCGGCATGCGCTTTGGTCATATTGGACAAAAACACAGCTTTCCACTCGGAGTAACTTGTCAGCTAACACTTAATACCGATGGCGGGTATCAGCTAGTATTTACCGATTATCCAACCATTAAAGCAGAAGCTATCCATGTCGAAGGGCTATGGCAGAATGCTTAAACGCTAATCCCTAACTGCTAATCCCTAATTGCTATTCACTGCCATAACTAAATCGCTAACCGCGAAAACTTGTCCTGATACTCTTTGGGGGTTAGCTCTGTCGCCCGTTTGAATAGACGCGTGAACGAAGAGATATCATCATAGCCAACTTGCTCGGCAAGCGATTTTATGGTCACATCGCCTAACTCTAGCAAGCGTTTTGCCTGCTCAATTCTGACGGCCTGAATATATTCAATCGGGCGCATGGCAACAGCAGACTGAAAGCGCCTGTTCAACGTCCGTGGGGTGATATTAACCATGGCAGCCAATCTAATCACCTGAATAGTCTGATAGAAATTTTCCTCAATGAATTCTTGTACCTGCTTGATCAATTGGTCTGAATGCGGCTTATGCAAGGTCACATTGGTATAGCTGTTTTGACTGCCTCTCTTGCTATCGATAATTTGAGTTTTGGCCACTTGAGTAGAAATCTCACGTCCGCAATAGCGCTCTATCAATAACAGTCCTAAGTCAAAAAATGCACTACCACCCGCCGCACAAAATATATTACCCGACTGGCTGTCTGACTTGTTCTTTGAGTGAGTGACAAACTGGTTTTCTTGTAAATCAACGAGTGGGAAATCTGCTTTGAATTTACTGGCGTAACCCCAGTGCGTGGTGGCGATTCTATTATCTAATAATCCTGCCTTTGCCAAAAAGAAAGCACCGCTACAGTTGCTGGCTATATCTGATCTAGTGTCTGCCAACCGCGTTAGATGGGGTATCAAATCTGCATTTTGGTTCAGTGCCTTATCGATTGAATCACCAATCGTCGGAATCAATAGCAAGTCGCATTCCGCCACGTCCTGAATATCGCAATGTGCTTGCATGATTAAGCGGTTGCTACATCTGATATCTATGCCACCAACGCTTGCTATCTGCACATTGAACCGTGGTTCTACTGGCTCATCTAAAAATCGTTGCCAACTGACACCCGTAAATGAAAACAAGTCTAACGCACCTGTCAATGCACTGCCGAGCACACCATCGAATCCGATAATAATGACTTTAAAGGGTTTGAAATAGGGCATGGATGTCTATTCTCCTTTCGCTGTGGCTGACCAAAATTTTATTTTTCTGAACAAAAATACCGATTTTTTATCTGAATTTTCTGAATACAAGTACTATTTATGTCGTATTTGACCATAATTATGTCATAAATGACAATACGGTAAGGCGTTAAATTAGATTAATATCGATTGATAACCAAATTTAATCAGTTAACGAGAATACTATGGCAGCAGATACGCTAATCAATGACTTTGAGTTACCTTTCCAATTATATGATGTATTGGGCACTGAAAATTTAACCAAGCATGCTAAGTTTGCAGAGCACAGCCGCGAAACATTCGATGCCGTATTAGATACGGCCAATAAAATTGCGACTCAGCTGTTTTTGCCGCATAACCATGTAGCAGACAAGAACGAGCCACAGTTTGATGGCAAAAAAGTCAGCATGATAAGTGATGTAAAAGTCGCTTTTGATGCATTCCGTGAGTCAGGGTTTATCGCAGGTCGTTATAGTTTTGAAGACGGCGGTATGCAGTTACCTGAGACAGTGATGACAGCTGTGGCAGGTTATTTTATGGCTGCCAATCCCTCAACCACTGCTTATCCATTTTTGACCACTGCTGCAATCAATGTTATTTCACACTTTGCCAGTGACGAGATTAAAGCCGCCTTTATGCCGCGCATGCTGACAGGTGAATTCACTGGAACGATGGCATTGACAGAGCCACATGCAGGTTCATCACTTGCTGACATCAAAACCACTGCAGTAAAACAAGATGATGGCTCATACCGTGTCAAAGGCAGCAAAATTTATATCTCAGGCGGCGACCATGAATTGTCTGACAATATCGTCCATCTCGTATTGGCCAAAGTGCCAGGTGGTCCAGGTGGCGTGAAGGGTATCTCTTTATTTGCTGTGCCCAAGTATCGCTTAAACGATGATGCATCGGTCGGCGAGCGCAACGATGTGCATTTAACGGGACTCATTCATAAACTGGGCTATAGAGGCACGACGTCGACGGCATTGAGCTTCGGTGACGAAGGCGAGTGTTATGGTTATCTGATCGGTGAAGAGCATTTCGGCCTGCGCTATATGTTCAAAATGATGAACGAGGCTCGCATCGCTGTTGGTTTTGGCGCATCGATGGTGGGATATCGTGGTTATCAGTACTCACTTGACTATGCCAAAGACAGAACGCAAGGCAGAATCGCCCCGAATAATAAACCTGAAGATGCGGCAACTGCCATCATCAATCATGGTGATGTAAAGCGTATGCTACTGGCGCAAAAAGCCTACTCTGAAGGTGGTATTTCATTATGTCTATATGGCTCAAACCTGATTGACCGTATCAACACTTGTGAAGACGAAACCCTAAAAAACGAGCTAACAGAGTTATTAGACCTGCTCACGCCAGTACTAAAAGCATGGCCATCTGAGTATGGGCCAAAAGCCAATGATTTAGGTATCCAAGTATTGGGCGGTGCAGGCTATACGCGTGAGTATCAGGCTGAGCAGTTCTGGCGTGACAATCGCCTAAACCCTATTCATGAAGGCACAAATGGCGTGCAGGCATTGGATTTGTCATTTCGTAAGTTATGGCAAAAAGGTGGTCTGGGTATTCAAATCCTCAAACGTGAAATCACAAAAGATCTAGAAAATATCACTACACCTGAGAGCGCTAAATTGGCAGGTAAATTGATGCCTTACATGGGTCACTTGCATGAAGTATTGGTGCATCTTAGCAAAGTTCTACAAACCGAAGAAGCAGTGACATTGACGGGCAACGCGCAAGCACTCATGAATGTCTTTGCCTCGATTGTGCTGAGCTGGATTTGGATTCGTCAAGCGAGTAAAGCTGAGCAGCTATTAAGTACCACGCAAGATGCTGAGCAACAGAATTTTTATAAAGGTAAGATACAAGCGGCCAAATACTTCATTGATTGGGAACTACCATTAGTTAAACGCGACATCGAATTATTAACCAATACCAACTCTGTTTGCACTGATATGCAAACAGACTGGTTCTAGGGACAACTCTAAGGAAAGAGATATGACCAAAATGAATAAACAATGGCGATTAAAAGCAAGACCAGTAGGCGAGCCTAGTGCCGAGACTTGGGATTATACCGAGACAGAAATTCCGACTATCACCGATGGTCAGTTACTGATTAAAGTTGAATACATCTCTATCGATCCGGCGATGCGTGGCTGGCTCAACGATGCCAAATCTTATATCGCACCAGTACAGATTGGTGATGTCATGCGCGCCGGTACTGTGGGCGAAGTGATAGAAAGCAAGCATAAGAAGTTTGCCGTTGGTGACTATGTCGCAGGTCATGATGGCGTGCAGTCTTATGCCGTCAGTGATGGTGCTAATCTGTATAAAGTTGATCCAAAACTGGCACCATTGTCTTATTACTTGGGCGTACTCGGTATGCCGGGTATGACAGGGTATTTCGGTCTGTTAAAAACAGGTCAGCCAAAAGCCGGCGAGACCGTGGTTGTCTCTGGCGCTGCTGGTGCCGTTGGTAGCTTGGTTGGTCAAATTGCCAAGATCAAAGGCTGCCGCGTCGTTGGTATTGCAGGCGGTGCTGAGAAATGCAAATTCTTAGTCGATGAGCTGGGCTTTGATGCCGCTGTAGATTATAAAAATGAAGATGTCAAAAAAGGCTTAAAGCAAGCTTGTCAAAATGGGGTTGATGTATTCTTTGACAACGTAGGCGGCGATATTTTAAATGACGTGCTCACACAAATAAATCTGCATGCGCGTATCGTTATTTGCGGAGCTATTAGTCAATATAACAACACCACAGAAGTCAAAGGCCCATCGAACTATTTATCATTATTGGTCAATCGTGCTCGTATGGAAGGCATTGTGGTATTTGATAATATCAAAGAATATCCAGTCGCCATGAAAGATATCGCTGGCTGGATTCAGTCAGGTGAGATGAAAGTGAAAGATCATATTGTTGAGGGCATCGAGACGTTCCCTGATACTTTGATGATGCTCTTCAAAGGTGAAAACTTCGGCAAACTGGTACTTAAGGTAGAGGGATAGATCATGACACTGAATACAAACGGAATTGCATCAGATGTAACGGGTAAACGAATTTTAATCACGGGCGGCGCCTCTGGCATCGGTGCGGCTAGCGCGCTATTACTGGCAAGTCGCGGTGCGAAAGTCGTCATAGGCGATTTAGCAGAAGAGATGGGTGCTGCGGTTGCTAAGCAAGGTCAAGACGCTGGCAACAGTATCGTCTTCAAAAAAGTAGACGTGACCAGTGGTGATGAAGTACGTGCTTTGTTTGACTTCGCAGTAGAGACGCTTGGCGGCCTTGATGTGGTGATAAATAATGCGGGTATCGACCATAAACCGGCACCGATGCATGAGCTAAGCGATGATGATTTTGATCGTAATATCGCCGTTAATCTAAAAGGCGTCTGGCATTGTATGCGCGCTGCTGTTACTTGTATGGCGCCCAATGGCGGCGGTCATGTGATTAATGTGGCCTCCATTGCTGGTTTGCGTTCAGCACCACTGCTGACAGCTTATAGCGCTGCCAAGCATGGCGTCATGGGGCTGACCAAATCTGCTGCTCATGAATATGCCCGTGTCAATATTCGCTTTAATGCAGTATGTCCAAGTTTTATTGATACGCCAATGGTACGAAATACCATGGCAAATATGAACGAGCGTGCCCAGCAAGCAACCATCAAAGCCAGCCCAATGCGGCGTTTGGGTGAAGTTGATGAAGTGTCAGGCGCGATTGCTTGGCTGGCTAGTGATGAAAGCAGTTTTATGAACGGTCATGCCTTTACCTTAGATGGTGGTATGCTAGCGTAACTGCGACTGTTGAGCGCTCATTATGCAATTTATTAGTGCTCGATAATCGCTGTTAGACATGACAGCGATTATCTGCGTTTAGTTATCCAATTTTAGACGCCTGTTTTAGATACATGTTCTAGATACATGAATTCAGCGCTCAAGAATGATAGAAAATATAAAGTTGATAAAAATATAAGGAATCATGATGAAAGATTTATTTGATTTAACCGGTAAGGTCGCTTTGGTTACTGGCGCAAGCCGCGGTATTGGCGAATCTATTGCTCGTTTATTGGCATCAAGAGGCGCGCACGTGATTGTCTCTAGCCGCAAAATCGATGCTTGCCAAGCAGTGGCTGATAGCATCAAAGCTGACGGTCATAAAGCCAGTGCCTTTGCTTGTCATGTGGGAGACATGGAGCAGATTGCAGCAATTTTTGAGCATATCAAAAGCGAGTTTGGTCAAATCGATATCTTGGTCAATAACGCCGCAGCCAACCCATACTACGGCCATATCTTAGATACGGATTTAGCCGCTTTCGATAAGACGGTTGAGGTAAACATTCGTGGTTACTTCTTTATGTCGACGGCAGCTGGCAAAATGATGCGCGAGCAGGGCGGCGGCGTGATTTTAAATACCGCATCGGTCAATGGCTTGGTTGCAGGCGACAAGCAAGGTATCTACTCGATCACCAAAGCGGCGGTCATTAGTATGACTAAAGCTTTCGCCAAAGAGTGTGGCCCACTCAATATCCGTGTCAATGCTTTATTGCCGGGTCTAACCGATACCAAGTTTGCTTCTGCCTTGACGACCAATGATAAAGTGTTAAAAATGGCACTACATGCTATTCCACTAGGACGTGTTGCGGATCCTGACGAGATGGCTGGCACGGTATTATATCTAGTGTCTGATGCATCAAGTTATACCACGGGCGCGACTATCGTTGTCGATGGTGGTATGTTAGCTTAATCAGTAAAGCTACAGCATATAAGTTCAAGAACAGTTTACTATTAAGAACTGCATGAGATTTATTTTCATGCGGTTTTTTTGATTTTATTTTTGATCAAGTGTTTAAATACGCTTAGTGTCACTGCATCGATAGATTATTAATTTAAAGTAAAAATAGGCTGTGTAATGGCATAATAAAGGTACGAACAGCTACTTGAACAATATAATGGAGTTACGCATGGAGTCAGTGACCAATCATAAAATAAATATAATCTCTCAAAATAAAACATGGCTATTCGTGCCAGCGACTCGTATCGACAGAGTAGCGAAAGCCTTTGCTAGTGGCGCAGATGCAGTTATTGTCGATTTAGAAGATGCTGTTGCGTCAGAAGATAAAGCAGATGCCCGCAAAGCATTACAACAATATCATGACAGTGCAGATTATCAGCCGATTTGGCTACGTATTAATAAAGCAGGCGGCGGAGAGTTTTTTAAAGACATCGTGCTTTGTCAGAAAATGCCTAATTTGGCTGGTGTGTTGTTAGCCAAAGCTGAACAAGCATCAGATATTGAGAGCGTGCACCAGCTTACTAATTTTTCTGTAATTGCCTTGATTGAGAATGCCATTGGATTGTATCAACTCGATAGTATGGCAAAAGCAGTTGGGTTAGCCGCGTTTAGTTATGGGTTTTTAGATTTATGCAATGATTTGCGGGTACAAGTAGGCACGCCTGCTGCAGATATCACTGCTAACCAGATTCGCTATCAGTTGGTTTTAACCTCTAAAGTACATGAGTTAGCCGCGCCCATCGATACGGTTTATCCTGATTTTAATGATGAGATAGGACTAAGCGCCCGAGTAAGTTTATGGTCACAGATGGGTATGTCAGGAATGCTGTGTATTCATCCCAAACAAGTAGCTGTCGTCCAGCAGGCATTAAAGCCGACTGACAAAGCATTGTCATTTGCTCAGCGTGTGGTCGAAGAGTATGAGCGAAGCGGGCAGGCAGTGTTTGAGATAGATGGTCAAATGGTAGACGCGCCAGTGATTGAGCGTTGTCGCCAGCTATTAGGTTATTTATTGACGAAGTAGAAGGGGAGCAAATAATGGTTTATTATGCATCATACTTATTTATGATTTAAAAAGAGCTCTATGATTTTCATTAGCAATACCATTAGCCTTAATGACAATGAAGTAGAAATTAGCGCGATACGTGCGCAGGGCGCTGGTGGACAGAATGTCAATAAAGTGTCGTCTGCTATCCATCTGCGTTTTGATATCCATACCTCAAGCTTAAGTGATGAGCACAAACAGCGTTTATTGGACAGTAAAGACAGCCGAATTACCAAAGAAGGCGTGTTTGTGCTTAAAGCGCAACAGTTTCGTACGCAAGAGCGCAATAAGATAGATGCCTTTGAGCGGCTGCAAAGCTTTATTATAAAAGCCACTCATGTCAATCAAACCAGAAAGCCGACTAAACCTAGCAGAAATGCCAAGCGTAAACGCGTTGATGCAAAGACTCAGCGCGGTAAAACCAAAGTGTTACGCGGTAAAGTAGATTTTTAAATAAGCAGCTTATTTACTATCAGATTTTTAGCTAACCAAGTCTTCTACTTAACTCGGGAAAGCGCTTTATCATAAACAGCATCAATATCAGTGCCATACTAGCGATAGCCGCGCCAACATAGCCCACACTTGATATGGAGATATGCGTCACTGCATAACCACCAAACAGCGCACCGGCGCCAATGCCTAAGTTAATAATCCCTGAGAACATTGACATCAGCATGTCTTGGGCTGTGACATCAACCATGATGACTTTGGCTTGCATAGAGATAATCAGCAGCATCAGCGCGGCGCCCCACAGTAATGCAATGAAACTCAGTGCCCAGATGGAGGTCACGGCAAACAATAGCACCAGCATAGATAGCAGCATTAATATGATCGATATCAGCATCAATCTGGTATTAAAACGATCACCCCAGCGACTAAAAATCACACTGCCCGCAATCCCTGCCACCCCAAATAATAGCAGCACAACAGTCGCGGCGTTTTCACTGATAGCGCCAACCTGACGCATGAAAGGTTCGATATACGAGTAAGCCGTATAGTGCGCGGTAAAGACCAATAAAATAAGCAGATACAAACAAACCAATAAGGGGTTTTTAAGCAATTCTGGAATCTTTCTAAACGAGCCTTCAAACATACTTGGCAATGTTGGCAACAGCCTTGCTTGTAGAATAAATACGATGAAAGCAATCACGCCAATACCGCCAAAGGTCGCCCGCCAGCCAAACCATTGACCGACTAAGCGCCCTAGTGGCACACCGAGCACCATCGCTAATGAAGTACCGGTCGCCAGTACGCTAAGCGCCAGTGCTTTTTTGCCTTCTGGTGCTACGCGTATCGCAATCGCTGCGGTGATTGACCAAAATATGGCGTGTGATAGAGCAATACCAACACGGCTAATCAGCAATACATCAAAGCTCCATGCAAATACTGATAGTACATGACTGGCAATAAAAACCACAAACAAGCCCAAGAGTAAGCTTTTACGCTCAAAGCGGCTGGTAAGTAGCATCAATGGCAATGACATGGCCGCGACAATCCACGCATAGAGCGTCAACATCCAGCCAGTCTCAGCCGTAGTGATGGAAAAATCTTGGGCGATGTCACTTAATAGGGCAACGGGGACAAATTCGGTGGTATTCATAATAAAGGCGCTGACGCCCATTAAGAATACT
>Ga0208435_100463_pt1 | contig 11508 bp, 11 predicted proteins | sample 24_taG_FD_184097 | JGI IMG/M metagenome (GOLD analysis project Ga0208435, IMG submission 184097) | Marine viral communities from Cariaco Basin, Caribbean Sea - 24_WHOI_OMZ (SPAdes) (version 2) | ecosystem: Environmental > Aquatic > Marine > Oceanic | place: Caribbean Sea: Cariaco Basin...
ATGTTATATCGCTATAATAACGCACAAATGGAGACGTGGCAGAGTGGTTGAATGCACCGGTCTTGAAAACCGACAAGGGTTTGTAGCCCTTCGAGAGTTCGAATCTCTCCGTCTCCTCCAAATTCGAAAGCCGCAATCATTATTAATGATTGCGGCTTTTTTTGTTGCATTTTTATTTTATATCGCTATAATAGTCCACCAATGGAGACGTGGCAGAGTGGTTGAATGCACCGGTCTTGAAAACCGACAAGGGTTTGTAGCCCTTCGAGAGTTCGAATCTCTCCGTCTCCTCCAAATTCGAAAAAAGCCCCAATCAGTGATGATTGGGGCTTTTTTTATGCTGGATATTTATCCTATTATTTTATAAATACTCTGCAGCGCTTTTTTATTTCATTAGCGACTCATCAAACTTAATTTCCTGCCCGTTCTCCAATATCAATGTGCCTTTGTTAATCTCGATGGTCAAGTCTTTGGTGTTTTTAATGGCACGCATAACGTTGATGTCTTCAATACTGCTCTCGATGATGATCTTTCCAGACTGCTCTGGTTTAATAGGCGGGTCAAACTGTGTTAGTGGTACGTTAAAGCTTTTGCCCTGCGTCAAGTTAGCATCTTGCATGGTCAGTGTGCCCTTAAAGCTTCGAATGGCGACCTTGCCGTGATTAGAGAGCATAAACTGTAGTTTTACTTGATTTAAGCTGTCACTATCGCTTGTTTTGACTGGTAGTAGAGCGACAGGGTAGTTCTGCGCATTGGCACTATAAGCTGGCTGGCTGCTGACGATGGGGCTTTTTTTACCTGTTGGATTGTTTGGATGTAGTCGTTCGTATTCACGCTGTTGCACAAGGGCTTGCTTGATAGTGGTACGCGGCATCGCCCCCGACTCATAGGCACCGCTGAGTTTCATTCGCAACATGTAGCGGCTGAGTAATTGCTGCTCAGATTCAGGTAACTGCTCAAAAGTGGTGCCGAGTTTTTTCTGCCACTGGTCAGAGTTGGTCGGTATGGTTTTTTTGGTTGGGTCCGCGGTTGGCTGTGAGCAACCAGAAACGATTGGTAGTATCGCTAAGGCAATCGTCAATAACAAAGCTTTATTCAAGCGTTGATGTAAACTCGCCATCGTACACCTCCTTAAAAATCTTTATGGATAATAAAGAATGACAACAAAATAATGAGCGTTTTCTTAATATACCTCGTTTGATGAGAGGTTGTGTTTAATTATCGCTAAATGCTGTATCGCAAGCAAAATAGGCATATTTTTGTTATATGAAAGCAAAAAGGGGCAGGAGACGTACTATTTATAATAATTTCTGACAAGCAATCATGATCGGTATTTTTATTCACAATAGATATTTTTATTACGCCCACAAAAAAAGACTGAGTGCCGTTAAGCAAACTCAGTCTTTTTTATTAACAGCTAACGACTGTTTGAATAGTTAGTCATGAGCTTGGTCATTTTCTTGCAGCTCAGATAGTGAGTGAGTAATATTATTATTGTGGGTCACCACAATAGCCTCATCAATAATACGCTGGCTGACCCCGCGTTTACGCAGGCTTTCGATGAACACCTCATCATGGGCTAGGGTGTAGTCTTGATGATCGCGGTCAAGTCCTTGGCGAATATATAAACGAATAAGCCCTTGGATGCGTTTAAACCCCAACTCTTTTGAAGTGGCTTCTAATAGCGAAATCATCTCTTCAGACAAACGAATACTGATCGGGCGCATGATTTTTTGCGGATGATCAGAAAACTTATTTTTCACACGTACAGGTATCATAATAAACCATTATTTTTAGTGAGTAGGAGTAAAGCACTCAGACAAAAACTAACCCAATCAAAACTATCCTTACCATACAACAAAAACGCCTAAAAGAACACCGTAGCATGCCAATCGCACTAGGGTGTGTCCTCAATTCAATCGATTAACCTCTAAATGGGCTAAAAATGGCTAAATCTTGCCAAACGTTGTCAAATAGCTTATCAGTATCTCGATATTATTTGTGCTACTGTCCTTGTTTGACGGCAATTTATCTCATTTTTGTCACCACTTTTAAAATGAGGACACGCCCTAAGATTGCGGCTATCCTCTTAATTGAAAACGGCAACCATAAAAAAACCTTCATCAAATAATGATGAAGGTTTTTAGTATATGGCTCTCCAACCTGGGCTCGAACCAGGGACACACGGATTAACAGTCCGTTGCTCTACCAACTGAGCTATTGGAGAATAAGTTGGTATAACGATAAGTTAGATAAGCGCTATTGCTTGTCTTGTTTGCGTTATGTGGGGCACATTTTAGCCAAGTTGTTATAGGCTGTCAACCTTATTATGCCATTAATTATAAATATTGTTGTTATCTGTCAAAAATAACCAGTAATCCCTTATAAAGCGGGCTGTTTTGGCAAATTTTGACCGCTAAAATATTATTTTTTGACTAGGGCGTGTCTTCAATTCAATCGATAAATCTCTAAACGGGCTAAAGAATGAGCTAAAAGTGGTCAAAACCCTTATTTATGTAGGTTGGATATAAAATCTAGCGCTAATTTGATTAGACAAGTCGGCTATCTTTTTGAATAGTAAAACAATCTGTACCTCCCTCGAAACAAAAAAGTCATAAACAGTCCTTCACATTGCTAGAATATTTCTATAGAATACCGACCGTATGGTTTCTTTAATGTATATACATTATTAATATGTGATCAACTTGAAACAGGTTACCTAATTATGAGTCCCACCACTATTGCTTACGGTTATCTAGCCATCGCCATCATTTGCGAAGTGGTTGGCACGACCTTTTTAGTCAAGTCAGAGCAGTTTACGCGTTTGGTGCCGACCCTGATTATGGGTGTGCTTTATGCCATCTCATTTTACTTATTGACACAAACCATCAAAACCATACCGCTTGGTATTGCTTATGCACTGTGGGGCGGATTGGGGATTGTGCTGACATCGCTCGTAGGCTTGATGTTTTTTAAGCAAAGTCTTGATACAGCAGCTGTGGTTGGTATCGCTATGATTGTGGGCGGTGTCGTGGTGATGAACTTATTCTCTAATTCTGTGGTGCACTGATATGGAAATGGAAAACGCTTACAAACGTAAAAAACAGCCCGAAGTTGTCCGTCGTGCGCTACTCGATCAGGCAGCGCGAATCACGTTAGAGCAGGGCTTATCAAAAGTGACCTTTCAGGCGGTCGCTGATGCGGTCGGGGTGACCAAAGGCGGGGTGATGCATCATTTCACCACTAAAAATGCACTCATCCTTGAAGTGTTTCATGATGCGATGGCGAGGTTTGAGGCAGAAGTTAATCAAGCCATGGCAGAAGACCCTGTGCGTTATGGCTCTTTTACTCGTGCCTATATCAATGCCACGATTAGCTTAGGCGAAAAAGGGCAGGAAGAGCTCGATAGTCAAGCAACCTTATATGCATTGATGCTAGGCGATAGCGAGTTACGTGAGTTGTGGGCCAAGTGGGCAAATGCACAATTAAAGAAATATCAAGCAACCGACAATACCGAAACATTATGTATGGTGCGTCTGGTGGCTGATGGTATTTGGCTCTCTGATTTTTCGGGGATTAATATCTCAGATAAAACCTCTATTCATAAGCGTTTGATAAAAATGACGCAACCTGATAATGAATAAAACACTGTTCTTAAATGATTGATCAAATAAGCTTTTTTATTAAAAAAGCATTGAAAGACAGGCTTGTAGCAATAGGCTATATAAATTTATTTTAAACATTTAACCCATGACGACATTATTTAGCATTAGCTTGTTTATAAGGCTTTTGCCAGTCGTTAATAGGAGCACCGCATGACAGATTCAAAAACAGACCTCAACAACTTAACAGACATCATCGATTTAAAACAAATACAAACTGCTTATATTAATGGTCGTTACTTAGCAATCGACGAATCGCTTGCTACTTTTGAAGACATCAATCCAGCCACGGGTGAAGTGTTAACTACCGTTCAGCAAACGACCAGTGAACAGATTAATGAAGCGGTAAAAGCGGCACAAAAAGGTCAAAAAGTTTGGGCGGCGATGACGGCGGTTGAGCGCAGTCGTATTTTGCTAAAGGCGGTTGCACTATTACGTGAGCGCAACGATGTACTTGCATTGCTTGAAACCAAAGACACGGGCAAAGCACTCTCTGAAACCAAGTATGTCGATATCGTGACTGGTGCTGATGTCGTTGAGTATTATGCAGGGCTTGCGCCGATGATTGAAGGTCGTCAGATTCCATTGCGTGATACTAGCTTTGTCTATACTCGCCGCGAGCCACTTGGCGTCGTCGCAGGTATCGGTGCGTGGAACTATCCTATTCAAATCGCGATGTGGAAAGCAGCACCAGCGTTAGCCGCTGGGAATGCGATGATTTTTAAACCTTCTGAAGTCACGCCTCTAACGGCACTAAAACTGGCAGAAATATTGACAGAAGCAGGTCTGCCAGATGGCGTATTCAACGTCGTGCAAGGGGATTATAAAGTCGGCGAAGCATTAACCCAGCATCCTGATATCGCTAAAGTCTCGTTTACTGGCGGTGTACCCACTGGTAAAAAAGTGATGGCAAGTGCCGCATCTTCGTCGCTTAAAGACGTAACCTTGGAGCTTGGCGGTAAGTCGCCCTTGATTATATTTGATGATGCGGACATCGATACCGCTGCTGATATCGCGATGATGGCGAATTTCTATAGCAGTGGTCAAGTCTGTACCAATGGCACGCGCGTGTTTATCCCTAAAGCACTGCAAGCCAAGTTTGAAGAAGCCATATTATTGCGTGTCGAGCGTATTAAATTGGGCGATCCGATGGATGAGAGTATTAATATGGGTCCATTGGTCAGCTTCCCACATATGGAAAGAGTGCTTGGCTATATCGAGCAAGGAAAAGCGAGTGGTGCTCGTCTGCTAACAGGCGGCGACCGTGTTACGACTGAAGGGCTTGCAAATGGCGCCTTTGTCGCACCAACTGTATTTACCGATTGTAGCGACGATATGACTATCGTACGCGAAGAAATCTTTGGTCCAGTGATGTCGATATTGACTTATGAGACTGAAGAAGAAGTGATTCGCCGCGCCAATGATACCGAGTATGGTTTGGCTGCAGGAGTCGTGACCACTGATTTGACTCGCGCTCATCGCGTGATTGCACAGATTGAAGCGGGCATTTGCTGGTTAAATACGTGGGGCGAGTCGGCTGCACAAATGCCAGTGGGCGGTTATAAGCACTCAGGTATTGGCCGTGAGAATGGTATTGAAGCCCTTGAGCATTATACGCAGACCAAGTCTATCCAAGTAGAGCTTGGTAAGTTTGAATCGGTATTCTAAGCAGTTGTATGGTTAAAATTTTTAAAAAAGTAAGGTTGGCGTGTTAGGACTAATTTGTCCTTTTGGCACCGCCTTACTGATATGAAATGATGGATTTTTTAATATTATGGAGCGTTTTATGACATCAACCACACCTGAATATGACTACATCATCGTCGGCGCAGGCTCAGCAGGCAATGTGCTGGCCACCCGTTTGACCGAAGATGCCAACATTAAGGTGTTGCTGTTAGAGGCGGGTCGTCCAGACCATCGCTTAGACTTTCGCACGCAGATGCCAGCAGCGCTCGCTATACCGTTGCAGGGCACGACTTATAACTGGGGTTATAAAACCGATCCTGAGCCGTATATGAACAACCGAGTCATGGACTGCGGTCGCGGTAAAGGGTTAGGTGGCTCGTCTCTGATTAATGGGATGTGTTATATCCGTGGTAATGCCTTGGATTTTGACGATTGGGCGAAAATCAAAGGTTTAGAAGATTGGACCTATTTGGACTGCTTGCCGTATTTCAAAAAGTTAGAAAATCGCGATGCTGGTGAAAATGACTATCATGGCGTCGGTGGTCCCGTCGAGATGACCACTTCAAAGCCAGGAGTCAATCCGCTGTTCCAAGCGATGATCGAAGCAGGCGTGCAAGCAGGCTATCCAAGCACGGATGATTTAAACGGCTATCAACAAGAAGGCTTTGGGCCGATGGATCGTTTTGTCACGCCTAATGGTCGCCGCGCTTCGACCGCTCGCGGTTATCTCGACCGCGCCAAACCGCGTAGCAATATCACCATTTTAACGGGTGCATTGACTGACGTGATTTTGTTCGATGGCAAGCGCGCTGTCGGCGTTAAAGTCGCGCATCAAGGTCAAACCAAGAATTTCTACGCGTCTCGTGAAGTGATTGTCTCCTCTGGTGCGATTGCATCACCGCAATTATTGCAGCGCTCTGGTATTGGTCCTGGTCAATGGCTCAAAGATTTGGGTGTCAATGAGATTTTAGATTTACCGGGTGTTGGTAATAATCTACAAGACCATTTAGAGCTGTATATGCAGTACGAATGTAAGCTGCCAGTGTCAATTGCGCCTGCCAATAAATGGTGGAATAAGCCAGCCATCGGTGCCGAGTGGTTGTTCAATGGCACAGGGCTGGGCGCGTCAAATCAGTTCGAAGGTGGCGGCTTCATTCGTACCGATGAGAAATTTACCCATCCTAATATCCAGTACCACTTCTTGCCATTAGCAGTGCGCTACGATGGTCGTAGTGCAGTGAAGTCGCACAGTTTTCAAGCGCATGTAGGCTCATTACGCTCGCCAAGTCGTGGTCGCGTCAAGCTGACCTCAAAAGATCCAAGCGCGCATCCGAGTATCTTGTTTAACTATATGTCTCACGACCAAGACTGGCACGAGTTCCGTGCGGCAATGCGTATCACCCGTGAAATTATGCATCAGCCAGCGCTCGATCCTTATCGTGGTCGCGCCATTGCGCCAACCGATGACTTGGTGACCGATGCGCAGCTAGACGAATATGTTCGTAATCATAGCGAAACGGCTTATCATCCGTCGTGTACTTGTGCGATGGGTGAAGGTAATGATTCGGTGGTCAATGGCGAAGGGCTCGTACATGGTATCGATGGCTTGCGCGTCGTTGATGCGTCGATTATGCCAAATATCATCAGTGGCAATTTAAACGCCACCACCATTATGCTGGCAGAAAAAATCGTCGATAAGATGCGTGGTAAGCAGTTGCCACGCTCGACGGTAGACTATTACGTTGCCAATGGTGCACCGCTTAGAACTGAGCCGATGCGCGCTTACCGCTCTACTGTATAAAGAGCTATATGAGCTATATGAGCTATTAGGCAATGAAATATATAAGCAATTTCAATAAGAAGACCTTTCCACGCAAAGGTCTTTTTCATCAGCGCTAACGTATTAAGTATTTTTAATACTGTTGTGGCTGCCTTTAATTGTCATTTAAATTTTTTATTTACATTGCAGTTTTCATTTATTGGTACTGCTTTGTGCGTCATACAGTCATCAAGTTATGACGGACAAATCAATATCAGACCCTGTTTAATTTACCTATTGAGGTCTTTTATGTACAGCTCGCCATCAAAAGATGCGACGAAACCCCTGACTCTAAACAAGACGGTTTTTTTAGGTTCAGCTATTATTTCTATTTTATTAATTATCTGGACGATTGCGTTTCCAGATTATAGTGAGACATTGTTAAGCTCAAGCATGGCATGGGTATCAGAGAGTTTTGGCTGGTATTACATGCTGGTGGTTGCCGCTTATAGTATATTTGCACTATTTGTTGGTTTTTCTAAATACGGCGATATCAAGCTTGGGCAAGATCACGAAAAAGCACAGTTTCCTTTCCTAGCATGGGCGGCGATGCTTTTCTCTGCGGGTATCGGTATTGATTTACTGTTTTTTGGTGCCTCTGAGCCATTGATGCATTATTTAACGCCGCATACGGGGCTGGAGCCTGCCAGTGCAGAAGCGATGCGCGAAGCACTTGCGCAAACCTTTTTACATTGGGGGCTACATGGTTGGGGTATTTATGCCTTAATCGGTATGGCATTGGCGTACTTTGCGTATCGTAAAAACATGCCGTTGGCGCTGCGTTCACCATTGACGCCTATCTTTGGCGAGCGTTTAATCAAGGGCTGGCTTGGCGATGGTATTGATACTTTTGGTGTTGTTTGTACCTTGATGGGTATTGCGACCAGCTTAGGCATCGGCGTATTGCAAGCCAATGCGGGTTTGACCCATGTTTTCGGTATTGAATCTAGCAAAATGGTACAGAGCCTGATTATCTTAGGGGTGGTTGCTGCTGCGGCTATTTCGGCGATGACAGGTGTGGAAAAGGGCGTACGCCGCTTATCTGAATTTAATATGCTATCGTCGATATTGCTATTAATCGCCATATTGGTGATGGGTAATACAGTGTATTTGCTGAATACCTTTACCCAAAATATTGGTCAATATTTCCAAACTATTCTCTTTAAAACTTTTGATGTATATGCCTATGACGGTACTGCTGGTGCCGATTGGAAATCAGGCTGGACGATATTTTTCTGGGCATGGTGGGTCGCTTGGGCACCGTTCGTTGGTCTATTTATCGCACGTATTAGCCGTGGTCGTACCTTGCGTGAGTTTGTCTTTGGCGTGATGTTTATTCCGCTTGGTTTCATTTTTGCCTGGTTCTCTATCTTTGGTAATTCAGCGATAGACTTGGTTGCTAATGGTGCAACTGAACTTGGTGAAATCGCTGTCAATGATGCTGCCATGGGTATGTTTGCCTTGTTCGAGTATTTTCCTTACAGTGACGTTTTGTCGTTCGCTGGTGTGGTTATTGGTTTAGTCTTCTTTGTGACCTCAGCGGATTCAGGCGCGTTAGTATTAGCGAACTTGAGCTCACGCGGCATGACCAATGACACCGATGCTCCGGTTTGGTTGCGTCTGTTTTGGGCAGCGGCAACGGGTCTTATCACTTTAGGACTATTATTTGCTGGTGGCTTTGCGTCATTGCAGTCAGTATCTGTGATTGCTGGTTTGCCATTCTCGCTTATCCTTGTACTTTATATGGTGTCGATGTGGAGGTCGTTAAAAGAAGAAGGCAATAAACGTAAGGCCAGTACGATTGGTACGGCTAATGTGCTGGATAGTGGTAAGAGCTGGAAAGCACGCTTGCAACGTATCGTCAGTTTCCCTAGACATGCACAAGTTGAACGTTTTTTACAAAATGTGGTTAGACCTGCCATGACAGAAGTTGAAAAAGAATTTGCGGCAGGCGGTCTAAAAACCTCTTTGGACATCCGTAACCCTGAACATATCGGACAAGATATAGATGAAGGCATGGATGAGAGTAGCGGTCAAATAGATGGTCTAAAATTACGGGTTGGACATGGCGATGAAGACGACTTTATTTATGAAGTGAATTTGATCAAAGCTGAGCGTCCTAACTTTACGTTGAGCACGTCAACTAAGAATGCAGAGTACTATTATCGTGCGGAAGTGTTCTTAAGTGAAGGCTCACAAGAGTATGACTTGGTTGGTTACTCCAAAGAGCAAGTGTTGGTCGATATCTTAAATCAGTACGAGCGCCATTTGCAGTATCTACATCTAGAGCGTTAATTGATTTATCAACACGTCCTAAATATTTAAGTAAAAACACTTAAGTAAAAATATCGTAAGAAACAACCCCATAAGTTGAATGCAGCTTGTGGGGTTTGTTTTATGAAAAATAAAATCAGTAGATATAGGGTAAAATATATAAAGATACGTTTCGGATTATCAGTTTCGAAATATTAGCAAAGGATAAGTTTGTGACCACATTAAAGTACATCGCTCATTATTCTGAGCAAGTTCAGACCCAAGCGGCATTGCTGATTAGCGATGGTAAATTAGGCGCATATCTAGAAAAAAAGTATCCCACTCAGCACCAAATAAAAAGTGATAAGGCGCTTTATCAGTATATCAATGAGATAAAAAACCAATATATGCGCAAAGTGGGACAGTTATCGAATGTCAGTTACAGTAGTAAATTAACGGTCCTCAAGCATGCGCTGGGTATTCATACTACCCAGTCTCGCATACAGGGCAGTAAGCTCAAATCGCATAACAGCATCACGGTAGCGAGCTTGTTTCAAGAAGCGCCGCCTGAGTTTTTGCGCATGATTGTCGTGCATGAATTGGCGCATTTTAAAGAGCATGAGCACAACAAAGCATTTTATCAATTATGCTGCCATATGGAGCCTGAGTATCATCAGTTTGAGCTTGATACGCAGTTGTGGTTGCACTGGCGCGAACTGAGTTGATCGCAGTGCTGTATTCTTTTCTTCTCAAAATGAGGACACGCCACAGATTATATTTCTTATCATAACTTTCTTATCATAACTTTCTTATCATAAATAATATTATACCTTTTATTAATATATTTTAGTGTATAATTTAATAACGATGATTTTAATGATTGTTGATAAATGGAGAAGATGATGAAACGGATAGTTGCTACTGCACTTGCTATAAGCGCCGCCTCACTGATGGTTAGCTGTACAGCGACCAATGCCATGTCACAAAAGAGTGACGTCATTCCAGAGAATAAGAAACCGACGCCATCGATGTTGATTAATGTGACATCAGAGGACGCTCAAGTGCAGCTGATGTCGATGGTACTGACCATGCAATCAGCGCAGCAAGGTGCCAATACTCGAGTATTGCTCTGCGGTCCAGCCGGTGATATGGCACTCCGTGACGCACCCAAAAGTGTGACCACAGCGCAACCGCCTAAAAATATCAGCCCACAGGGTTTGATGCAAATGGTTATGAAAAATACCAATACCAAGGTTGAGGTTTGTGCACTTTATCTACCGGGTAAGGGTATTGACCAGTCGGCACTGATTGACGGCGTGAGTGCTGCTGATCCTGCTGATATCGGAGCGTTAATGGTCGATCAAACCACCAAGATAATGAGCTTTTAGGCAGATAAAAAATAATTAGTAGTTTGATGAATAAAAAGGGTGTGATATCGACTATCGCATCCTTTTTTTGTGTCAGTCATTTTGGCTAGTGGAATTGCGTTATAATCCCAGCTAAGCACTGTTTACCAAGTAATATTCGCCAAGTACTCTTGGCTGAAAAACAAGTACCATAGATCCTAATTCATAAAAGGTTATGAGCAATGATTAATACCAAAATTTATAAAGCAATCTATACCTTAGCTGAAGAGTTATTGGAAGCTGATCGTATAGGCAATCAAGCAGCATTTGATGGGTTTTACGCTGAATTAGAAGCCATTTGTAACGATAATGAAAACACCGATAAAGACCATCCAGAACAGTGGGAAACATTGGCTGACTTTACAGAAGATTTGGATGAAGCCTTAGTTATTTATGATAAGGCCTTAGCCAAAGCGACTGCGATCAATTCAAAAGACCACATGTCATCGATTGCCTTTTCTATGGCGGTTCTACAGATCGAAATGGGTGAAAAGGATGCGGCTATTCTAAATCTACAGAATGCTAAAATTACGGCTAATAAGATTGAAGATAAAGAGTTTAAGGTTGAGATAGACGAGCTGCTTACCAAGTTGTTGGCTGAATAATCTCAATACTGAATAGCTTCAACTAAGCAGGAATGATTTGTTATGCAAAACCTACCTATTGCAATTATCGGTGGTGG